>Ga0209673_1000144_pt1 | contig 153014 bp, 144 predicted proteins | sample AraplaCol_mMS_r2_2_FD_184274 | JGI IMG/M metagenome (GOLD analysis project Ga0209673, IMG submission 184274) | Arabidopsis root microbial communities from North Carolina, USA - plate scrape MF_Col_mMS_r2 (SPAdes) (version 3) | ecosystem: Host-associated > Plants > Roots > Endosphere | place...
TCTTCACGTAGAGTATCATTTTGGTAGAGGGGGAGCTTACCAGATACCCAAAACAACCTTGAACCCCGAGTCCGCGGCAGCAGGGAGGACGTGTTTAGGAGTGTCGCACTCACTACCAGAGTAAGTGCGAACGAGAGAAGAAAGATCCTTCAATTTAGCAAAGTCCTTCAAATAATCTTTCTTCTCTTTACAATGGCCATCATTCTTCTTGTCGCCGAGAGAGAAACCCAAAGTACCTCTCGCGGTGACCGCCGGGGCGATGGCCAACAGGAAAGGCAAGATGCTAGAAATGCGCATGGTGGTTCACAGAATCCAGAGAGCGTGCAATCGATGTGATCCGGGGGAGTAAAAAGAGTGTGTAGCCAATTAATGAAAAAAAATGAGTGGATGACCTCTAAAAAGGTCAAAATAATAACGAAAGGAACGACTGAATGGGTTAAAAAAAGGGAAAACGTCAGACGTGGAGGAGAAAGGAAGTTGCTTCACTCAGGGTCTCCGGGTGGGGGCTGATCTTTGCCGAATTGGGATGGTTGGCGATGAAACATTTCCTCAAGGGATCTCCACTCCTTTTCTTCTTTTTTCTATAAACGCAGTGTTTACATTATGTTGTGTTCACAGAATCGTGTTGCTGTAGATGCAGGCAGATGCAGATGCAAACGCTGATCCTTTTCTCTAAACAGAACAGATCGTTCTCTTCATTTCTAGACTCACCTTGAGGTCAGACTTGCCCTCGGGATCTGGGTAATTAAGCCAAGACCAATGTTTGTGGAACAGTACATATGATTCGGCATTCAAGGATTGAAGGCTGACCTGTGCTTACTACCACAATCAAACCCCAAGGGCACCGCCATCTTTGCTGAGTTGCTTGTTAAATTAAATACCACGCCAGGTCATCTTCACTTTGATGACTACTGTTATCGCCGAGAAGTTGTCGGCTCCAAACACTGACTGCATAGAACGACTGGCAATACGAGTAGGGATAAAGAGTTAACTGCTACATGGGCAATAGAATATGATAACGCGAGATATACATCAATAACGGCCTACACTATTTTCGCCCAGATCCAGCGGAAGGTGGCGCAGAGCCGCATGACGATCCATGGATGAACTTCGGACTCGGAATGGAATGTGCGCGATAGACGCCGGTAGTCTTCACGTATAACCACTTCTAGTAGTAGCACATGATGGCTACATTACCAACTTCAAGTTGAAATCGAGACTCGCTATGCTAACTACTGAGTACCCCTTGAGCTTCATCGCTGCGGGTACTGTAAACAAAGCACGGAATCGAAGGTCTAGTGATTGCTTCAAGTTGTATTCCATCTTCTCATGACTACTTGGCCGTGACATAATCTACTAGATAGACACAAAACACCAATGCTATGGAGTAAAATGCCACTATTCGCTATTCATATTGTTCATATCCATCGAGGCAGCAGCCCGTAAACTATAGGCCCAAGCTCAGTCCCATAACGCCAACCCGCAGTGAACCAATTAAGCCTTGCCCAAACTCCATTTTCTATTGTGCAAATTAGACGCGGGAGGAGAATTTCAAAAAATAATATGTCTCTCATCTCGATAAATGTCCCGAAGAATCTTCAGTTGGCTCACGGACATGGACTCTGAGAGAGATGCGGGTAAATCAATAATCGCTCTATGGAGAATGTAAACGCCAAACTGGCCCCAGAAACCAATAATGCGATCTCCAGAGTTATACAACATTGACTTAATCAGCATGATATGCGTGTCTGTGATTTCGGAGACGGGGATGGCGAGAAGTTTCTGGATAGAAGTCCAGAATATTGTGTTGGGAAATGGATTTTGACGTTGAGCTTTGCCGAAATTCCGGAGTGTGATGGCTGCGAAGCCGGCACCCATCGCTGTCATTCGGTCGAGATGTTGTTGTTCACTGATATGTCTCCCCAATTCGCGACGCCAGCCGAGTGCGTCACGGCCTGCTTCTGTTTTGGGGTTGCCGTTGAATCCCCATAGTGCGGGGCAGACGAATCGGATCTTTGCCCAAAGGATATCCGACATGTGGATCCCATTATACATGAAGTTTTGCATGGAGAATATTTGAGCCGCGATGATACCAATGGGTTCGGCGTGAGTTGGGTGGACGGATGCCTCGTTGATGAGACCGGAGAGTAACTTCTTGGAAAGGATATGAAGGCCGTAGATGAGGAGCGCTGGCACAGGTTGCTCTGTTTGCGCAATGCTCTCGGGAGGAGAGACGAGGAATTTCCGAAGGTCGACCGTGGGTTCCCTGACGGTCAGGGCTTGTTCAAGCTCTACCTTGATATCTTGGGTCTATTCGGTCGAGTTAGAGTCTGAAAAATGTGATCTGTGAGGAACCAAGACCCTTACCTGCTTCTTGTTGGTACCCTTTCCATCGCGTAGCTGTCCAACACATTTCGTAATATTCCGACGCATCAGACCTGCTGTCTTTTTGAACGCAGGATTCTGCTTGGAGTAGTCATCAATAAGCCACTTGCGGAACTGCTTCAAATCCTTATGCAGCTGAAGATACCGCTCGTGTACCTGAATCTCCTCAGGGGTTAATGTACCGGCGCCGATTTTGCTCTGCTGCTGAGCTTGCGCTTGACGCTCGGCCTCCTCCTTGACCCTTTGAGCTTCCTGGGCAGCCTCGACTTCCTTGCGCTTCGCTGCATCTGCCCGCTCACGTTCTTCGCGCTCTTTGCGTTCCTTCTCTTCTATAGCAGCCTTGCGAACCCGCTCGGTTTCTTCAGCAGCCTTCTTCTCAGCTGCTAGCTTAGCCTGCCGTTCTGCCTCGACTCTCGCCGCTTCTTCTTGCTCACGACGGAGCTTCTCGGCTCTTTCACGCTCAAGACGTTCCTTTTCTCGGCGAGCTTCCTCTTCCTTCCTTCGGCGCTCTTCTTCCTCCACTCGAATATGTTCTTGTAATGTTTCCTCGGCCTGTTGGCGAATTTGTTCGTGGTAAGCAGCGGCTTCATCGAGGGCAGCTGTGTGGACAGCTTCGCGTTCACGATCGACCCGATCGAGGTCTTGATAGTAGGCGTTGATCTCGTATTCCTTGACTTTTTTGAGATCTTCGTTGAAGAGCCTCACGTTCTCGAAGTCACGCGCTAGTTCGAGGACGAGTTGTTTAGACGGACTGTCCAAGGGTGGAACATGGATCTTTGACCGTGTCATTTTTGCAGTGTTGGACCGAAAGAGATGAGATAATTATGAAAGAGCGTGGTTGTAGTAATCCCGAGCTTTGCAAACTAGCGGCCTAAGGAAGGTTTGAGGTTCGCAGCGAAACAAGTCGAGACGAATGGCGGAGATCGCCAGGGTAACTTGAGGACCCGAGGTGAGGTAGAAGTGAGGAATATTGATTCAAAGGGATATGAGAAGAACCCAGGACATGATTCAATGGCGCCGGAACGGTACTTCGAGACCGGATATGTGTGGAGTGATCAGGATGTTGATGCTATCCGTTGGGGTTCAAGTGAGCCAATTCACCAGCCACGTTAACGAAAGAAGGTCAGGTGATTCGATTGACCACCAACAAGGGTAGTATAAATAAGGGAGTGACTCGAGAAAAATGTAGACAAGTGGGAGTGAAGCTATCTTGCGCGAGTAAGGTTAGCAAATGCGCTTTGGGCAGAAGTGAAGGTGGCATTGGGCAAAGGCAATAGTAGACAACAGAAACACAAACGTGGGAAAGAATGAGCATTGGAAGAATGCAGTGATTGACAGACCTTGACCTCTTTCTATCCCATTCACAGCTCAGCAATACAGCGCAGCTCCAGCGAAGAAGGTGTTTATGGTGGAAGTCGAAGCAGCAAAATAAATTACGGATGAGTCAGCTGGACCCACCGTCAAGTCTGGTTGGTTTGCATCATGGTGAGCATCATTCATCCACTTTATACTCTGAGCTTGAAGGGCTGGATAGCTACAGTACAGTAAAGACCAGAGATGATGCGAATCAAATGCGGGTTATCAGTCTTTTTGTGTATTCAAGTCGATTGAGGACCCTGTCTTCTTTCACAGAAGGAGTCCACTATCACCCAACCCTGTGGCAGCCACTCGGACCAATCCCTTAGCGCGAATCTGTTGCTCCAGCTTAATGGCCCTAATAGCGCCAACTCATTACCCTAATTTTTCGGAGGCGAATGTGATTAAAGGGTGATCTACTTCGAGCAGCAGTGCATCCAAGGATACTCTGTTCCCCATGACTGGAATCTCTCGGGATGGATAAGAGATTTGGATGCTGCATTGGGATGATGATGAGGTGGGCAATGGAGATCATCCACCGCATCCGCCTTGGAGGTGTTCTGCAGTGTGTATGAACCTGTATTTATCTGTACTTTACTCCAAATCCTGGGTGTGTTGGGTGTAATGTAAATACAGTACAGTCTGGATACACCCCACACCCGTGCTGTATGGATCCCATCATCACCTTCTTTCTTCTCCTTTCCCCCTCCTCCTCGAACTTCCTTCTCTTCTCTTCTCTCTCTTCTTTTTCCCCCTCCCTTCCCCCCATCTTTCTCTTCCCCCTCTCTTCATCGTTCCTTCAGTTCGACTCGGTCGATGCTTGCATCGTCGATTCTATCTACTCAACACTGCTCTAGTTGTCACTCTCTTCGAGGACGTGCAACTCATAATTGCCCGTTTTCTTGAAACCCCGGCATTCCTCGCCGACCAGCAAGCTCAAGAGCTTCCTGTTTCATCGTCTCGAGGTTAGACCCCGCCGGCTCTCACTATTGAGCTGTCCTTTTCGATTTCATCCAACGCCTATTCCTGCTTCGGTCATCGTCGCCGTGCGTTCTTCTGCACCGCAACGTCATCCGCCGCCCCGGTCCTTCCAACTCCTATATCTCTCGAATCGAGCGAGTCTCGTTCCTTTCATTCGGTTTCTTGGGCCTTTCTCCATCCCGGAAGCCTCTAAGTCTGCAATTGGCTACCACTGTCGGAGCTTCTCTCGACATCTAGGCTGGTGACTTCTTTCTCACCGCTTCGTTGGCCTTTGGCAAATTTCATCCCACGTTGGACAAAGCTTAGACGTCATATTGGAATGCCAGGCTTCGGAGCTTGTCATTAGTGTCTTTTGCAGGTAAGGGCCTTTCTACTTTGGTCTTGTTGTCCTTCCCGCAGTCCACGTCCATGCGGTTGACTACTGCCTTGTCACTTCCATCTGCCCCATCGTCCCTTCCCCATCCTTCCCCCCCAGTCTTTCCTTCTTTCCCATTTTAGGTCTGCCTTTCCCTAAAATTTCGTTGTTTTGGAGCTTTGCCCGTCATGAAAATCAAGTCTGGCAACTACCAACCCACCCCACCTGCCCTAAGTAGCTCCTTCGCTCTTTAGACACTCCACTTTCCCACTTTCTCCTCTACTTTTCCCTACTTTTGTTTGTTTTCATCTCAGGAACTTTCCTTCAAAAATCGCCGCTAATCCTGTCGTTCGCTTTCTCAGTATAACTCACCACTTTTTATTCGGTTGAAACTCGTCCTCGCACATACCAAATTACCTGCGATCGGTTTGCGATCTGAATAACTCGGTTCGATTGCCTTTGGAGGCAACACCAGTCTCTCCTGCTTCCTGATCCTTTCCGTCTACTCGCATTTTACACTCGCCAGTCAATTGCCGATCTTCATCTAGGACCATGGATCAACAAGGCGGCCAGTCCGGGGTGCCCGGCCCCGCTGGGCGCAAGCTCCATATCGCTCACCGGAGAAGTCCCTCTGAGCTGACTCCTTTAATGAGTACGTTCTTTCCCACAGTAACCCTTCATCTAATCAAAAAGGGTCAAGAAACTAAATCTCGTCGTGTGTCTAGTGGAACAATTGGCCATTCAACAACAGATTGAGCTGCTTCAGCAGCAGCAACAACAAATTGCAGCTACACACCAACAATACGTAAACATGGGATTGTTGCAGCCCCAGCAATTGGGCCAGGTTAACGCTTTCCAACAGGGTGGCAACATGGGTGGTGTCAACCCCCAAGTGAATGCCTTCCAATTCCCGCAGCAGCCACAGCAGCAGCAGGGACAGCAACTTAATGTTCCCATGAACCAGCCCGGCCAGCACTCACACCGTCGTAACCAATCCGCTCTCCCCGGCCTGGCCATGGGCCCTCCCCCTGCACCATCCTCTGGAGCTTCTGGCTATGCCGAGTTCAACCAGCAAGGACAAAACCAGAAGAACGAGAACAACGGCCATGGACGCGGTCGTGGAGGACCCCCCGGCGGAGGCCACCAACGTCGTCACTCCCTCGCCCTGCCTGAGGCTAAGAAGGCGGCTGAGCTTGCTCAGCAGAAACGAACTGCCTCCGGCTTCCAGTTCCCTGCACCTTCTCCTGGTGGAGCATCCTCCGAAAACCAGGCCTCATCAGACGACAAGCCCGGTTCCAGTGCGTCCCCGGCTCCACAGGGTCTGGGTATGCAGCGCGCTGGCAACTTGCGCGCTGGTGGTCATGGCCGCAGCCAGTCCATGGCTATTGGCGGCAACCGCGGGTCCATCTCCGGACGTGGTGCAGGTGGATTCCAGTTCCCAGCACCCAGCGATGGTGGTTCAGCTGAAGGTCAACGTCGAGGCAGCCAGACCGGTGGCCACGCTCGTTCTGGATCCCGAAACTTTGACAGTAACTGGCGCCAGCCCAACAACCAGAACCAGGGTCAAGATCAGCAGAAGTCTTTCAGCCAACAGCAAGGTGGTTTCCAGCCTGGTCATCGCTCGCGGGGCTCTGTGAACCAGTCAATGGGATCCATTGGCCAATTCCAATATCCCGGCCAGCCTCAACTCATCCAACTGCCCCAGGGGGTTGTTATGGCCCCTCCTATGTTCGCCGGTAACCAGCAATTGAACCCGATTCAGCTTGCTCAGCTCCAAGCCATGCAACAACAGAATGGCCAGGCCCTAGGCGGTGGTCTCCAGGCCAGTCAGCACGCACCACCACAGCTGTCTGTTCAGCAACAGCAACAGCAGCAGCAACAACAGCGCAAGACGCTTTTCACTCCTTATCTGCCGCAGGCCAACCTGCCGGCCCTCATCAGTAACGGCCAGCTTGTCGCTGGTGTTCTGCGTGTCAACAAGAAGAACCGCTCCGATGCATATGTTACCACGACAGATTTGGATGCCGACATTTTCATCTGTGGTAGTAAGGACCGCAATCGTGCCCTGGAGGGCGACTTTGTCGCAATTGAGCTCCTGGACGTCGATGAGGTCTGGTCTCAGAAGAAGGAGAAAGAAGAAAAGAAGAAGCGCAAGGATATCACCGATGCTCGTTCTGGAAGCAATGCTGGGAACGACAAGCTGGGAAGATCTGACTCTAATGGCGGCGACAAGCAGGAAATTGGTCCGGATGGAAGCATCCGTCGCCGTGGCAGTCTCCGTCAGCGTCCCACCCAGAAGAAGAACGATGATGTCGAGGTTGAAGGTCAGAGTCTTCTCCTTGTTGAGGAAGACGAAATCAGTGATGAGCAGAAGCCCCTCTATGCTGGTCACGTTGTCGCCGTCGTCGAGCGTATCGCTGGTCAGATGTTTTCTGGAACATTGGGTCTCCTGCGCCCGAGCAGCCAGGCCACAAAGGAAAAACAGGAAGCTGAGCGACAAGCCAGAGACGGCGCCCACGGTCGTCACCAGGATCGTCACCAAGATAAACCCAAGATCGTCTGGTTCAAGCCTACTGATAAGCGTGTGCCTTTGATTGCCATTCCCACTGAGCAGGCTCCCCGCGACTTTGTGGAGAAGCACCAAGATTATGCCAATCGCATTTTTGTCGCATCCATTAAGCGCTGGCCTATCACATCCCTGCATCCGTTCGGAACTCTTGTCGAGCAACTCGGAGAGATGGGAGACCTGCGTGTTGAAACCGATGCCTTGCTCCGTGACAACAACTTTGGCTCTGATGACTTCTCGGATGCAGTCACCAAGAGCATCGGTTGGGAAGACTGGACTATCGCCAATGAGGGTGAAGCTCTCGCCTCTCGACGAGACTTCCGTGAAGAAACCACCTTTACTATCGATCCGGAGAGCACGAAGTCGCTGGAAGATGCATTCCATGTCAAGAAGCTTGCCGATGGAAAGGTTGAAATCGGTGTCCACGTTTCTGACATCTCGCATTTTGTCAAGGGTAACTCCCTTGTGGACCGTGAGGCCAAGAAGCGAGGCACTGCGGTGTACCTAGTGGACCGTGTTATGAACATGCTTCCAGCCCGTGTCTCCAACGAGCTTTGCTCGCTTCTTCCTGGCGAGGATCGTCTTACTGTCAGTGTGGTCTTCCACGCCAACCCTGAAACCGGTGCCATTGATGACGACGTGTGGATCGGCAAGGGTATTGTGAAGAGTGCAGGCCGGTTCAGCTACGAGACTGCCAACTCCGTCATTACCGGCAAATCAGACTCCACAGACTCAAGTGTTCCCGTCGAGAACATCCAACTTCTTAGCGCTGTTGCTAACAAGTTCCGTGATGCTCGTTTCGGAAATCGTGTGCCAAATGTTCCATCTTTGCGCCTGTTCCAACAGCTTGACGATGAGAATGTGCCCGTCGAATACAATATCTTTGACTCCAGCCCGGCCCACGAATTGGTTGAAGAGCTTAGTCGCCAGGCCAACTACTTTGTCGCGCGCAAGCTGGCTAACGCGCTTCCCGACAAGGCCTTCCTGCGTCGCCAATCTTCTCCAAACCCTCGGCGCCTTACTTTGTTTGTCGAGAGGATGAACCGTCTAGGCTACGATTTCGATGCCTCCAGCAGTGGAAGCCTTCAGAGCTCGCTGTGCAAGGTGTCTGATGTTGATCTCCGCAAGGTACGTCGATGATTCAATTCCGTTAAATTTTTTGATTTCACTAACGATCTTTATCTAGGGAATGGAAACACTTCTGAGCAAGGCCATGCAGCGTGCCAAGTACTTCGTCGGCTCCGGTCCCGCGGACGAGCAGCGCCAGCACTACACATTCAATGTGCCCGTTTACACCCATTTCACCAACCCATCTCGCCGCTATTCCGATGTGCTTGTTCACCGTCAGCTCGAAGCTGTCCTGTCCGAGGGCGCTATTGAGTTCACTGATGATATTGAGTCTTTGAACAAGACTGCCGACCTGTGTAACAACAAGAAGGACTCGGCTCACAATGCACAGGAACAGAGTGTTCACATTGAGGCTTGCCGTAACATGGACCGAAAGGTTCACGAGATCGGCGGTGATCTCATCAGCGAGGGTATTGTCCTTTGTGTCTACGAGTCCGCCTTCGATGTTCTTATTCCCGAGTATGGCTTTGAGAAGCGTGTGCACTGTGACCAGCTGCCTCTCAAGAAGGCCGAGTTCCGCAAAGACTCCCGTGTACTTGAATTGTATTGGGAGAAGGGTGTTCCTTCCTCTGCTTACATTCCCGAAGATGAGCGCCCCAAGCCTGCCAACTCTCGGGCTGCCCAGGCGGCGGCTGCTGCTCGTGAAGCAGAGGCTGCTAAGGAGCGTGCTCGCGAGCGTGACGAGGCCATGCGCAAGCAGACAGAGACCGGCACCATGTCTGCGGACGATGTCGATGCTCTGTTTGATGACGACGATGAGGATGTCGATGAGGTGACTGAACAGGCTGCTGGTGTTTCTTTGAACTCGGCTGACCGGTCGACCCAGAGCATGCCGCCATCGCCAACCCGTAATGGTCACCTTCAGCAAGCACCTCACCGAACCCGCTCGGACCCTAAGATTGCTTCCAGCACTAGCGATGCTCCTGAGAACAAGCTGACCAACAAGGAGAAGTACCTCAAGTTGTTCAAACTGAGAGAAGAGGACGGAGAATTCATCCAGGACGTCACTGAGATGACTCGTGTCCCCATCATTCTCAAGACTGATCTGAGCAAGAGCCCACCGTAAGAACCCTCTTCCTTTTTCGATTTACTCAACACTCACTAACAATCTCTCTCAGATGCCTCACTGTCCGGTCCGTCAACCCCTACGCTCTGTAAGGGATAGTCTCATTGGTGGTTATATTCTCCTTGAGAAATATTATTGCATGCGTATCCTGCAGATTCTCTGAGTTATCGTCAAGTGTCTGTTAATGGATAATTGTGAAACCCACGAACATAATTCTCACCCCAACGCGCGGATCGAACATATTCTTATCAGACATTCTACTTGACTGTCCTGGTACTCCTATTCCCCCATTGTCTTTTCTGGGCAGTGGTCATCCCGATCCCCGAATTAACCAATTCTTCGACGTGCCACGGGGCTCATATACTTATTTTTTTGTTGTAACCTGTGCAGCGGTTGTTTTTTTTCCTTTTCTTTTTCTTTTCAGCGTTTGAAATGTCCGGAGAGAAAATTTCCACGCTTAGGCTAGTTTCTTGGTCCTCTTCTACTTGGGTTGGGCTTCAGGCATTTCCAAACCATGTCATGGCGAGAGAGATTCGATGGGGAAAATTGTCGCTCGATAGTTCCGGAGAAGTCCAATTAATCCAGGTATCTACATATTCGTTCTTGGCTTCTACATCAGTATACTAGTAGAATCAGTAGACATAACACTCTTAGATAACTGTATACTAGTATCAAGATAAACAAGCATTACTGGATGGTATACAGTGGACTATAATCATTTCCCAATTTGTTATATATTTGAATAGACAATTGCAGCATCTCGATTATTTCAATTCGAACTTGATAGATATCAAAATGCTTCAGATCCAGTTAAATGCAAAATATCCTTATGCGGAACTACTCATAAAACCTAGGACGAGGGTATCATGTTGCTTTCATCCATCAATCCGCACCATGCACGCAGGAGAAACTAAAAAATGAACAAAAAAACTCCAATGCATTGCCGCATCCACGAATGATGCGTTCAAAGTCTTCGCACCCCTATTCTCGGCTTCGCCTTAGGAAGACCCTTCCGCGTTGAAGAAACCTTCTTCGCAACCTTGGACTGAATCGGGGCCACATGGTTGGGTGCCTTGAACGCGTGGCTTGGAGGTGGATTGTTGGCTCGGGCATTGGGAGAGGGGACGGTTCGATCTGGCACGTCCTCGTAGATCTGCAGATCATCGCGCAATCGGAAAGGTGGGATTGTTTGGGGGGTGGGGGTAGGCGTTTGTTTTGATTTGGCGGAGCGTTTGGGAGATTTACGAGGGGATTGAGAGCGGGTGCGAGCGCGGGTGTTGTGGTGTGTGTTTGCGCAGATGTTTTGTTCGGATGAGGAGGAGTGTTTATGGTGTGGATGGAACTCTTGATCTTCGTCTGTGTCGATGATCATCATTTCTGTATCTGGATCGTCTGGGTATTGAATTGACATGACGGAGAGAGGTCGTTTACCCAGAGCTTTGCGCGGACTTGGGGGTGTTTGGCGAACGGGTGTTGGTGAGAGGGAGGGGTTGTTTTCTTTGCTTGCGCTCGCGGGGTCTTCGTTTTCGCTGTCACTCATGTTCACGTCTTGAGGTGGAGGTGGAGCGGGAGCTGGAGCTTGGATGGGCGCCCTACGAGTTGATTTCATGGTCGTTCCGGTGTTGAGACGAGGTTGTTTGCGTGGACGGTGGGTGGTTGTGTCTTCTTTCTCTTCGGAGATGCAGTCCGGGTCCTCGCCTCTGTATTTGGCTTCCCGGACTGCGGTGGCAAGGTTTGGTGGGATGGGGGCATGGATGGAGGTCATCAGTCGTGCTTGGTGGGAAAAGCTTTGGAAATCCTCCTGGAGAAGAGTTCCGGCGCTGGAGTTGAGGGCGGAGTCGGGGTTGGGGTGGATGAGGAGACATGAGATGGTCTGGCGGAATGTCAGAATTCGACTCCAAACCGAGGAACGAGAAAAGATGACTTACTACGAGCACGTCGCGGAGAGTCAATTTTGACTGCCAATCACGTTTCAATGTGTCCACACAGACTGCACCTGTATTCTCTTCGACATTGGGGTGCCAGATTTTGGTCCGAAACGTTGCCTTGGGAGGACTCTTTGGATAGTCACTGGGCATCTTAAGATGTAATCGCCACAGACCATGCGAGTATGGAGTTTCAGGTGGACCAGCTAGAAGAATTGCTAACTGTGAGAGGTCGTCTGCGCCTTGAGCATCATCTTGGAGCAACATATAGTACGGCGGGAGTTCATGGTGGAGGGCAGCATGGTCGGCGGCCAGCCGGCGTAAATTAGAGGGCTTGAAAGTATTAGTGGAAGTGTGTGAGCAAGAAGTGTACAAATTACAGTACCATGGTCTCAGTATCGGTCACTTAATCAAAGGTGATACGGGATGAAGTTGACGTTGAAGTCGGATATTGCACAAAACAAACAGAGCTGGTTACTTCAACGACCAGTTGGGGTCCGACGCTAGTCCCGATTGGGGAGACGCGTGGACGCGACGCGTTTCAATTACATTTCTCAATTGGGAAGGACCGGAGTCTGCCAAAGCAAGAAGGAACGAGGCTGAACATACTGTAAGGCTGAGTGGAGACATCACATGTGCGTTGAGCCCTACATTCCATGCTGATCTGCTGGAGTTGAGTATAATCAATATATAGTACGGTACTATATATTGATACAGACTGTGGAATGGATGCATATATGTACAGCCCGCATTTATTTAGAGTTGATGCAGGTGGAGCTGGACATATCATCTGCAATTATAACTGAACTCTGGGCTGTGTTTACAGTGGTTTTTCAGGGGCATGATGGGAAAGAGATAAGGAGTTGCAAGTGTATCATGTAGATTCACCACGGATTAAGATAATCGTATAAGTGTCAAAAAGTCGATACCAAAGATAGGAAGAATCGAAATGGAAACACCGTAGAATATGCTGTCCCATTCGCTGTGATAGAAGGGGGAAAATATGCCAACTCAAAGGGCTCATAGATAATGGATTACATGTCCCCCATAATTAAAATAAGTGTCAAAGGAAAGGAAGAAAAAGAATATCAATATCTCGCTCGCATTTTCATATCCCGTCTCGACCCAGTCATTCAGTCATGCTAGATCGAGTCCGCATTCAAGCTGCACCCGCAGCAAGTAACAAGTTCCTCGAATGGACTCTTTTACAGAGCGAAAGCAGCCAGGGCAACACCGGCAACGAGGCCGAGACCGGCAGGGCCAGCGGTGGCAGCAGCACCGGTAGAGGTAGAGCTCTCACCAGTAGAAGTGCCAGAGGCAGAGGTACCAGTCGAAGAGCCAGTGGAAGAGGAGTCAGTGCTGTCGGTGGAGGTACCAGTAGAGGTGGCAGTGGAGGACTTGGAGCGAGTGGAGGTGACCAGGCTCTTGCTGGCACTTCCGGAAGTAGATCCGGTAGCAGAGCCGGAGGGGACAGAGCCAGAGCCAGTGGCGGTACCGCTGGTGCCAGTAGCAGTGGAGCTACCAACATCACCAGGGTATCCAGAGGCACCAGAGGGCTCGGAGGTCAGACCAGCGGGGATACTGGCAGCGGGCTCCTGGGAGGTAGCGACGGCGGGCTGGCTGGTGACAGCGACAGGCTGGCCGGTCACTACACCGTCGGCGTTGGTCTGGGTCAAATACTGAGTGGCCGGGTTGCTCTATTAGCTCTGATGTTAGGGAACGATACCTGCATGGAGGGAGTTAGCTGAGGGAAGAGCTTACTTGGGCCATGGCACCCTGAAGGGCGAAGGCAGAGAGAGTAGCGAAGACGACAGAGGAACGCATTGTGAAAGTTGAAGTCAACAGTAACGAGTGTTGATATTAGAGGTAGGGTGTATTAAGTAGTAGTAGAAAAGTATTTATCAAGGCAGATGAACGACAGTGTTGGGGTAAGAGGATTTCGACCACAACAAACAACAGGAGACCGGGCAGTCTTATATGCCGCCATCGGCCCTGAAATGGCTTCAGCTCAGCCTAGCGACTCGTCAATGGACCACTCAGCATGCAAGCTGTCCGGCCTGCAGGTTCTAGTGCGGCGCTGGATCTGCAAGGTCGGCACCGGCCTGCTATTTTGGTTTGGTCTGGGGGTCACACCGGCTGGCTGCTGTGTTCACTTGATACGTAAGCCCGTTGTCCTGCTGCTTTGTTTCTCTCAGGCCTTTTCTGATACGCAGTTGACTTGATTTTTGCTTCCAAGTTTAGCATCGCCCCACTCCATCGTCTATTCGCGGGTGTAGTGGCGTTGTCCGGCCTGAAAAGTACTTTGTCGATGTAGTTTGTTGATAATAAAATGTGCTATTCCGACTGAATTGGGAAAAGACTGGCAATGTGGCAATGGTGGCAATGCTCCCCTCCCCTGGCAGGGATTATTGCAGGCCCAACTGTTCAAGATGCCAACCGGCCTTGATGCTGCGGTTGTTGACTGTAATCTTCCGGGGTAACCTCCTGGTGGACCGCGTGGAGGCATACGAGTCTCGGTGGCCAGCCATTCCCCGTCGACCCACACACAGGCCGACGATCCAAACATTTGACTTCCTCGGTCCCAAGTCCGATGTTGAGCTGTTTGAGAGGCTAGACCTATTCTCGATATTAGTGGCGCGGGTGAGACAAGAGGCCACTCTGCCGTCTTGCGCGATCGGCACCTGAGACATCACATTGATATTTTATGGACTGATCTTTACAGAGTACCGAGTTGATGCCTCAATTTCATGCTGTATTCGGTTGCGCCATCCGCGATCGGTTTTCAGGATCGTCGAAGCCCGCTCATCTGACTGGGTCGGGAGTTGATTTATTTGCAATATTGTGTTAATTGACCCTTCTCCGCTGCAACAGCATGCAGGGCTAGTCAAAAAAGTGTTCCTTTTGCTTTTATTTTCGTTTTAAGCTCCACTTTTTCCTGCGGACAACCCCGTTCGAAAGATTGGATCGACGCTGACATGTCTTGAATGATACCCTGGAGCTGGGACACAGAGGTCTTAGTTATCCATATCTACATAAATAGCAGCAAAATGTAGAGTATTTATTCTCGTGAAATTTATGATTGGCTAAGTATTTCTGCTATTCATAACTAGTGGTATTACGTGCAGAGTATTAAATAACAGCTTGATCGTGTGAACTCGAAAGGTATCATCATGTCTTGCCCATTTTCGGGTTTCGCTTCTGCCACGTACACCCCCTGCCCAGAAGGTTTACCCTTAATCTTAAGCTCCAACCCAATGACCCGTTTGTTTGATCCTTTGAACCGCCCTTCTTAAATCCTCCATGTAAAAATCATGCTGTCGCTGCTTGATACTCTGCGGGATCCACGGGTACATTAATCGAGTAGACGCCACAAACGCCAGATAAGCCACCCGGCTTGCAGGCGTGGGATGAAGATCATATTCCTTCGCTAGACGCTCTGGCAGCCAGTTCACTGTGATAATTCGAGCGAGAGGCATCGATGCAGCCACGCTAAGAGGCAGATTGATTGGGTATAGCAGGTCTCGACTTAACTTCCGTGCCATTTCGGTGACTTCTAACGTCTCGATGTTATGATTCCAATATTCCCAGAACTCAGCCAAATCTGTCGGCCACATTTCCGGCGGCATGCGCAGCGACGTACCAAAGATGGCGGATTCTTTGAGGAGCGCTTCCATTTCTGACTCGGACATCTTCCCGAAGAAGGTTTCGCGGACGAGGATGATGGAGAAGAAGAGAGTTGCTGCGGTCCATTTGTGTAGCTCAGGATCATTGGCATCGTAATCTTCGCCTTTGACTCTGGCATGGTATTTGTGAATGACGGAGAAGATGGCGGCTTTCTCTTCGGGGGTGCCGCATACAGCAGCGTTAAGAAATCGCGCGGTATTTCGGAGACGTTGTGGGATCCGTGTCGCGAAGCTGGAGTGTTTAAAGCTACCCTTGGCCAAGGCTGGGTGTGCAAACTGGCATAGGATAGCGACTTGTCCACCTAGTAAGTAAATATCATTTTCCACCACATTGCGCAGTTCTTTTGGTTCCGTGATTGTCTGGAATATGGTGGTGTCTGTGCTTGCAGCGGACGTGTTCTGGTTGTTTGTCATTATGGATAGAAAATTGATATGTACAACTTCTCAGCTAGTGTGAGTCTGTTTCCCGTCAAAGTGTTCAAGTTTCACTGCCGCAGAGTGCATGTAGATATATCAAACTCTGCCTTTGATGATGCCGCGGACCGAGGATCGCGGGATACACTTGGAAATCAGGCCCTTTTAAGAACTCGATCTTTGAAGTTGCGTTTGCATATGAAGCAGATTCTAGGTTGAGCTCTATTCCAGAAGCTTTCCTTTGATGAATACCCCGTTGTGGTATTCTAAATCCCTTTGAATCCTGGATTTCCCTTCCAGCTGGCTGTCACATGCCGGAAAATCCCGCCACTCCACATGTCCGGCACTAAAAAGTTACTAGACAAGTGGTCCCCTCTAGCAATTCTTATTTACGAATTATGCAAAAATTCCAGAGTGAACATCTCGAAGGCTGAGTCTAGGTAAGTGATAGTATCACTAATATGTATCGGGAGGATTTCACAAATCGATTTTGGTGATGCTGACATCTATGTCAGCACTAGGTAGATTCTATGATACAACACAATGAATTGTGCACTCTGTGCGGAAATATATAGATTCATAGATTCAACATTCAATGCTCAACCAGCAGATTGCATACCGCACCAGTCCCAAGGCTTGATGTCAGTGCTCCTAGCTTTTGGTAAATCAAGGCGCTCCACACATGCTGGAAGCTGAATAGGCGCTAGCCCATCCATCGATCCAAAATACTGTTCAGCGATCTTTCGCTTCATAGGCTTGTTCGATGTTGTACGCGGAAGGACTTCATCATCTCCGAGTACTCGCAAAAGAATGGGCAGCATGTGAACTGCCATGCCCCTTTCCAATAAATCCGTCCTGATCTGAGAGAGACCTATTTGTCGCTCAGGCAATAGATGTTGCGTATTTAGTCGGGCAACAACGGCGCATACTTGTCGTGAAAATGGATCTGGCACGGGTAGGACACAGGCTTCGTCGAAATATGGTAGATCCAGAACACTACTTTCAATAGGAATTGTTGAGAACCGATAGTTTTGAAACAGAACGACTGTGATTGCATTGTCAGAATGTTCGTTTGATTCTCAGTGAAAGGCAGCGTGGATGCATGGACTTACAGTCGGCATTCGATCGTCCACGGAAGACGTATTCATCATCTTTGTATTCAGCTAGGTCATTGGTCTTGTAGTAACCCTCTGAGTCGAAGGCGTTTTTTGAATCTTCCTCATCGCTGATATATCTTTGAAGCCGAGGTAAGCATCATCATCACAACTTGAGACCTCTGAAGTGCATCAAGACTCACCCAATGAGCATCCTCGGACTCTTCACTAGAATTTCTCCACGATGACCTTCTGATAGCTTCACCTTGACGCCAGGTAATGGCAACCCAATCGATCCCTTCAAATTCCATCAGAGACCTGAGAGGATAAAAAAAAGTAGTACTTCGGGGTTACTTACCCTCACATTGGAACGACTTCGACACGCAATTCCTCCCATCTCCGTGCCAGCATAAGTGGTCTCAAATGGCAGACCTGTCAGCGATTTCCAGAACTCTATTGTCGACGATTCGCAAACTCCACCGGTACATTTGATTGAAGATAAATTGTTGAACGCGCCGGAATATTTTGATAAAGAATGGGTGGACAGCCCGCCATCTTCATCCGTAAGAAGATGCTTCATCCAACGAAGCAAGGCGGGCGTGAAGAAGACATCAGTAATATGGTGCTTTGCTAAAGCATGCAAGACAGCCTCCGCGCGAGGCTCTCTAACTTTCTCCCCGATGCTAACAAGGATACCCCCAGTCACGACCGGTTCGATCAGATTTCTCGCCCCACCTATCCAATGGCCTGGTCGATGATTCAGGACAGCTTTACCTTGCTCAACAGCTTGAAGCTCCGCGAAGCATATTCGAGGTAACACGACCCCCTTGGGGCGTCCAGTGGTACCTGAAGTGAAAAGGACCATCCCTGGCCCAGCAGGATCAACAGTAATAGCATTGTCAATCCCGACCTGGGTGCCGAGGACCGAGTCGGCACCGGTTTGGATGGGTATTACTATTGACGGGGTTGATTTGGTGTGTTCGCACATGTAAGTTCGAATATTTTCACCTGACTCAATGCAATCTTGCCCAACCAGCATGATGGTTGATTTCGCCTTTTCAAGCATGTAATGAGCCTCTTCAGGCAAAGCCCCGGATCCTATTTTCGGTAAGTATTCGAGGACTCAAGGATTCACGATTCTGAATGGAATTATCCTTACCTATTGGCACACAAACTCCTCCAGCGGCTCTGATGGCAAAGAAGGCAACTAGGAATTCATAGCCACTACGAGAGCTCACGGTAACATATGTATTTAGCTCCTCCGCTCTGCCATTTAAGGAGACCGCCCATGGTGGGAAATGTGCAAGGAGTGCTTCGCGCAACTGGACAATATCACCAAGTAGGTCTGGATATGATTTCTCAAAACCGAGCTCATCGTATATTATTTTCTTGGAAGATGAAGTCTGACGAGCAGCATCAATGAGTCTGGCAAGAACGGGATCATTGGGGAAATGTATATCTGGCGGGTCAACCGTCATGTTGTGGGGGATAAAAGGGGACCAAGTACTGAGATTGCAAGAGACTGAGATTTCCACTTCAGAAAACGCCCAGTAATCGAGGAGATCTCAATTGAAATTGAACTTTGAAGAAGTGTCGCCTGATCTCCAGTAGTCGGGAATCATTCTACACTCGTATGATGACGACGCGCATGAGAATGTCTCAGCATTCGTATTTAGTGTTTCCAAGGTCAAACAGCTTGTCAATCAATCTTAAGAATATCCCTTCCCTTCTTCAGGCGACAGCTAGGAGAAAATCGATGGCCACTGAAAATTCCCGATTGCAGGCTTGATGATCGGGGCCAATGCACCGATGCGAGAAAACAGGGCATTGGAGAGAGCCTTAATCACAGACTTGATCAGCCACATAAATGAGGTTTACCTGTAAGATCCCGTGTCTACTGGACTCGTTGAAGAGTATCCCATCTGTATCTGACAAGCAATGAAGAAATTTTGCACTGCTGAGTAGTTGAAGTCCTTATGCCTCGTTGTTCAGGTAGCAGCACCAATAAAATATAAGCTACACCATCAATTGGAGCTCTTCAGATCTCCCTGCAGGCTTCAGTAAAGCAAAAGGATCATCTCGCTTGGGATCATCACGCCCGTCCAGTGGCTGATTACCCGTCATCGTGCATTCCATCTGCAATACGTTCGTCAATCCCTCGGGATTCGTAAGCCTTCGATTATACTTCGGGATCGGAATTTGACACTTTTAATGAATACAGACTGCGGCACAATAATCGGAATTTTCAGAGCCAATCTTCTCGAATCAAAATGGCATCTCAAGCACTTGTTTCTCTTGATTTCACCTTGAAGGACCTATACGAATTTGATAGTTCAGAGAAGGCCTGCCCTACATTGGTATATTGTGTCAATGATTCGGGATCATCCGAATCCACCGAGTTTATCTACCACTCCGCACTCCAACAATCCGATGTGGACCCTGCAAGTCCTGAAGGCATCCTACGCTTGAAGGTGACATCTCAGCGATATGGCTTTCTGTCCGGGCCAATGCCGGTGGTCATCCTTGCGGTAGATTCAATAAATCCTCACTGGAACGCGATCTCCAGAGACCAGTCTCAGATAAAACACACCTTTTCTTACCTTGAACCAACTCAACAACCATTATTGAGCTTCGCGACAAATCCTTCCGAGATTTGTTTAGAGCAAGGCGGTTCGATTGCCGTGGTCCGGCCTCTTGACTGTCTATCTTGCCAACCACATCACGTTGATAGAGAGACACACTACGAGATTCTTTCGAAAAGAGGTCTAATTTACTCTGGCCTACCAACTGCGCCATCGTTGGTTATTGATACACTCCTAAGCTATGACGAAGCTCATAACAACTCGAAAATCGTGGACGAAGCTGCTCGAATGATCAAGCAGCTTGATGCTCAGCCCATTCCCTTCGTTGCGAAATTTCCACAATCATGCGGCACAGGAACATTCATCGTGTCATGCGAAGATAGCCTCGCACAAATCAAGAAGATCCTCGCTCTCCGCCTCCCAGAAATGCTCTCCAGATTGAGTAAAGCCAGTCACTCCTTGAATCCGTGCTCTCTTGTACTGGAACGCTACATATCTGGGAAGGTTGTGGCCATATCACTATTTGTGACACCGAAAGGCCGTGCGATATTTATTTGTTGCTGCAAGCAAAGTATGAACGGCAAAGGATCCTGGATAGGAGCTTCAATCTCCTATCGGAAGCAAACAGAGCTCAATCATAGATATCGGGAAATTGTCGATAAGGCTGCTCATTTCCTGCATGCGAAGGGATACCACGGGCCAGCTGGCATCGATGTTGTCACTGATAGATCTGGAAATCAGTATATCATTGACCTCAATGTTCGCATCACAGGCTCATTCTGCCTTGGATTGGTGACCGGGCATTTTACAAAGCGCGACCTATTCACTGCAGTCCTAGAAAAGGGATCCTTCCCGTATCCAAGGCACAAATTTGAGAAGGCCTTTGCCACTGAGATTCGAGATGGGCAAATTATTATTACTGGATGGGCTTATGAGGAGACAATACGAATGGGATATGGGGTTGTGATGATCGGGGGACGCGATAATAAGGAGGCTGGGAATTTGCTTGAACGAGTTCGGGAACACGCGATGCGTTCATCTAACTGAGGCTTTGATTACAAGTTACAATTGGCAAAACTCTTTCAAAATGACCATTTTGGTACATGATACCATAGAATTAGAATAATACGAGGTTCCTGGGTCATGGAGTATGTCATTGAGTAGACGCACGTTAATACATTCTGTAGCTTGAATCCCGACTGGGACTCCCGTCTGGTGATTTTAAGTTAGATGATGTGATTCTCTGGAATGTGCTGACGCATGAGCCTTTCGAAGCTTGGAAGTTCAAATTTGCTCCCAATATTGGCTCATATTGCATCTTTAGGCAAGCCCCTTGAAAGAAGGTCAGAAGTACGGCCGATCGTTGCCATCTTGAAACTTACACTCCCTCCGTGAGTAGCGCGAAGATCAATACGCAAGGATCATCCATCGTAGATCTCATCTGGCATTCCAATGATGATCAATCCAAAGCAAGGAAATTTTGGACATCTCATCCTACACGATTCGAAACTTTCGATTTTGCGAGGAAGCGAATGTCGGTCCGTTTCTACTCTCCTAGAGGATCTGATGATAACTGCATGTCCGATGATCCGAACACTCCATCGAAAGAACGAAAGCCGCAGATGTGAATTATGGAAAGAAAATCAACGGAGACCAAAATTTTGCCAGGAGAGGTGGAACAAGAACCATCAAAATGTGATTCAAGCGATGATGGGAAAACAGCGCAACTTTCAGCGTCAACGCCATACACCATTCTCTCAGAGAGAGCCAAAATAGGCACAATCTTGATTGTGGCGACAATAAATGCCAGTTCTTTCTTCGCGAATACTACATACTACCCAGCATTGAATTCCATATCGGAAGATTTGAACGTTTCTTCCAGCAAGATGTATTTGACTATCACATCGTACATGGTACGTCGACATGATTCGGATCTTACTTCTGAGATCGCATCTAATTCCATGCCAGATCATGCAAGGTATAGCTCCCATTGCCACGGGAAGTCTTTCAGATAGGAGGGGTAGAAGGCCGATACTTTTTGTCTGCATGAGCATATGCGTTGTCGCCAGCATTGGATTGGCTTGTCAAAATAATTTCGTTGGATTAATGCTTCTACGTTGCCTGCAGAGTATCGGGTGTTCCGGTACCTTTACATCCACATTTGCGTTGGTAGTCGATATCATTGCTCGCTCTGAGCGTGGAAAATACTTAGCCTATGTTACAATTGGAAGCACGATCGGGACATCCACAGGCCCGATCATTGGAGGTGTCTTAACTCACAAATTGGGGTGGCGAAGTATCTTCTGGTTTCTGACCATCTGCTCCGGCATATCCACGTTGATGATCATCGTTCTTCTTCGAGAGACTTGCCGTGCAGTTGTTGGGAATGGAAGTATACCCCCGCCAGCGTGGAACAAACCTCTTTACTTCAAGAACTCGTCGACTGAACCAGACCATGAAACCAAGACAAAATTCACCACCCCACCAGCAATTCTGGATTGCTTTAAGATCTTCTGGAAGAACCAGGAGGTGGGACTTCTTATCTTCTGCTGGTCACTGATGTGCTGGGGACAGACGGTTATTGAAATCAGCCTTCCTGTCGTACTGGGAAAAAAGTACCATCTGGATCCACTCAGAGTGGGATTGTGTTATATTCCGTGGGCAACTGGAGCCATCGCAGCCCGGTGGAGCATTGGATCTTTGGGTGATAGGAATTTTAGACGTCTTGGCCGGAAAGCTGGTTTGGAAATACAATCTAACAAGCAGACCAAGGCGCAGCTCAGAGTACTCCCACTTGAACGCATTCGACTGCAAATTGTCTTACCGGCTGTTTATGTGGCTTGTATCTTTACAGTTGCATATAGCTGGGCAGCGGCTGTCAATGTTCACATCGCATGTCCTTTAGTTCTGTTGTTCTTCTTGGGAAACGCAATGACTGGCACGACCAACACGCTTTCTGCGCTGATTGGGGACCTTGAAGCATATAAACCGGGAACAGTACGAGGATCCATGGCGATATTCAAATGTTTACCAGGGGCCGGTGTGGCGGCCGCTATCAATCCTGCGATTGCCTCGATAGGGTTTGGTTGGTTTGGGAGTATCATTAGCGGGATTTGGGTAGCCTCGTCTGGGATCCTGTGGCTCATCTATTTTCATGGTCAGAAGTGGAGGGCTGAGATAGAAGAGAGGAAAAATGGAGTACCGAAATAAGGAGAAGTCGATCGATAATCGGCAGTTAGAAAAACCGCTTCATACAGTGTTTCCTACAATGTCGTAAAAAGCATCTCCACCTTTGTGATGCTGTTTCATGAGAAGAGATATTGCCCACGACATAGAATCTGCTTCCAATTTTAAGGTCTCCTGGAGCTGCCAAAACACCGGCAGCGGGAGCAAAGCCTACTCGTTATGACTAACCATAGATTAAACGCAGGGAAATGAAAAGTCAAGGAATTGTCCACCGGTGGCTATGTGTGCTGTGAATAGATATAAAGAGACCGTAGGGTGGAAGGTCCCAGGCATATCTGAATACATGCATGGTGCATCACTTTGATGAGAGAGACAGGTATGAGAGATAGGAAGGTCCCGCGCTGAACAAATGTATTCTTCCCGACGACATAATGACCCTTTCAATCTTTGGGCTTTGTAAAGGACTGCCGTTTATCTGGCCTCACGCACTTGGTTGGCCGTCATCTATCCATTGACCGGCACGAGCACCTTGGCCATGCATTTCCCAAACAGGCAATCATATGTTGATCCAAACACAGACTTGTTCTTAACCATGATTTGAAGGTTGTGGCTGATCGGGTCGTGGGTGGTGACCTAAGCTACAAGAATGATCATGTTAGCCTTTGATATTGGCTAGCTTGACTTGAGAACTTACGTCTCGTCGTATGAGAGCGAAGCTCTCGTTTATCTCGATCTGTTGGGTCTCTCCAACTGGGGAGAGAATGGTGACACGGTCGTCACCGAAGTCGTCGAGAAACTCTTCGACGGCTTCATACACGAAGCTTGAAATCTCCCTGGCTCCTATAAACAGCGTCAGTAAGAAAGATCCTGACGATCCGGAGATTTTTACGGCTGGCGGGCAAGGCTGCGGAAATCTCAACCACGGCCAGATGCAGAATTGTGGCAGGCAATTTGTCTGGAAAAACTTTCGGGAAGACTTACAGCCTCTGATCAACTGCTGAATCCTCTCTTCTGATAACCTGTGTCCTTAAATTGTTTAGGGATGCCTACGCAAAAAGTGAAGTAAGAATTAATGGAATAGATGGGGAGTTAAACGTACCGTTTGAGCCAGGGATGAACAGGATGTGGAGAAGAAGAGAAGGACAGGAGAAAGGATTTTGATATAAACAAACAGGATGTAAACAAGTGAATGCAAAGGCAGGTGCAAACAGTGAAACCCAAAGAATTGAGGAAGGAGCTTATTTGGGACAGAACGATGGAAATTAGGGCTACCTTCCTAAATAGGATGCCTGAACACTATGACGTATAGGGCTGACCGTGAATACGCTAATACTTGGTATCTGGGCGGTAGAAGCCTTGATACTATATAGTTGATGGATTCTGTTTGTGTCTTTCATATTGTGAAATTCATCGAATATGAAAGACACAAAAATTGAAAAGAGATTTCGCTCGCATTGACTGAATGGGGTATGAAAATTGATATAGGCGAGCTCTCCATCAGCGTGGCTAATGAATTGATTGTCGCCCGAGAAAATTCACCATGCGAGAGATGAACTCCAGTCTATTCCTTGCTTAGATCCATGTCGTACTTCTACTCAAGTTCAATATGTGCCGTAAACTTACAATGGAAATTAGTGTTCATGGCCTTCCTGCTACCTGAACTCCACAGTACCATGCTACTCTTCGAGTCGTGGATCGTTCCAGTGAAAAGAGATTCTGATCTAATTTGAAATTGATAGAGTTATAAACAGTTCCTTGCATTTATATGGCGTCGTTGCCCATATTACCCATATACGGCTGTGGATGGATCAAGACATGTTTGTTGTATCAAGTAGGGCTCTCTGACCATATTACACCACCGAAACTGGTGAAAGATTGAGGTATATCTGCTATCTAACAGAATGCCTATGCTATGGTAGAGCAGAACTTGGATAGTCTATTTCCTCTGGCACAAAAGAAGTACAGTGTGTAGCTCCCTATGGTATCTTAATATGTAAATTACCTGTATGCATAGAGCCTCGTTGCAATGCCTTCGAAGACTAATCTGAGTTAGTCGAGTTTTGTTTACCTGAAAAAAAAGATTCAAATACTAGAGGATGTTACATCGCAGGAATATAGTGAGTATCGTCGGTCTACGCTGCTGAAACCGCGGAAGAGTCGTGAGCCCTATCAAGTAGTAAGATGATCAAGAATGAGTGAGATAGATCTCAATTTACCATAGTCAATATCCTTATCTTTCCCGCTGACACCACCTTATCCCTGTATGCAATCTCATGCGGTTAATTGAACGTCTGGATATAAGAATAATGACATGTCCAAAGACAAGCCCTAGTGAGTCGGTCGAAATGGCTTCCTAAAGTTTAGGATTATACTGTAAATGTTTCAGGATCTCGCAGTACCCTACATGTTAGCGGTGATGCTTGATGACTTAGTAGGTACCCTGTAAACTAAGGGGTGACCTTCGGAATACTGTTTAGTGAGCCGTGCACATCATGCAAACAAAAAGACTTCATGATGCTCAGATGTAAACTCCCCAACGCCGCGCTGGAATTATGCCCCACAACCTCATGCCTGAGTAAACTCGCACTGCCTTTATATTTCTTTGTAGATGTTTTGAATCAGTGTATCTCGAATCTTTTGCGCAGACCAGCTGCCATCAGTTGGGACCAGAACCTTGGTAACGGTTCGGCCTCGCAGGGACCGCAGGGACCTTGGTTTGTTTGCAGCGGAATTGACCTGCACCTGGAGATTATGGGAGGGATTTTGGCCGGTTGTGAGCTATGTAAGAGAAAATTAGCATCATCACGAATATGGCAGCAAAACAAGTTCATCTCATGCATTTTGCCGGTCGAGTCTGTAGTTATCAGACTTCGAAATGTTTCGGTGGCCCCCGGCATCCGGGAGAGTTGTTAGGTGGTCATCACGGATATTCTGAATGAACTGGATAATATCCTCTTTTGCTTTGCTCCACTTTTCCTTTTTCTTCTCACTATTCTTCTCTTGGGAATCGGTGTTCTTGCCGTCGCTGTTGTTGTTGTTGTTCTTGTCGTCGTTCTTGGCCTTGTCTTTCTTGGGAGAGTTCTCGTTGCCATTTTTGCCGTTGTTGACGGGCTTGGCCTTATTGGTAGGCATGTTGATGGAATTGTAGGATAGTGGATACCAAGGCAAAACGGAATGGGAATGATGGATATGAAGTCGAAATGGAATTGATAAAAGCGTGTGTATGTCAAAAGATCACGATGTGGAGTAGAAGAGTAGATATCGCGAAGGTCGAAAGAAAGATCCTTCATGATGAAGTCGAAGACATGGTAATGGATGGTGAATGGTGAATGGTGAATGCAAATTTCCATCTGAGCAGCCACAAGTCAGTGAATGGCTCGAGGGTAGACTCGCACCTTCCATTTACGATGAAATCATGATTCAATTTGTAGGAAACATCAAACTTGTATAGATACATGGTCAATTCAATTCCGATAGTAAAGTGATATCCATCGCTCCCAGCTTTGATATCAGTATAGAGGCTCAATTAAAGTTAGGACTATATGCCATTAAAGTCAAGTAAGATTACTTCTACCGTTTCCTCCGCTCACTCATTCAAAGGACTATCAGGCCTTGTTGGCTTCTGTCTTAAAGTATCAATATACTAGAAGAAAGAGTGGTAGAAAGAGTGGCCGGAAGGAATTGTGGTCAAAACTAAGCCAACAGTACTTTATTACTAGAAGTGACATACATATCTAAAATGTCTTTAAAGTATGCACGGACAGATGTCACAATGGCAGGGAGACGACCCTACGTTCACATAAAACACACCTTGCAGAAGGGCCTGAAATTATAAGCTATCGTACGAGTAGCCTCTTAGCATTGAAATGCTAAGAGACTGCTAGAAAATACCACAAGAAAATTCATGGTGAACGTTGTGCTTGAGCGAGCTGTAAGAAGTAGTAGCTAGCATGGACTATACCTACGAGACGTCGAGGGTTTGTAGGAGGCCACGAGGAACAATCTGAGGGCTTAAATATGGTTAATTATGCTGTGGAGATGTGGACATCGAAGACCGGAAAGCAAAAATCAACATCCCAGCTTCTCGCACAGACTCTCTGGGCTCCAGTTCCCACCTAGAATCTCATCCACCCATTTATTGATTTCCTCACGAGCCAGACTGACATCGACATGATGCAAAGCGGCTTCGAAATCCCTCTGGAGTTGACTCGAATTGAACACATTCACCCACTCCGGCTCAAGTGTTCTCATTTCATCCATGAAAAGTTTCCGTAAAACTGTAGTCTCGTATTGATGGAGATCTTCAAAGTATGCCGAGTCTGGCTCAGGCTTTCCATCATCGTACCAGTTGATGTCGGGTCTGGAATTGCGAGTACGATCAATCAAGAATCGAGGGAAAGAGCAGGCCATCCAGAGTGGCAATGCCGATACAAACTCCCAGTCCAGGATACCTGTAAGTTCCCCATTATTGTCGACCATAATGTTTTGAATGTTGAGATCCCCGTGGGTTATAACGGTGGGCTCTGGCGCTCGCGATGTCCTTGGGAAGAGAAGAGGTATCAGAGATTCTAACTTTGAAATGAGCATTTGTGTCTTTTCAACTCGGCAAATGTCATCCTCGATGTCACTGTCGCTGTCGCTGTCTTCTTCATTCGCGCGCAGCTCCGCAATTCTCCCTTGACAGTCGTTTTCCGCGAGCGCAATCCGAGATTCCATCCAGCTCCGACTAGACAGAAATGGGCCTCGATCCACATTCTGCTGAGCGTGAGGTCCCAAACAAAAGTCGAGAGAGGCAATTTGTCCAACTAGAGGCAGGGGCTGCGTTGCTGGCTGGGTGGTTACAATATCTTGGCGACTTGCTAGTAGAATTGATATCATTGAAGATCTCTTTGGCCTAACCCTATTCATGATCGATCCCAGCTTTGGTTTCCAAAAGGAAGGCAAGAGCCACGAGAAAAGCTTGCTCAGCGTTGATTTCATGTTTGCGAACCGACGAGGCCGAGCTAGAGCCTCAGCTGCTGTTGGCGAGGAGTTGAGATTATCGACTTCCTTGATCTGGGATTCCAAGCTCGAAGCAAACAGGCCAAGGAACTTTCGACCTGGGCTTGGGGGCGGGGATAGTGGATAGCGGGATAATAAAGACTGGCCAGTCGTAGTCAACCGCCATGTTGAAGTCGAATCCCCAGCTTTTGTCTCCAGTGGGTAGATATTGCCGATCATCCTGAGCTTTCTTCTCCACAGGGAAGCGCAGAAGCCTGCGATCTTCCGAGTCAACCTTTCCTTCATTGCGAAAGGAATTCTATCCCAGATTTCCTCAAGAGGCCTGCCCGGAATTTCCGTCATGAGGATCCATTCAAATCCAATTTGACCTTTTCGGGTAGCATCCCAGGCAAGGATCTCAGGCAGCGGAATATCTGTGAATTGACGAACCCAGTCCACGGTGGCCACTTCACTCTTGGTTTTCAGAATGGGTTGGAGAGGCAGGGCGACACGGATGATGAGGGTTTTCTCGTTGAGTTGGACTTTGTAGATTTTGTTGAAGGAGCCCTCGGCAAGAAACTCGACTTTGACGGTGTCTGATGGGTGCAAAGACTGGATAGTCTGCTCGATCGAAGTGATGTTTGGGTCGTAGCTCCACTCGGGCTTCATACGGAAGAATAATCCCTCGCTCCACCGCAAACCATGGAAGGCATCGAGGGAAGTCGGGGGTGATATGAGAGTATTCGCCATGGTGAAATAGTGATGACAATCAAAAGGCTGATATCCGTGACTTTAAAGAAGAGACGTGTAGAGTTAAATAAGATGAGAATAGAGGTGAAGTTCGAGATGTAAAGAGTTGAAGTCTGAAGATGAAAGAAACGATGAGAGATTCCTTATTATAAATGGTAAATGAGTGAGTGAGTCAAATTGTTGAATGTCAGGTGATCAAGAACCAGTGATTCCTTGAGAAATAGAGGTTCCTTCCCGATTAGGAATTATGTCAACCCTGTTCACGTGCCTCCCACGTGGCTCTCAGCTGAAAATAGCCCGAAGACAAGATTTTGTCATCAAAGGAGACTTTACACGACTGAGTTGGAGTAAAGTTCTCTAAAGAAACAATTTCAATCCCGGTACTTGGATCCAAAATCTCAATGGTTTGACAGGTTGGATTTGAGTATCTTGATCTGGTGGACACCCAAAGCATTGACAAAATGATCCGAGTTTTCAGTACACCCAGTACTCTTTGCTCAACCCAACAGCCAGTGCCAGATATTAATCGTCAGGACTCTTGAGATTTGATAAAATCCAATCAAGTCTTCGCCAGTGGTTGTCCATTTCGCTGACATCAAATCTACAACCTGGGCCATCCTATATGAAGGAACTCGAAGCAAATTGAAGTTGATTAGTGGCAATTAATCGACCTCATGGCGTCATTCCAACACAAGGTCGTCTTCAACTCGCATCTGATCTTTACGACCAGAGGTAATTGTCTTTATCTGTGGGAAAGTTCATGGATTGGATCACATCTATCAACTTATCCAAGGGTACGCATGCGTATCATTCATTTACGGCAGGCTGTGTCATCAAGAACTGGTCAATTCTATCTTCTTTTGCGTTCTTGTCTCAGCATGACGGAAGAAACTGAACCACAGGGTCATGTTTCCATCCTCTCAACTGGCAGTCGGATATGTGGATACCCGGTCAATATTGGAAGATGGAGACGGGATGTCCAAATTCGGCGCTGCGACGATGATCTTGAATACGCACCTACTCTATTGGCTTGTGGGAACAACTTAAGGCCACGAGCCAAGAGACAGATGAGTTGAGAATCTGAATAATCAACACCGACAATGATTCTAGTTCGTGGATCCTGTTGCGGGCTACCTTGAAGATGGCTAGCCCCATTCCCACCCCGCAACCCCCGCAGTCCCCGCAATATTTCGTGCACCATCGTTCTATACTATCCATTGGGGCCTAGTATGCTACTATGTATCAGGCATGGCATTTATGAGCTAATGCATACCGCTATACTGGCCGGCAAAGCGTTCATCCTGAGTATGTCTATAAAGCAACCAACTACCAGTTCACAACTCCGGCAGGCGAATCTCAGACTTCTGATGTCCCACGGGCCATGTTGCTTAAATTTTTTATCTTGTTGGCATCCTGCCTTGCGGCAGCAAATCCAAGCATCAAATCAAAGTCAGATGTATTGAAAGTTTCGTTGCCGATATTCACGGTTCAGGGCGCGGTGTCGGATAATTCCTCCTCGGTGCGCGTCTTCCGGGGCATTCCCTATGCTGAACCACCTGTTGGAGAATTACGTTTTCGTCTGCCTGTCACCAAAAAGCCTGTACCTGGGATCGTCGATGCGACAAAGTTTAAAGATATCTGCCCTATCTGGAATCAAGGTGGTGCCAGTATCTACACCGAGTATATCACTGGCAATACTCCTTATACCTATCTGAAGCAGGGAGAGGATTGCTTGAATCTGAACATTTGGACTCCTATCAAGGCAACATACGACAGTAACCTAACTGTGATGATATGGGTTCACGGTGGCGGGTATTTGACATCCTTGGGTCATTTTTACTTCAGTGCTGATATGGTTGGCTCCAGGAATACCGGCGGCAATGCTGCCCAGCCTTACAAAGAAGGCACTTTTCTCTCGCTGAATCAGAATGTCATCGTGGTTTCTTTAGAGTATCTTCTCCTTGCTCCCATATCTATCGGCTTCCCCTTTTGGTTATATATGTCTAATACAATTCATATCAGTTACCGACTGAATATATTCGGCTATCCTGGCCGCGTCCCTGCATTTGGAGGTAACAATCTAAACCCTGGTTTATTTGATATCCGCAAGGCCGTTGAATGGATCTACACATATATCAAATTCTTTGGAGGAAACCCAGAGAATATGATTCTCTTCGGTCAATCTGCTGGGGGTCAGAACGTTGACTACTACAGCTATGCATGGGCAACAGATCCTCTTGTAAAGGGATTTATTTCGGAGAGTGGCGTTGCAACTCTATCGTCAAGTGCAGATTATGCAGGCGGGAATTGGACTTATGTGGCCGATCATTTCAACTGCACTGGTGATGAAGATCAGCAGCTCCGATGTCTACAGTCCGTACCATGGAAAGATTTGATTGAACTTTCTTATTCCTATAATTCGACCTTCAATGGTGGCAAAGAACTTAAATTCGGCCCTCTGCCGGACAACCAGACTGTCTTTAGCAACTATGAAGACCTCAGGAGACGAGGACAATATGCTAAGGGTGTAGGTTCATTTGCGCTGTCTACCTCTTATACTGCTAATTCTAATCAGGGATACTTGACCGGCAACACTGAGAATGAGGCTGAGACTCTTGTCAAGCCATATTCCATTGCCACTGGGCCAAACCAGACCTTAGTGGCTGCCGCAACCGATAAACTCTTTCACTGTCCTACTAATGCCTCAGCGACGTAAGTGACACTGAAGCTATGGGGTGATTAAAAGGGTACTAATGAAGATCGGCAGTGAGCGTTCAGAAAATGGCACTCCTCAATGGAGGTATTATTACCGTGGAGTGTGGCCGAACCAAAACCCGCTTCCATGGCTTGGGGCATATCATTCCAGTAGGTCAGCTTCGAAATGTATCTCGGATGATTTCTAAATCTTTGGAATAGGCGAGATTCCACAAGTCTGGGGAACTGGTGAAACATGGGGCGGAAATAAACTCGGTGGTCCCAACACCCCCGAAGAAGCTGCCTTCAGCCGTTACATTCAGAGGGCATGGGCAGCCTTTGCGAAAGATCCTATTCACGGCCTTTCCAAGCTAGGTTGGCCACAGTACGATGGCAAAAGAAACACCTTGGTCCAGCTGGGATACAAAAACTCAACACTCCCCCAGTTTGTGGACCCGGCCGAAGTTGATCGGAGTTGCACCTTGCCAGGGCATGCGGTAAGCCTAGAAACCCGTGAGAATCCCGAAAGATATTCGATACTCATCCATAAATAGTCGTCTTAGTCTTAAGCAGCAAAGGGACTTTTCAGGGAGGGCGGTTGGATACATTGAGGCTGCGTGTTCTCTACTCGCCTAGTGCGAAGTCCAGCCGTAGCCATTATGCTTGAGCTCAGAAGTATATTTCCATTGTTCTCTCGAGTTACTTGACGAATCAAACTGACCTTTCATGGGTTGTTACTATTCAAAGTTCTAGTTATCAGGTAATATCATTGGCTCGCAATTCCACAACAACTTCTGATTTTCGTTCTCAAATTATGGTGCATAATCATAATTTTCTAATGGTAATTTCAACACGGGTAAGCCTGCTTCTCGATAAGCCGAATGGATGAAATCTCTCGTAATCGCATCTACACTCTTCCCATCTTCAATCTCCTCGTCCTGGAGAGAATTGGCATCAACTCCCATCTCGTTGTATATCTCGGGAGAGACACCTCTTTCAATTGATAAAATAACATCATTTTCAGCAACGATCTCCTGGTATTTATCCGCTATCACCCCACCGGAGTTAAAAAAGGGCGTGTTAACAGGTGATGCTCCTCCATGGAAAATCGTCACCCCCCTCGTAAATAGAAATCCCGGATTGGACAAAGTCCAGTCGAAAAGTGCACCCATCCTCAAGCCCTTAACATAAAAAGGAGGTACTTTCGATCTCATGAGATCCACTCCATGTGAGTTCACAACCCGCGTAATCGAAGCAAGTTTGAATGCCGGTGGCTGTTGCGTCAACATATGGCGCCAGCTTGCATCCGGACGAAGATAAGTAGACTGCTTCTCCGGATGAACGATGAAATCAACACTTGACAGATCGACGCATTGAACTGGTTGGCTTATAGATCTTTCATTTTCAGGGATGAAGGTGGGGAATTTGGTCGCCAAAAGTGGGTTAAAAGTTCGTATCTCATTGTTGATTTTCGCGTTTCTTGGTTCAAGGAATAACTTTTGTTGAAGGGATGGTGTTTCTTCGATTATAGTTCTCCATAGATGACAGACACGCTGGGCTGAAACGAGTAGTGTTTTCATGTCTAGCTCCTCGAGTATCAAATTGAGAATTTCTGGGACAGCCAAAGCATTATGGTGGGCTGTTGTTTTGGAGATTCCCATTGTTTGAGGGTGTATGAATGATGATTCGTGTCTCGTAAATGAACTGTCTTTTAGTTTGATTCGACTAAGTTGTCATTCGGGTATTTTATATTTTCGATGATAGCTAGATGGGATGAAGTGGTTGTTTATTTTCAGGTCCAATGGTGCCTAATGAGCCGCATTGCGATCATGTGGGGCTTTGCTGACGCGGTTGCAGCCTGCCCATATATGAAGGCTACACTTTTTAGTTATCTGGCTTTGATTTTGAATAGCAAATTCAAGGCGAAGAAAAGGAAACAGCTTGGCTGGTAATGCGATTATTCATGTCCTTCGATGACCGTATTTCCAAGGTTGCTCTACCAATGCATTTATCTCAGTGCAAGAGGGTGTGTGATGACCCAATATATAACTTTAGTATTCTACAAGTTACCAAGAATGGATCAAGCAATCACGAAATTAAACAAAATTTGGAGCCTTCGTCACTTTAATTGGAGAGGGAGATCCAAAATATAATCCATCGACTTCTAGCCGAATCTCCAATTCACCATCCAGCTGCGGTCGCTTGCGGTGTTGGTGCTGCTACTGCATCTTCAGGCACAGCAGCGGCGAAGACCTCCACTTGTTCGGTGGGCTCAGGCGTCGATGTGACAGTTATTTCCTCTTTATCCAACGCAACCATTGTGACAGTGGGGATATACCACCTGCGGTCACAAACTGTCCAGCCGGGATCTATTTCTCGAACCTCCTCTGGAAGCAGCAGCCAAGGAGCATAGTCGTCACGAACCATAGTGCAACTGTCGGAATCCGCCAATGGGCACTGCTGGCCACCGCGATACTGTGGCCAAGGTATTATTGACTGTGTTTCATTGCCAAGCTGTTGGGGCATGAATTCGGCAAAGTTGAAAGGATAGGCTGTTCCGATCGTTGGATACTTTGCATTTCGGTGGTTACGCATGGAGGAAAGGGTTTCTGGATTGACCGAGATGACAGCGTTGCTATGATCAACTCCGCATTGAAATCCTTGGTGAGCGCGTCGATTACTCCAAGCGTAGATAGTTGTAAACGACACGTAGACTGTTGGTGATGTGAAGGTTGCACCATTCACTATAGCTGTGGTTGGCCCTGATGCGGAGATGGTCGTTCCGTTCTGCAGACAGAGATCGCCATCGATGGTAGTTGTAGGCCAGTAGAATAGCGTAGCCGTTCCTGGTAAGAAATGACACGCCGAGCAAGGGTTTTCCTCTGGATAAGACCTGGCGGTTTGCGGACAATCCCAAGGGCCTATAGGGCTATTGGTATCACCATATGTCGAAGAATCGATGGTGCTGCGCCAGGATGATGACAAAGTGGACCAAGTCTCCCAGATAGGAATACACTCGCTTGTTTGCAATGTACATTCAGGACTCTGGGATGGTTTGCGATATAATTCCTCCACGTTAGAATAGGTCGTGTATCCCGTTACGCAGGGCCCAGTTCCGGGATAATAATTGGTGACGATCTCTCGGGGTCCTAGAGCGCGAGGAATCCCATCGCAGAGAGTGGTGACAGGACCAGTATGGGTGTCTGACCAGTCCTCCAGTGAAACAGAGGTTCGGCAAGCACCCTCACTAGTCGCGTAGGAACCGAATGAAGTGGTGGCGGCAGTAGCGCCGAGAGACATCAGGGCTGAAGAGCGACCACTGTACTCAATCCATTCTGCGTTACAAGATACAGCGGATGCTTGAGGACCGGTTGTAGGTCCATAGAAGTAGTCAGTGGAAGTTGGCCAGAAAATGGTTGAATTGAGAGTAATCAGCCATTGGTCACTAGTAACGGCTTCTCGGTATTAGTTTTGAACAGACAAATTTTGCTAGGTCAAATACCTGGATCTTGACCAGCTGCCAAGCCAACGAGCACGGCGAAGGCCAATTTGAAAATCATCTTCTTGTGACTCTGTCTTCGCTAAAAGCCATCCTCAGAGCGGGGTCTCGGGGGGTTTTATCTCTTCGAGGGCTTAAGAAGCTATCCAAATCGCATGACTGGGACGTTTGCTGCATTGCCTGAGATTCACTTATGTGGTTGAACTATTACACTGCACCTGCATATACGATCAAAAATCCCGCCTTGGCAGTAGTTCGGATTGGTCTTTAGGTGAGACAGTAGTACCCATCGTGCATCAGGGCCTGGTGTTGGGGAAAGATGGAATGTCTCCGAACAATTACATCCTATAGATCTGTTCATGTCATCTACATTTTTCGTGTTGATGGTGCGGGGTCTTCCACAACTGCTCCTAGACCCTGCATGTCAGATATTACTGAGAAACAAAAAGCAAAGACCTTAGCAGGAGCTCTGCGGGTATTTTGTTGCTACAACATGCTTTCTGCAAGATGGGGAACTTAATCGGATATGTTCCAGATACAATGGAATCAAATTCGCGATGGAAAGCCCAGTGAGTAACAATGAATTGCACTTCAAGTGGATATTGAATAACCATCGGATATAATGTGTAGCGATCCAGCTTTTGGTCATTCGAGTGCAGAATGCGAGTGCCAAGCTGGCTAGCGCTGCGGCAGACAAGTTAGGGCTTAGAGGCTTTGCTCGCAGCCCCGCCCTGTGTCAGCGACAATCTTCAAAGAGTCTTTTCTAAACACGGCGCAAGGGGACAATGGATCACTTTCTCTAGAATCTGACTTGGGAATACAATACTATGCAGGTTAGATCGGTGATGGGAAATATATGAATGAAAAATTTTGGTGTCATCTAGAATGAACGCAGGAAAAACGGTGATACGCAGATGTCTCAGCCGAAGTTCAATAAGTGACATCAAGGTAGATAAAGAGATCAACTTCTATATTGTTTCCATTCTCAATGATAATGACTGTGCAGAGATTTCCAGTCCCATGTCCTGCTCGTAAGAAAGAGCCAGGGCTCCTTTGTGCGGCTGAAAGCCCTTTAGCTACTTTGCGCTACTCAATCATTTCGACTCTTATAAAATCTAGCAACAGAAGAGACTACGAGACTACCCAAACACTAGAAAGTACCGAAAAATACACTATTATATTAGTGTAATATAGAGAAATTGAGAAATAGCGAGAGAGACTTGCTATCAGTGCTGAACATTATCGCGCAGACTTCTCAAATTCAAGCGAAACTGATCCCCAGTTTGCCGCCTTTGTTTTTCGAGTCCTTGGAACTACGTGTGATATTAAAGCTTTTAAAAGAGATGAAGGTAAGCTGGTGTCAAAGAAGACTAAAAAGCAGGTTCGTATGGCAAATCTCTTTTATCATCCCACAGACCCTGTGGATTTCAAAGGGAATTCTTTGTAGATTGTATTCTTTTGAAATGGCTCGGTCGACGATTCAAACATACATAAATGGGCACAAATATCGATAGGCACTCGAAAATTGTTTGCGAAATGTCACGAAGGATTGGATAGTCCAACACTTTTTCAATTTTCTTTATAAATTTCTACCAATCTATGATCTAGATCTGTGTACTAATCAACGCGTAAAAATGCCACGCAAAAGTTCCAAGAAAAGAGAGTCTGGGGGCTCGTCAAGCAGAAGCTCTAAGCGCTCAAAGGCGTCACCACCGAAAGAACGTGTCTGGGACCCCAAGACATCCTATGTGGTTATCGAGCCTCGGCAGAGTCGGCCTCCAAGGCAAAGATGGCAACATTCAGGCCCACCAATCATGAACATTGATGATGCTCCTGAGGGCTGGAATGATGAGGAGCCTGATCTCGATCCCAAGTAAGTGGAATCTGTCCAAGATTGAGGAAGCAATCCTCTTGTCATCGACATCTGCCCCTTGCAAGAATGGAAAATAATGATGGCAAATTTTGAATAGTGATATTGATGGGCAAATTGAAAGATGCGAAGAGAGAATTCGAGATGGCATCTTGCCTTGGTTTTTTGAAAGTCGCTTAGAGGGTCTCAAAGGCCTGGCCAAAGTTCAAAAGTACTTAAATCCCTCAAAACACTGCGCAGGATTGAGACAGTGTTAATGTATTTTACTAACAAATCAAATAGAAGATTGATGGCTCGATTTCCCGGTGTTTCCTTGAAAGCTGCGGAGCGATTAGAGATACTGGAAAGTCACAGGCAATTCTGTATCGACACTAACGACGAACTGGAGTTGCTCTCTACCGTGGAGAACCTTATTACTGCCTATAAATCAGGCATGCTTGAATGGAATCCAGGTCTTATCACATATTGGTCGCATGGAAAGCAGCTATGCCAACCGAGGCCATTCGATATACAGGAATTCGCGAGGGTCAACAAAGAGCACAACGGCTCATCGGGCTTTTGGGTAGAGGGGGTATGTTCAAGATTCTGAGATTTAATGTGTCTATAAGGTCGCTAATATAAAGTGGAAACCAGCTTCGTTCGCTCGAACCATCAAGGAACTTTATGGCCCACAGAAAGATCCCTCTGAGTGTTTTTGATGTCACTGCAGCTGCACCACGTATAAGGGTACTACTTGAATTTATGATTACAATGATGTGACAATGCTAATTACTGTTTCTTCATCCCCAGATACCACTTGCCATTCGTATCCCACGTGGTATACCTCCTTTCTGTGCTCTTGAACATCCAGCCCCAATAAGACTTAGTCGAGTTCCACGTATACCTACAGATCCGTTGCTAGCCCGCGCTGGAGAAAGATATTACCCGAGGCCGAACAGAGAACCCGACATTGCTGCTCGTATTGAGATACCTCGAGGCAATCCACAACCCAATAGCCACATGCACTTCTGGCTCGACGATGACACAGGAGCTGATCATATGCAGATTTATGCAAATGATCTGACACTTCTCCAGAACGCCACGGCAGCGGACGGACTTCCACGCCCAGAGCTTCCACCGCTACTGGGCCTAGTCGCGATAACACAAGCTAATGGCATTATATCGACTCATTCTTTGAGAGTCCTAGAGGTTAATTTGATCAACGAGAGTGACAAGCCTATCGCGCCTTTTTGGGATTGGGTTGAGGCTGTCATATTGAACGAACCACCTCATCCAATTACCCCTCGAAGAATTTGCGGCCCGTGGCTTCGCCATCGATACTATACAGGAACAAGTCCCGATGGAAAGAACCGATTATGGATCCATGACGGTATTTCGGGTTTCAGACATGTGAAGAATGTTCACTTCGGAAAGTCTGGACCTCCGCCTGGTCTGGATTATAGCGCGTTCGACCAGAATCTCAGGAAAAGAATCATGGCTGGAGTCAGACCTGTGGGTGATTATAATAACGACGTCAAACTTACTGAAAGGGATGTTTTGGGACCTCCAAGAGTGAATCCTCCTGGATATGCCCCAAATCTACCTGGAGGCCCAGGAGGAAGCCCAGGAGGAGGCCCAGGAGGAGGCCCAGGAGGAGGCCTAGGTCGTGGCCGAGGTCGTGGTCTAGGAGGTGGTCCAATAGGTGGTCCAGGTCGCGGCCGAGGAGCAGGCGCAGGGGGACCCCCTCCCTATACCCCAGGCCCAGCTGCAGGCCCAGCTGCAGGCCGAGGAGCTGGCCGAGGAACAGGCCCAGGAACAGGCCCAGGAACAGGCCCAGGAACAGGCCCAGGAACAGGCGGACCGCCACCCCCTGCCTATACTCCAGTCCCAGGCGCACCAACACCCCCTGCTCCCAAAAGCGCGCCTAGTCCTGCGACGCCACACCCTACTCACCCAACACCTCCTCCTATCTGAGGCACGCCGCCATCCACACCCTAAGGGGATAGACTGGATAGCACAAGACTTTTCGGGGATCTACCTAAGTACAGTCAATTGAAGTTTGTAACATGAGAATGATATGGACTGTCGGCATTACATAAATGCTTGATAAGAGAAGGAAAGAAAAGAAAAGAAACACAGAGTTGGTGACTGGAAAGCGCTGTGATGAGCTTGGCATGATTGCCGCAGGTTTGTTTCTGAGTTTTACCTCGTTTGTTAAATGAGTTCTATTGAATTTTGACAACGCATATGAGTACACTTGGTTATCACTTGTTCGGTCCTCTCAAGTTGTAGTGATTCAGAATTCACCTGAAATACAAATTTATCAAGTTATTTTTTTGCAGTAGTAGAAGACTTTTGGTTCGAATAGGAATACAAATAAGCCAATTTGAGCATCACAATCAACACGCCTTCCGGTAATTCTTGACCTGGCTTCAGGATGTCACTAAGAAACATCCCATTTGATATCTAGATTTTGGATTCAGTATCACTGCCCATGTAAATCTATACCCTACTGGGTTCTTGAATAGGGAGCAACTTTGAAAACGCAGCTCTGGTCAAAGCCAGAAGACCTCTCAACTTGTCCAGAGCAAGATAGAAGTAGACCCCTTTCCTCCACCCTTTTCTCTTATGCTTTACTCCTCTTGCCTGCTTTCCAGCGATATCTAGGCATCTGGTGTTATTTCTCAAAGGTCTCATGAGTTTCAAACTTGGGTTATAAGGCTGCTTCGTCGGAGGCTCAATGGGTCTATTGGGTGTAACGAGTAGAAGATTCATCCAGATCATGGGCGCTGTATGGGATTGGTAGAACTCCTTATTGGACGAGGCCCGTCTCGAAAAAGGTACAATCTTTTGATAGAATACTACCATGATATCAGGAGATGTACATGGACCAAGGTTGGCGATGAATCGGATGGTTCCATTTCCTAATCCGGAACCTGTCCTGGGACAGCCCAGGGCATATAAAGTATTTCATTAATCTACCATTTGATTTCCCAGCTGTGCCAGACAGCCATTTCAACTCATCATGCGCCTCACCGTGCTGTCTCTCCTCTCAGCCCTCGCGGCTGCAGATTCTGGTTGGTGGTTCTTTGATGCCTGGGATGGGTTGAGCTGCGGAGATGCACCCCAAAACGGCCAAGTATTTTTCAGTACACAGGGGAACGGCGAACAATTTTGCATCAACTTTGACAATAGCCAGAGAGCCTACTCCTATGCAGCTACCTACAGCGATCAGGATGTGGAGGTGCGAGGATACCTCAATGAGCATTGTGAGGGACCGAGCAAACGTCTATTGAATAACACCTGCACGAATCCGGATATTGACATAACTTATATTCGGTCTTGGAGAATCTTCAAAATTGGAGATGAATTTTGATTCAAGGTCAGTACGAATTCCTCTTGATAAAGAAAGAAAGCACTTACTAAGGATCTAGCAGATGATTGAATCATATGGAAATTCGACCTCCGCCATTTTTTACTTCATCACCAACGTACTCACAACTTGAGAAAACCAACCAGAACATACCAACGGGAGGAATGGGCCTGGCGCGACCGTGGAAAAAGAGTCCACCCGCCCATCGATTGCATTCGAGACACATGTATACGAGCAAACGATTACTGTCATTTACAGGTTGAAACCTCATTAATTATTGAATATTTTTTGAATGGAGAAATTACCAGTTCATGAAATTTCTCTTTTTCTGCTTGCATGAATTAGTAAAAAGACTATCCACCCACCAAAGGCCGTAAATGCGGTTCAGTACATACAGACTGGAGAGCGAATAGGACTCAGAAAGAACGCCAATACAAATCTATTGAGCTCAAATTCAATGCTTTATAAGAACTCGTAGCTGGGATATAACTGAAAACTAGGGCCGGAATTTCGGTTCGTGTCGCCGAGTGGTCGCCGAAGCTGCCAAAGCACGTCCCGACCGAAGAGCTTCGCTTCGGGCCGAAAACGGCACTGACCAACCACCCTTCCACCAGGGGCATTCTAGACCTTATCAGTTTGGCGGGGGCTACAGGGGTACGATTGCAAAGATTACAGAGTCACGACTTCATTTTTATTCTTTCTAATGCGTGCACTGCTTCACGGAGGGATGTTAGGCATCGAAAGGGGATTCCGACCGGAAGAGGCCGTGTGACTGCTGTTGCAACGCGAGACCCGCAAGGCGATAAGGACTGCCATGCTGAAGTTCACGACTGACAATCCCATAGAGAAATTAGTATAGATGATTGCAAAGATTGGACCAATGGAAATGGATTTTATTGACGGGGACCTGTGGCAACTATGGCCTAGAAGTGGTTCGCCGCGTTACATTGTCCGCTTTCGTCCACCAACGTGGCCAGAAACGTTCAGGTGGAGAATCATATCTTGAAATAGCTCTACGAAAGACGATTGCGCGACGGAAAACCCGAAGCGTTCATTCAAACCAGGCAACATGAGTTTCTTGGTTTCTTTATCATCCAGACCCTTTCCTTTCAACGCTTGGTTATTGCGGTGATTATCGTTTCGACGGCTGGGCACGTCGTTGCCTTTCTATCATGTTTAGGCCAAGCTCATCTTCTTACTTCATGATGCCTTTCCGAAAGCCAGTTCATGGCTTAAGAAGGATCATACTTCTACTAATAATATCGCTCACCGTTCTAACATTGCGCTACTATATGCCGGGTCGAACGGAGTGGATGTCAAATGCAGTAAGAACTCAAGCGGAGCGACTCCAAAGTGAAACTTCACATTATGAAGGTCAGTGCAGTTTCTCTCTAATGTCTCTGGCGAGTACTCGTTATTGATCTTTGATTAGATGGGTCGGATATCGGAAAATTCAAGATACCCTTGGGGAAAATCGCCGAAAGTTTCTCGGTCGATGAAGATGACCAGTTCATGGATAGCACTGGCATAACACCATTTAACCAGAACGGCAAAAATCCATTCCAGCGTTGGGTGCCACCTCATGAGACTGCTGAGGATGTCACAATAGTAGCTGCGAAAGCTGGCTCAGAGGACACTAATTGGATTTATGATTTCTGTGACGAATAGTAAGGAGCATTCCATAGTTTATAACGCCGTTCAAGATACTGACCAGTCACTCAACAGCCGATGCACCGCATACCTATACTCCCTAGACGAGAATCCTAGTGACGACTATCTCACACCTTACTCCCGGAGAGGCCATGAAGCAAGCGCGTATCTGACTTATATCATCGACAACTACCATCGATTAGCACCTTATACCATTTTCATTCATGGTCGCACAGATCAATGGCACAATGATGTAGCCGGCCCGAATACTCGCAATGTTCTTGCAAACCTTCGGTACGAGGCAGTGAGTATTAACGGTTATGTGAACCTACGGTGTACGAACCGGCCAGGATGCCCAAGTACCATGCATCAGGCCTTCCCTGTCACTCTCGACGAAGACTATCAGTACATGATTGATCAGCTCCCTCAAATCCTCTGGGATCTTCTTCGAATCCCTCCAAGTGAGACTCCAGATGACATCGGGCATCAATGCTGTGCCCAATTTGCGGTCAGTCGTGAACGTATTCAGGAGAGACCCCTGGAGGACTACATCCGCATCTTGAACTGGATCGCGACCACAGATATCACGGATAATTACGGCCTTGGCTGGTTGATCGAAAAGCTTTGGCATATTATTTTCGGCATGCCTGCCGTCTAGTAAGTCATTACACTCCTTGATAAACGAATAGAAAGCTAATATGACCTTACAACAAAAGTTGTGCTTCAGAGGCCCAGTGTCGCTGTGATATTTATGGCTGGTGTGGCCCGAATCCACTCACAAACAACGAGATCTTGACTCCCATACGCTGAAACTTTCAATGGCGCATTCTATGTACTTCTCTGCCTTTACGACATAAAATACCAAATTCTACAGTATCTGCTCTGTTGACAGAGCTTTCATCGTGACATTCAAGTCTCCATTCACTTCATTACACATTCAGTTTCACCAGCAGGTACACGATTTAAGCTTCGGAAGGTCTATTCATCATTTCATTTCGCATGCATATAGTACTAGTATAATCATAGAAATGAGCACAAGGATCATTTCCCAATGATACCCCCACACTAAGTCAGGGTCGCAAGGCCAGAGCTATCAACATTTCCATAGATCCATTGGCTGAAGTTGCTCGGGGCAGCCTGGTTGCAGGGGATACCGGAGTTCTTCTTGCCAAGGACATTCGTGCATTGGTATAGTTCGTGCTGGATATCAGTGCCATAGTAAGGAAGCCCAAGAGTGGCGTTAACACTAGTAATGTTGACATTGTCGAAAGTGATGTTGGGGCATGGGCGCTCGTCTGAGCAATACAGAGACGCGGCAATGTTGAAGCGTGATGTACCTCGGATATCTTCCCACTTAACATCCTCAACCTGAAGCTTGGATGTATTACAACCCTTGTCAGAGTTGGCTGAGTACACACACTGCGACAGCTGAATGGGAAGTCCAACATTTTCCATGGTGAAGTTGCGGAAGGTGATGTTCTTGACCAAGCCGGTTCCACCACCACCCCAGTCTCCATTACTAGGAGTGTAGATGCGTGTTCCTTGCCAAGTCTTGATGTAGGCTCCGTCCATCGCGTTCTTGATGTGGACGTTCTCAAAAGTAGTGTTCATATTGTAATCAGGTGTTTCGGGGTATTGTCCGATAGAACCGATTGTAATACCAGTACCACCCTCACAATAGATGTTCTTCGCGTGAAGGTTGGTCGTGTTGCCCTTAGCCGCGATACAATCATCACCAGTAATAATTGTGGCGTTCTCAACGAGAAGATTGTCACTCTGCCAAGAATCATAACCATCGCAGTTCATAGTGCCCCATTCGTTGTTGCTTGTGGCATTCACGAACAGATTGGTGACAGATACATTCTTACTACCCCAGACAAAGGTGGCCCAGAACTGAGGTTGAAGGATCTTGAGACCATCAACGAGCAGGTTGGTTGAGTTGTAAAATGTAATACTCATAGGACGTCCAGGCTGGTTCGATTGGTTCTTGTTTGCATTGTACCAAGCCTGGCCTTGACCATTGTAGAAACCACCCTCACCAAAGAAGCTAACATTGGTACCTCCGAAAAGCCAAGCAGTGACTTGATCCTGCAGAACTACACTGATGGCATGGGTTCTCCAGTAGGGAATGTTCGTGGAGAAGCGTAATTCTCCACGAAGATGGACATTGCAGTTTTCGAGGTTGGTCGTGTTGAGGACGGTGTTGACATGGAAAACATTTTTGGAGAAGATAACAGTACCGTTGTTACCGCACATTTCAAAGGCTTGCTGGATAGATGGCGAGTCATCGACAGCTTGACCATGGTGGACAAGGGATTCTGGATACAGAGTGCATGTTGTGCCTTGGTTGTCAACCCAGGCTGCGGCCAGAGCAACCCAAAGAGTTAGGAACCACAACTTCATCGTTGCTTTCAATGAAGAATAGTATGAATTTTTTTTCACAGCGTCCCATCCATCCAAAGTTTACGGGAGAAAGCGTCACTATATACTCAATTCCCAGCACTAAAACCGCTAGCGCATCCCGTGATGAGATATTTTCCTTCATGAACCCCCACAGATATCAGCAAGAATACCTATAGGTATGTTGCATCATACCCACTAATTTCAGGTTCATCGAATACCCTAGCTTTCCACATATTTTAGTGGAAGAGAGAACTCGATTCAGGAATTTCAATCGCCTAACGTAGCGGGGTGGATAGAAGGTCGGCTACTCGCCGAAGAGGTTGATTCGTTGAACTATACAAATGTTAGTCAAGCCCCGCCTAGCCTTGGCGGAAAAATGCTTAGTTCCGAAATATCAATGGCACCAGGGCTAGATGTGGTATCCGGGATGGTGATCCTGATTTCTTCTATTGAAGTCAAGAGGCAATCCCTATACCAGAAACTGACATGTGCCCCTGTTTTCAATTTCTATCTCGGTACAAAGCTACGCCGAACTCTTTCCAATTTGACACAGGAAAGTGCTCTATTTCGCTATTTACGTGCCACGAGGATCAAGTTGTGAACCCACTTTTTTCAAACAAGCCCTCTCCGTCATTTACCCCCACGGCACCCGCACGACCACCCGCACCCCCGGACTTTTCCCGTGGTGCCTTTTAGCAACAATATCGGGCCCCAACCACACCTCGTCACGAATAAATACCCGAGAACCGGACCGAGCACCTCCCCGAAATCGAATGGATCGGCATTGTAAACTCGGCTATTATCCACTAACAAGGTTTGGCTCCCGACCTTGCGCGGGCCCCATTGATTTTGAGAAATAGTATATCAAAATTTTTTAAATTGCAGTTAGATTTTGGTTAGTATTGCAGAACCAGACCAAATCGATTCGGTTTTGCTCAGCACTTCTAGACTAAATCCAAACCCTACCGCAGTCTATCTGCAGCTATCAGTATACTGGATTTATTATATATTGATTCGATTCACAAATTTCGATCTTCAGATTGGGCTTAGTTGTGTTTTGTTCTATTAAATCTACGCGAAAACGTAATCTCTGAAACGGATTACAGTCTAAATCATTATCGAAAAGAGCTCGTTATACCGATTCTTTGAGATATGCAAATTGATCACGCCCTAGCGGGAATATCATCGTCGTTCGGTGAAGAATTGAAAAAAAAATGAGTCTAAAGCTTGGATTTTCTCAGGAACACAGTACATAGATTATAACCTGCTCAGGTTTGGCTACTACGCATTTCTATGCCACCGTTCAGGAATTACTGACAGTTTGCAATACTCTTGTGATGTTATATAATCTGTCCTGAACTTACTGTAAGTATCGATTCAAGGAAGGAAGCGGAATAGAACAGCGCTACATGGAATCAGGGCTCTGCCCCAATTCACATCTGTTACAAAAATACATGAAGGCAGCTATATTTGTTGGAGTCTCCTAAGACCCATTCAATGCTTAACAAAAAATTTTATTCGGTGGAAGACCTTCAGCTTGATCATGTCTCTGATTTCGTTAGTTAGCATGCTTTTCAAAAGTGGGAGTAGTGGAGGCCTTACCAGAGCTTCACCAAATCCCTTCACAAGCGCGATCTCGTGGTCACAGCGGGACAGCTGCTCGGGTCACAGATCTGTGAAGGTTGTGGCAACATCAAAGTCAATCCACACCAGCCTATCGGTGTTTTCATGAACGAGGAGAAGATTTCTGGGGTAGATGTCCTGGTGTTGAACGCATGCCTTGTGTATCTCCTTCATGCCATCAATTGCCTGGGAAAAGAGCTCGTCCAAAGATTTCACGCAGTTTAATGCCCCTACATCTGCGAGGCATTCTAGTAATATTGCTCTAGGGTTGAGCTTGTCTTGGGCGAAGTGTTGGAAAGCAGGATGGAATGCTGCGGGATCAATTTGATCGATGTAGCCGTAGAATTTTGGCACGAATCTGCGCGAACAGACACCGGAAACGTGGAGTTTCTTGTATGAGTTCAGTTCGCAGCGAAATCGGTCCAAATCACGACCCTTTTCCGTTTACTCAGGGTCGCCGTTATCATGGAAAAGCTTCAGCGCATACTTTTCCGTATCCAGATCTACCTCGAATATTGAAGACGCATCGGAGCGCGTGATCTCCCTGATGATATGAAGCTTCGAGACATCAATTTCCATTGAAGAAGCGCTTTTTGGATTCATTGTTGTCCTGTCGGAAGTTTTAGTCTCGACAAAAGGGTCGGGCAACAAAAGAAGGGCCAATCAGATTATGTGATCAATGTCATTTGGCTAGTCGAATCCCGCGAATCAAGTCAACAACATTGCCGCTGTTAAGGAGGAATCACTGGTTGCTTATAAGCATTAACATTCCGAAACAAGAAGACGGCCCTTTCTTCCAGAATCCACTATAGCCACCACATTCCTATACCTATAGGTTGATAGGTATCGAAGGACTAAAGCTCACTCGGGGTTTCACTTTTCGATCCTCAGTCCATGAAGCCTCTACTACAATAGTAGGCCACATATTATATCTACCTCTTGGCAGATTCGCTGGCCACCAAGCACAATCTGCTTTTCTTGGAGAGGCGCTGGCTAGCCATGAGAGATTTAGATGTCGGGATCATACAGTCGTCCGGTTCTTGGATTCATTGATGTTATACTGACAATCTGGTTCCCGGGCTGTTTAGTATATTAAAGACTTTCTATTTTTCTTCTTCGACGACGAAGGATGTAAAAATGTGTTTAAGACAAGTTGACGGAGAAGTAAAATATATAAGCAGAAGAGGAGAGTCAAAATTGAGGATTAGGGAATTGAGTAGGGAATTGAGTAGCGAAGTATTAGTAGAAATGACCGACCGAGCTCATCTGTCTAGCCCATTTGCTTGACACTAGAAGAGGAAATGTTAGAAAAAAAAGTGAGGGAAGCAACAATGAGAGGATTTCACGAACCATTTGCCAATACATCCCCTTCTTGCGAAGTAATTCCTGATGAGACCCTTTTTCCACGATAGTAGAACCATTCCCATTCTGACCCTCTCCAAAAACGAATATGACATCCGCTTTTTGTATCGTGGCCAGTCTATGCGCAACAGCAACAATCGTCATACTTCTACGCGAAGCCAATCGCTCAAGGGCTCCTTGGACAACCTTCTCGGATTGCGAATCAAGACTGGAGGTTGCTTCGTCGAGGAGTAACAAGGAGGGTTTTCGTAGCAATGCGCGTGCTATGCAAAGTCTCTGACGTTGTCCTCCACTCAAAGCCGTTTGTGCCTTTATTCCGAGGTCCGTGGAGTATCCTTCAGGTAAGGATGTGATGAAGTTGTGAATCTCAGCATCCATGCATGCCTGAACAAGTTCTTCGTCGGTGTATTCTTGCGGATCGAGACCAAGGGTTATGTTGTCCCGAATCGTGCCCTCGAAAAGCCGGGGTTCTTGTGCTACCAGCGATAAAGACCGACGATAGGACGCTCGATCAATCGAGGTTATATTCTCGCCATTCAGGAAGATTTTGCCTTTATAGGGGTCGTAGAATCGCTCGAGCATTGAGATCACCGATGTTTTACCACAACCTGAAGCGCCGACGAATGCAACAAATTGGCCACTCTCGATGGTGACATCAAGACCAGTAAACAACGGTTTTTCCTGCGAATCATATTTGAAGGCAACCTTTTGCAGTTCAATATGGGCCCCAGACCGACTACTCGTATCAAGCTTGAGTTTTTCTGACTCCTTTTCGGATTCACTCAAGTCCGGACGGAAGTCAAGCATTCTGTTTGCTGCAGCAGTGCCCTGTGCAATATTAGGCCCATAGCTAAAGAACTGACCCGCTTGTTGTCCACCCAGAATGATGGACATATACACAACGAAGAATGAAGTTGGCTGATATTCTCTAGATGCAAGAAGCTGGCCACCATACCAGAATGTAAGCGCCATAGCACAGAGCTCAACGCTATCAGAGAAAGCAAAGACAAGGGTAGCAAGCCATGCCTTTCGAAAAGCCTTGTTCTGTTGCTCTTGCAAGAGATCAGAATATCTTTTCAGGATCGAGTCCTCCATTGTCAATGCTGATACTGTGCGAAAGGCTTCGATGGCCTCGGCTGCGAATTGAGAGCTGCCGGAGTAAACGGCAGCGTTCATGGAATCAAATTCCAGTTCATACCGAATACGCATGAAGGCAGCTAGGAAAACAAAAGGGAGCGCGGCAAATGTAGCCACGAGACTTAGCTTCCATCCGAATGAGAACGCAATAGCAATGCAGCCGATCATACTGCAGAGAGATATGACAGGGAAGACACCGTTGATTCCAACTAGATCTTGAATCTGCTTGGGATCGGTTGCTAATCGCGAAACAAGGGATCCGGAGGCATTATCGGTCAGGTCATAAAATGGGACGGGCTTCTTGAGGATGTTTTCAAAATATTCGGTTCGACAAGTCGAAGATATTTCCTGAAATAAATTAGAAGATTCATTCATCATAGGATTGAAGCAGGATGTTTACTCACAATTCCAAGTCTGTTGGTTGCGAATCCGACTGCTGAATAACAAACCGCAATTCCAAGAGATAGAACAAAGAACCATAAAGACCAGAAGTTGGCCGCATCAGTCAATTCCTGGCCTGTGAAGCTGAATACTTCAATGAGCTTCGCAAAAAGCCAACTTTGTAAGGGGTAGGCCGCTATCATCGCTTTCTTAGTCAAAGTCAAAATTTTCGAGGCGGTATCACTTACAGGCAGCACCTAGAATACCAAGTAGCGCAGGAATAAAGAATACCCAATGATGGCGCGACTCATACATGTAAAGGCCAACGCTAGTGAAGAATCCACGCTGTTTGGCCTTCTTCTTGACCTCATCCTGTGATTCTTCGGGGAGGTTTGTGTTAGTACGATCAATCTCTTCCTTCAAGGCTTCGGTTATATCCGCCGTGCCATCCTCATCATCTCCTGCAATATCAAGTTTCTGTGCATTGACGAGGCTGCGATAGAGACCATCTTCCATGGAAAGTAACTCATCGTGGCTCCCCTGCTCGATATTAAGACCTCCACGAAGAACAATGATTTGATCAGCTCGTCGGACGGTTGATAGTCGGTGAGCAATCACAATAGTAGTTCGGTTTTTGGATACACGATCAAGGGCTGCCTGGACAATTTTCTCTCCGCGGACATCAATCGCGCTCGTTGCTTCGTCCAGAATGAGAATCGTAGGCTGTTTGATGATACTTCGTGCGATAGCAAGGCGTTGTTTCTGACCTCCGCTCAATTTTGTGCCGTTTTCACCGACGAGTGTGTTATAACCCTGATAGAAATTAGCGAAGAAATTTGGAAGTCAGAATAGTACATACATCCGGTAACCGATCGATAAACTCATCAGCGAACGCTTCTTTGCATGCCTTCTCGACCAAGACGGCTTTTTCCGAGTCGGGCTCATTCTCCCACTTAGTGCCAATAAGTCCGAAAGAGACATTTTTGAAGATAGAATCATTGAACAAGAACGGCTCTTGTTGTACGAGTCCAATATTAGATCTCCACCACTTGAGATCCAATTGTTCGATATCGTGCTCGCCGACCGAAATCTTTCCATTCTCGGGGGCATACCATCTTTCTGTGAGTGCGACGATGGTGCTTTTACCGGATCCCGATGGACCGACTATAGCTGTCGTCTTGCCTCTCGCGAATCGCGCATTGAGACCTTTAAGAATTTGGGTGTCTGATCTTGATGGGTAGGAGAATTGCACGTTTTCGAAGAGGATATCCCCGTTCTGCAGGGCATTTGAATCTTGATCACCACCAGGAGCAATTCTCTCCGCATCGATAATTTCGAAGAATGAAGCTGCTGCACTTGCTGCCTTGGATATCATCATCAATGGTGATGCAATGCTTCCCAGTACACTCACTGCAATCATGACCGAGAAGAAAACCCTAGGGTATCTGTTAGCGATGCGAGTGGTACGGGTGCGATAGTTCAGCATACGTGATGACTGTGTTGATGTTCGGTATGTGTCCCTGCTGGAATAGTCTCAATCCCAACCAGAATGCCAACGCATAGCTAGCATACATAGCAAAGAATAGAAGACCAAATTGAAAGCCCATGAGGACTGATAGACTCATCCCCCTCTTTCGAGATTCTTCAACCCAATGATGGTACTTTTTGGCCAATGGTGCTTCAGCGCCAAGGGAAATGACAGTTCGAATGGAACCAAAAACTTCTGACGCGATGGAAGAGTGCTTCTCATCCGCCTTGTCGACTTTCTGCTGGATTTTGGAGATTGCTGGAAGCGTCAGGCAGCAAACGATTATGATGAAGAGGATGGCTGAACTGGTCGCCAGAGTCAAGGCCCAGGAATATTTGAAAGCGATAATGTATGCAGCAATCAGCAGGGCGAGGGATTGAAATAATATGGCTAGTTTGTCGGAAATGCTTTGCTGGATTGAATTTGACGAAGTCGTGATGGCATTGACAACCGTTCCCACTGAAACTTGGTCCAATTTGCTTATAGGCTGAGCGAAGAGGGAGCCCATATATTCGAGTCGTAAGGCTGCTGAGACTCGAAGACTGGTAACACGGAAGCAGTACTAGAAAGAGATCAAACATGTTAGCTTTTATTCCACCTGATCATAATTGTTTGTTTTGCTGTCGCATACCATGGAAAAATATGTCAAGACGAATTTTGCGATGAAGAGGTAGACAATAAAGAGACTTTCGCAATTAGTAGATGGTAACAAAATCGAATATATGGTTAGTTTCTTACCTCAGTCGACTGACTGATGCTTTGAATTCGCTCTCGGTGGTCGTCGAATCGGGGAGAAAGTAGTCACTGAAGCTACCTACCAACTGACCAAACACGATATTCATGATAGGCAATGGCTGAGAGTGATCAGTATATTTCTTCCATATAATGTCTTAAAATTATTTACTTACCACACCAGATGCCATTGAACAACCAAGGGCCACTGTCAGCACCATCCGATCTTTGGTAGTTAAGTAAGTAAGGATTCTCTATAGTTAGATTGTCAGTAATATGTCATAAGATATTCTTAATGACCTAGAACATACAAAATAATCACTAAGTGATGCAGACTGTTCTTTAGCATCTTTGGTGTCGGCATCCTGCTTGTTGTCCTCATTGACTTCGACAACATCGGGCTGTTGGTCATTGGCCGATGACTCGGAAGGAGAATACGACGCTCCCGTCCGAGCCCTCGACCGCGTCTCCGTCACAGCTTCATGAGGGGAATCTGAAGAGAGCCCCATCATTCAAAGTGTGATTGTTTCAAAACGAGTGAAAAAAAATTACTCATCCTCAAAAAAGGATTCTTTGAGAAGTTATATGTTACATCAGCCAGGAGGCTCTGGTAAAAATATGCCCAGAGATTACGTGTAGATCAGCAGACAAGGTAATACGGATATTTCCCGAAAAGGAAAGACTAGGTTGAGAATCCTCCGTTTCAATGGGTCTAGTCTTCAGGCTCCAGTCATCTTCATCCGAGTAATCTAGAAGAGATGCCTGATGGAAAGCTGTCAACTGCTCAACCGAAGCCCTAATTTCCTTCCAGGCGCAGGGTGAATCCCAAATAGGATTAGTGTATCTCTTAGTCGGGGATAGTGTACGGGCTTTCGGGATTATCGGGTGTCCGGCCCCACTTAACACGAGAGGTGGCCGTGCGACCAATCAGAGACGAGCAGCCACATCACTTTTCCTGCGGACTTTCGGACTCTCGCCTTTCCCGGTTCACATCGAACTACAACCCATCTCCAGTTAGAGACAGTGTGACCTGAAGCAATGCTGGGCACAGGACGTACTTTGGCAACTATTGCGGTGAGCAATGATCATTCGTCTGCCTTATTTGACTTGATACTAACTTGAGGCTCCCAGTGTATCCGATGCCAATCCAAGAAGGTATAGTCTTGGCAATAGTAATACCTTTCAAGGTTCAGGCAGCATAATGATAATATAGATTCGATGCGATCGAGAGACTCCAAAATGCGATAAGTGTAAAGCAGCAGGGGTGGAATGTACATACAAGTCGCGAAAGCCACGAACGAAGAAGCCAGGGTAAATCGTTGCATCTCTCTGCCACCAATAACACGTTCCTCGGAGATTTCATTAACAAATGCAGACCCGATCTATCCAAGAGAGGTATCCTTCTAGAAGTACTCGAGCGGCTCAAACGTCTAGAAGATCACTGTGGCTTAGATAAAGCCGCAGAAAATCAAGAGGGCGATGCAGATTCCATGTCCATATCCACCACCGAATCAGAGAGCATTCAAGAAACGCCCCTCTCTGAAATCCCAACTACTATAATTCCGGCCGGAATTCGCGATATATTAAGTCGTATCAAAGATGAAGGAAGTCGATCGATGCTCCTCTCTAATGTCTTCTGTCACTTGCAACAAGTTCAATCATGCTTCTTTGCGAACGAGCTGTGCTTTCGAGCCATTACTTCCGCCATGTCGGAAATTCAATTTATGCAAGATACTCAATTGACAGAGCCACCAGAACGTGAGCCAATACCAAAGGAGCTAGCACGTCAATTCATAGACTGTATGCAATCACTCCGATCGTCCCGATCGTCCCCTTATGCATGTGCTACTGCTGACACCTTCTTTAGATTTCTATAGCTTCTACCAGTTCGAGGGTTTCAGGGTTCCATTGGAACAATCGTTTCTATCTTCAATCCCTGACTTACTTGAGATTCCTCACGTCCAGCTCGATTACACGTCTCAGATTATCTACTACACAATCATTCTTCAAGGAATGGTCTCGAATCCGGGCGACCTTCCAAGAAGAGGTCACTATATCCAATTTCTGTATCAGAAATGCGTCTCTCTAAGTGAGAAATGGTTGGAGAACGTGAAAGAAACTTCGGCCGACTTCTTCGCAGCATTGACATTAGTAGGATTTCCATGTTCAACTATCTTGACACGTCAGATCTAACGGCTTCATAGATATCTATTGCCCTGGAGGGATGCAACATCGATTTATCCTGGAAAGCTCTGCACCAAGCAATCAGGATCTCAAAAGCATTAGGATATTTCTCCGTAGACGAGACCCCTTCCTCCGGAGACAGTCTACATCTAACCGAACCCGGCTCTGCACCACACCAAGCAGAAATCGAAAAGAATCGAAAAAGATTCGAATTCTGGCACCTTGTTCGAACAGATTCTCTTTTCCGGATGTCCTTTGGAAAACCGGGTCTTATACCCTCTGGATCGTGGAAGGTGAATTTTCCGGATCCGACTATTACAGGCGTTGATCATGAATCGTCGAGATTTATTCAGATTCATTTCCTTGCTTCTATGCGATTAGCTCTTATTGTTATGAAGTATCTTGATTGGGTTGATGCGGGGAAGGATCCGGACCCTGTGACTCATGATTCTATTATTGATAATTTTATCGACGAGGTTCAATCTGTTTTGTTGGATTGGGATACGGTATGTTATTTGCCCTTTTTTTTCTGGGTGATTTATTATGATCTTTTGCTGATTTTTTATAGGAGGGACTTCTCCGGATGACTAAAAATCATGTTGATATTTGGTTTTGTGTCGATGTTCTGTTTAGCAGTTACAAGACACTAATCGTCCTTTATCAATCCAAAATCTGCACACAGGGTCCTATCCTACCCTCTCAAGCCGTGGAAATATCTCGGAAATCAGTGAACCTTTTCCAATCTCTTTTGGAAACGTCAGGTAATGCTTTCTGGGGCGTGAGGTATGTTTCTAATTTCCATATGACTTCTCTCGTTGTAGCAGGTATTAACCTTGTTCAGTCTTATATTATTTCATCAGTTCATTCCCTTCTTCATACTTTGTCTCGATATTGTCGGGAATCCAGAACACTCGCATCTTGAGGAGGATCTTGTTTCTATTGGATGGATTAGCGATTACGTCGAAATGGTTATCAGCGAGAGAGTCGAGCTGAAACCAGTCATGATCATCATTAAGTCTATGGCGACTGCTTGCCAACAAACAAAGTTGGATCGACTTTCTCTGTCAACAGACGCGACGCACATCCAATAGTATACATTAATTCACATTTTCGTCCGTTAAAAGAAACTTTTATAATCCGGTGAAGCCAGTCCTGGGTTGCTCAATTATCCTAGAATAAGGTACTAGGGAGTTTTCATTAGTCTATATGGTCACGTAAGCTGCTGGTCTGTATTCGCCGGTGTCGGGTATCAAGCTTGAGATAAGTATAAATCACCGGCAATTCCAGCTTAAGGCAGACAGCAAATATCTACACATAAAGAATAAAAAGCGACACACGTCTCCCCAGTGTAGCCAAGCCAAGTTTTTCTATTTGATCACGGCCGCTACCAAGAGACCCAAGCAACTGGGCCCTTGGGAAACATGCGTACCAACACTTTGCGCAACTCGTCCATAACGAGAACACCAAGTGCAAGACCGAGGGGGATAAACCAGTACTGGATAGGAACACGAGCTGTACCAAAGATGTCCTGGATGCCAGGCACTTCGGTAACGAAAATAGCGATGATCAGGGACATGAGTATTGAGAGTGGAAGCCAGGGGTTTCGCCGAGCAGGGCGAATAGGATCTGCCTGAAGAATAGACATGCGCTTGTTGCGGACAGAGAGTACATTGCCCCACTGCATGATGACCAAGGTGACGAAGTAGACACATTGGCCAATATTGTTGAAATTGGTAAGCTCTTCTTGCGTATAACCATGAAAGCCGTCGCTGTACTTCTCAAATGCGAAAACGAGGTCGGAAAAGGGAATGCCTGCTGCTTTCCACATGTACAAGAAGAACATTGCGTGGGCACTGAAGGCTTCGATGACACCGATGAAGAGATAGGATTGACCATAGATACGGAAGTTGATGAGGTGATCCTCCTTCGGACGGCGAGGTGGGATACTCAGAAGATCATACTCTTCTTTCTCCATGATGATTGCCAGGGAGACGAAGAGGTCAGTAAAGACGCAAATGACAATCATCAGGAATGTGCTCAATGGGGAGGGCACTCCAAAAAAGACATTCATTAAGACTGGCCAAATTTCGGACCAGCTTCCCGCAGGGAGGAGGTAGGCGATGACTTTTTGCAGGTTCTGGAAGACCAACCGTCCAAGGCGAATAGCTTCCACGATCGAGTCAAACCGATCCAACAGAACCAGATCCGCTGCTTCGATAGCCACGTCGCTACCAGAACCGATAGCTACACCAACATCTGCAGACCTTAGAGCAGGGGCGTCATTGACTCCATCGCCTGTGACTGCAACAATATTTCCCTTTGCTTGAAGCTCGGACACGATTCGGAGCTTCTGTTCAGGGCTAGTTCGAGCAAAAACGATCTCATCGTATTCACAAATCGTGGACCACTCATCTTGCGTCAAGGAGGACAGATTGGTTCCCTCAAGAAGCAGACTGTGTCGAGAATGGGGTGTTTTTTCTTCACTATCTCGCTCACGCACATCTTCGATAGTGTCTGGCTCAGATGTGCCATCATAGATGCCAATATCCTTGGCAATGGCAGCAGCAGTCAGGCCGAAGTCGCCGGTGACCATAAAGAATCGAATACCAGCGCGGCGGCATGCAGTAACTGTCTGGGCCGTCTCGGGTCGTGGAGGGTCAATGATACCAAAGATACCGAGAACTGTCAGGTCTTGTGCCCCCGAAGCAGAAATTTCGTCGCTGAATTCATTGGTGCCAAGCTCCTGCTTGGGGGAATAACGGCGCTGACAAAGGACTATCACACGCTCAGCACGACGAGAGAGCTTTGCCTGAAATGCAGAAAACTTTTGACGAGCATCATCATCCATTGGTCGGATAGAACTATGGATCGCGGACCAGTATGAAGAGCAGCGAGGTAAGAGGACATCAGGAGCACCTTTCACATAAACCATGTACTCTTTCGGGTGTGTCGGGTCTTTGTGCATCGTCAACATCCATTTATTTTTTGAGTTGAACGGAATCTGGTGGACGCGATCGTAAGAAGCGAGGTTCTTCGGGGATGCGGCTCCAGTCCCGTCTGCAAGACGCAAAACAGCCGCATCAGTGGCATTTCCATTGACGATTCGCTCACAGATAGGTCGGTCCAAGGTTGTAGGGTCGTAGGTCGCGTCGTTGCACAGAACGGAAGCCCTCATCAGATTTGCCAGACCGTGGGAGTTCTCAATACCAGACGCAAGATCATCGATATTATACTCCCAATCAACCATGCCGACCGACTTGACGAACATGCGATTTTGTGTGAGAGTACCGGTCTTGTCGGAACAGATAACATTAACGCAACCAAGAGTCTCCACTGTAGCAAGGCCTTTTGGTAGAATGTTGGTTTTCTTCATTCGTTTGGCGATGGTCATCAGAGTCAATGCGACAGCAACAGGAACACCCTCCGGAATGAATGCTACAACACAACCCATGACGTTGTTCAGCATAGCAACAACACTCATGTATGTAGGGTGATCCTTGTGCAGCCATCCGAGCCAGGTGAACAAGATCAGAAGAGCGAGAAAGATTGTCAGAATGACAATGATAGTGACAAATCGAGTAATCTCTTTTTGAATCAAGGTTGGCTTCTGCTTGACACCAGCTGTCATCGTGGCAATACGGCCCATAACCGAGTTGCTTCCAGTGAGGACGACAATGCCAGTTGCGTTGCCATTCGTCACGAGTGTTCCCATCATAGCGATATTACGTGTTTCCAGGAAGTTTCCATCAGTAGCATCAGTAGCACCGTCAATTTCATCGGACTCACCGGTCAAAATTGCCCGGTCGAACCGAATATCGCCCGACGTTTGCAGGAGACGCATATCCGCCGGGACCTTGTTACCGACACCAATCTGTACAATATCACCGGCCACCAGATCGGTGGCAGTAACTCGGACCAGTTTCTCATCGCGCATTACCAATGCTTCGGAAGGTAGAAGGTCAAGGATTGAGTTCATAACCTTCTTAGTGGACCAGTCTTGAAACGCAGAGAAGCTGGCCTGCAAGGTAATGACGATGAGGATGAGGACCGCCATTGCAAGGTTGGTCGGAGATGGAGGGTTGCTGAGAGGTTTCCAACAGATGAAGAAGATAACGACTCCCACCCACAGAACAGAGCAAAAGCCACCGAAGACATAGAAGAATATCTTCTTGAGATAGTTCTCGCGGTGACGGGCGATGACATTCTTGCCATCTCGCTGGAGACGCTTTGCCGCAGCATCGCTACTCAACCCAGTACGTTGATCGACATTGAATTCCTGGCAGAGTCTTTCTGGTGGTATCGAGTGGAAGTCGATAGTCTCGAAATAGTCTTGATTTGGTAGTTTTTGCTTTGGCGACTCATGGGCAACTTCTTTTGGTGCATTCTGAGACTCGGAGATCTGGAAAGAAAGGGTTCGGAACTCGATTGGAAGACCAACATTGGCAGGTGAGCTGTTCCCATTACTAGCACTGCGGGTTGTATCTTGACTGAGGGATCGAGTGCGTCTGACCACCGGATTATGATAGATAGATCGGTTGACTTCAGCATCGGTGGTTGAACCATCCTCAAACGTGATCCGTGTTGATCGACCGGTGCGCTCAATGTCATCTGGTTCAGTATCAATCTCTGTCTGAGAGTGACTGACCCTGTTATTGGAGGAGGTTGGTTCCATGGCGGATGCTGTCTTGGAGGGAGGAGGACGAGACAAGAGAGGAGGTAAGGAAGCTAGAGATCTAGCTAAGAGGAGGAGAAGGCAGACAGCCAAAGGCCAAAACTGGCACCGCGAGGGAGGAAAGAAATGAAACTGAAAGAGTTCAAGAGCCGAGAGGAGGATGCAGAAAGAGGAAGTGAGAGATGGGAGGGAGGAGAACTTATGTAGTTGGGGAGTGCAGGCAGTCAACTAAACCAGAGTTGGGAATGACACTGCCATTACAACTCAAATAGGCAGGCACGAGGAGGAACGACTAGATTCATTCAAGTAATTCTATTTCGTATAGTCCAGTTTATTCTAGTCTAATTAATTACCCGACAGAAAATGGAAATGAAATAGAAAATGAAATCAGAAAGCCCCTCATATCAACTACGCAAGCGGAGCCACGCGAGCCATCGCCACGAGGAGGCCCTGCATTGAGATCCATTCGAGCAGGTGCAGGCGGAATTTAGTCCTACCAGAGAGAAATGAGAGTGATGAGCAAATGATCCGGAATCAGCTAATTTGAGTAAATATGGAAGAGCACAAGACTGGCCGGGGGTAGCACAAATGATAACAAGGTACCTGACAAGATGAGAGCTTCGTATAGTCAACGGAAGTACCCGTCTATCCAGCCATGCAAGCTGAGCTGTATTGATATACATCTGTTACCGTAATATTACAAGACTAACCTTCCCCCATCCAATTATAATGTTATATTTATACATCGTGACAATACAAAACCAGGTCTCTTCCAGTCCAGCCCTAAGAAAAATAAAAGCTGAATGTTGGTTGCACCAGAGTAGACAGTTCCAAGGGAATAAGCAGGGCAGTGCTGAACAGAGAAAAAGATCCATGCAATAAATTCCTCATAATGATCGAACAGAAAAAAACTTTTCCCATGACACCTCGCTTAAACTATTCGAATTCTGTCAAATTTTCTTACGCTGCGCGATTTTTCTTTACCAGCGGATACTCTGATACATTTGGAAATCGTCTGCTGTTGTCGGGAAATTTTAGTTGAAAATTTCACCCGGAAAAAAAAATAAGAAATAAATAAGAAATAAAAAAGCAAAAAGGGATTTTAGTTTGATGTACCACGCTAAAAGCTTGTCTGACAGCTTTCATTCATGGGGTTAAATCGCTCATCGATCGAAAAGAGCGTGGCTGACAGCCGCGATCGTCTGCGCGGTTTACCTTGGCCAATCATCACCGGCTTTCATACTTCCCATGTGGCTCGTTATGATTTTATCTTACTTTTGAACTTTTGAACTTTTTACTTTTTATTATTTTATTATTTTATTTTTTATTATCCTATCTGAATTGATTTTTTTTTTGTCTTTATTTGACTCACAATCAACGCCGCATTGGTGATGCAAACGGCGCTGGTCTTACGTCCCCCGCCAATACATTTCCCTACCCAGAGAAATAGCCACCGCGAGGATTTCGTTGTGTTACGAGGGAATATATATCCACGACTCCCAGTCGTCCACGGTTAGCTCGTACTAATGACAGTCATGCTGTAGATTTCATTTATAAAAGCTGTCATTCATCAATCATCATAATGCAACATTTTTACTACCATCTAACGTAACGCTCCTTATCTCGTTTTTTAACTTTATATTGCTTTTCCCTCGGCTTCTACTTTGCTTTTACCTCTCGTAATACATGAAGGATCACACTCGTCGCCGACTCGAAAATTCCTGGTCTGGCACTGCCGTGCACCGACCCAATACCGCGCAACATTATCACTATCTAAAACGGCCAAAGTGGTCGCATGGCGCGCAAGAAGGGAAATTCACAAACGGTCATGGCGCGAGGAAATATAGTTGGCCTTTCTTCGGACACGAACAGCCTCCACTCCCATCTGTCCCAACAGAATGCCGGCCATTGATGGGATCAGATACGGATGATACACCCACTCGGGTGCTGGAATCTACTTCACCTGTGAAAGGTTTCACGGAGAAATATGGTCGGTGTCTCGAAATACTGCACTACGGATCGAACAGTACAACCCGTCTACACCAAAGCAAATCATCTACTTCCTCTCCTAAATCTCCTCAGCTCCTCGCTATCAAAGTCTATCGCTGTAATATCCTCGACTTGAACAACTCACGTTCACACGACGCTACTGGTACATCGTGTTCTCCGTCCTCAATATCAAACCACCACCCAGACCATCCAAACATACTTCAAATAACAGACCTTCTCTACAACGAACGCTCTGAACTATGTCTAGTAATGCCATTCTGCGAGGGTGGTGACCTCCACGAACTCCTCTCATGCCATGGACCTCTATCATCAAACGAAGCAGATTGTATAATCGCCCAAATCCTCCGCGCCCTCTCCTACCTCCACGAGCACGACACCGCTCACCGCGACATCCGTCTCGAAACAGTTCTGTTAACAGCGCACGGCGCGGTGAAACTAGCTGGATTCGGCAACGGTCATATTCGAAGACTATGGAATGAATGTGCCATTCCAGTACAAGAGTCAGAATCATCTCAACGCTCTTCTCCATCTAACCGCCAACCTTCATCTTGGTCGTTCTCCTTACCTTGGTTCCTTGCACCTTTCAAACCCCATGATGGAGAACTACTTCATGGTTCTGGGGGTTTTGTGAATTCCACTGCATCCTTCCCGGGGATAAGTCTACCTTATATTCCACCTGAGGGCCTGAAATATCGTCTCCGTGGCTCAGATGAATATGACGATGAGTACGAGGATGATCCCAGACCCGCGGACATATGGTCAACTGCTATCGTCTACCTGGCCTTAATATATGGTCGTCTTCCCTGGCGCTGTACACGTCCTCGTCGTGAAGATACGCGGTATCTGGAGTATTTACGGGCGCGACTGGAGGAAGATGGGTACCCGCCTATCGAGGCTTTGGGAAAGGTACTTTCTATGAATGCGATATGCAATATTGACTCGCACTAATTTTGATGCTCAGAGAAGACGGAGGCCTATCTATGCAATGTTGAATCCAATTCCGCACAAACGAATAACTGCGATGGCGATGCTGAGATCGGAGTGGATGGATGGTGTGGTTATTTGCGAGGCAGGGGAAATGGGATATTGAGATGCTATTCTGACAACCCTTTACACAATTTGTATGCATGGAATGAATACTTTCCAATTCAGATAACTTATCGAGATCCGATGCATGTGTATTATTGGTGGGTTAACGCTACTCAACATTCCCATCAGATCTTCGATGTCCAAGTGAACCTGAAGATCGCGATATATGGTTAAATCGCGATCTTCTCCTCGAGTCTTGCCGCACAGAGTCCCCTTTTCTCTTCCAGATCTTTCATTCTTGAGACCTTCTTCCTTCTATTCGCTAACCTTATTCTTGGACATTTTGATACTATCAAAGGAGTATCCACGCTAATTCACCAGCCTGGCGCCAGTCTACGAATGAATAATACTGCACTTAGCGTTCATAATTTTCCTCAAAGCTCAGTCATTCGCTAACATATATACAAAACCCGAAATAAATGAACGAGCTTTAAGCTTCCACTCAGTGAAACCAGGAGCTGGAAGCTCACAGCTTAGCCTTGACCGGCAAAGCTTCGCTCACAGGAGCAACTTCCACCATCATCTTTCCCGTATTGACACCCTTGTACAAGTCGACCAGCGCCTGGGGCGCACCTTCAATCCCACCCTTAACAATATGCTCCTTGCGCTTAAGCTTACCCTGCGCCAACCACGATCCCAGATCCTGCAAGGCAGCAGAGTATTTCTTGGCATAGTCGAAAACAATGAATCCCTTCATAGTAACCCGTTGAGACTGGCACCTATTAGCATTAAACGATTCCACACCCACACCCACACCGGGGGGGAAAAAAAAACTTACAATAACAGTCATAAAACTAGTCGGACCCTGCGGTTTCGCCGAATTATACTGACTGATAGCCCCACAAATAGCAAAACGAGCATCCTTCGCCGCTCTAGCAAGACAAGCATCCAAAATTTCACCACCGGTATTATCAAAAAAGACATCAATATACTCGGGAGTCGCATCCTTCAACTGTTTCTTCCAATCAGGATCTTTATAATTGATCGCCGCATCAAATCCAAGTTCTTTAACCAGAAATTCACACTTGTCTTTACTACCCGCAAGACCAATAACTCTCTTCGCACCCTGGATCTTGGCAATTTGTCCCGCAATACTTCCCGTCGCACCCGCAGCACCAGAAACAACAACCGTTTCTCCAGCCTTGGGTTTCCCAACCTCCATCATACCAAAGTACGCAGTTAACCCGGTCATACCAAGGACGGACATCGCGTCTGTTGGACGACCACCGGGTGGAACGATGACTTTTTCAACTTCTTTGGCACCGAGAATGGCGTACTCGGTCCAACCGGAGTATGCAACGACCCAATCACCAGGTTGGAATTTAGAAGATAAGTCCGCGCCAACGGAGATAACCTGTGCGATACTTTGACCGCGCATGACGGCGCCGATTTCGACGGGAGCAATGTAGGAGCGTTTGGCGGTTAACCATTGACGCATTGCGGGGTCGAGGGAGAGGTAGTGGGCTCGTACGAGGAGTTTGTCGGATGGTACATTTTGGGGTTTTTGGAGGGTTTTCACGCGAAATGTGCCGGATGTTAGGGAGGGGTCGATTGCGGCGGTTGGGGCAGTGGTGTAGACGATTTGTTTGTAGGACATTTTGTAGACTTCGTTTTGTGTGATGTTACTTAGAGAATGGTGATGGGTGATTTGGGTGATGTGATTGAGGAATGAGGAGAAGGGGATATATTTTGTAGTGGAATGCTGGGGTACCGAGGTCGTCTGGGGGAGATCGGAGGAGGTCCTAAATAGGAAAACTGCTCCATGGACCTCGGCCGTTGGGGAATGTCTCTAGTTTTGATTATTCATGCTGTGTACTACAGTATCACTAGATGGATGATATTGTATAACATATACTATTAAGGAATATACTTACTGTAAATAGTTGTATAGTATACACTTATAGTATAGTATATAATCCAAGGTTAATGGAGAATCAAGTATTGATATCAACTTGACGTCATGATGGATAGATCTGATATACACCACCTTCATCCATTCCATCCCATTTTATATTCTTCAAATATTATTCTGATATCGTTTTTACTCGTCATATTCTTCTAGATCTATTCTTATTACTTTTCCTAGCTGCTCGCTGAAAATGGCCAATCGCTCAACAACAGACACCTCCGGCGCCGGACTCGCTCACGGCTCATCAACCGGAGCCCCCGGCATCCCGACGGGCGTACAAGATCAACGAGCACAATACGAACCCAACACCAAGGGCGTGAATCCATCCACAGGCGCTGCATACAGTAAGACTCGCGCGGGTTCCTTCTCTAAACCCGATCGCGGACCTTCTCCATCAAATAGCTACGATACCGGTGCGGGCGACGCTCGGATGCAACACCCTCCTTCTACGGCTGAACGAGTGCGGATGGAAGAACAGCAGGAGAAAGCTGTGGGAGATCGGAGTAAAGGAGGACAAGCGGGACAAGATCTTGGACGTAAGGCACAGGGGGTGATGGCTGGTGTTCATGTAAGTTATGCTTATTTTTTTGAGATTTCTCGGCATCAGGCTTAAGTTCTTGACTATTCAGGGCGCTGGAGAATCTCTTCGTGGAGCGCTTACATCTGCGGTGGATCGGGCGTTTGGATCGGATGAAAGTGCCGAGTGGAATGAAGAGATTGCACGGAGAGGCGAGCAGGAGATTCGATCGGGAAAATTTGGAAATAAATAGCAGCAGTTAGTGTATTATAGTGTGCTATAGTATAGTATGGGATAGTATACAGGATAGTATACAGGATAATCTTGAAGCTTAGCCAAGCTTTGATGAAATCAGGTCTATGCACAATTACGTAGAATAATCAGTAGTAATAGTATACATATAGAGTAACAATTTTACATTCTAGTATACCTCTATTGATATATTCTATTCGATTCAAAATTATCTACTCAAATTCTACACTAATAATTATACGAATACTAAATATCCGAAGCACCCGAAGGCTGTGCTGGTGGAACCTTCGTGATTCCCAAAAGACCCGTTTTCGTCGCCCCGTCCGTTTTACCTTTTGAACTTTCTCTTCTTCTTCTTTTTTTTTTTTCTACTCGGTTCATATTCATCTGTCAGTAATCGGTCATATTTAGTCCAGCTGTTAATACTCGTCGCAATATAATTGCTGTGGTCCGAGTCTACACTATACACACTGCACATACACATACACACACACACACACATATGTGTACCTGTACGACCTCATGCCCTGACCAATTCCGATATAGACCGCTGTACCTGTATACACACTACTCGCATATACCATTACTAGTTACTAGTATACTAGTATACTAGTGCTGTATCTTTAATATGGCCACCACCTCCCATCTTCAACCACCGCAATCTCCCAAACAACTCCCTTACTCCTCCGAATCTTCAATTCTCCCCACCTCCGATTCGCCCTCTCAATATTCCTCCTTCTCCAGCTCCGACAGTGATCCCGATCCTGAAAATGACGGCGACGCTGACAACGATGTCGACGAGCAAACTCTCGGCGCGACCAACCTGGTCAATGAAGATGACGCAGACGACGTGGTTGGAGTCAGCATCGGTCGCTTTCAGAGCCGCATGAAAGCCCGCGCCACACCCGCAGAGGAGAAATCGCGAATTCTCCAACAACAGGGAGGTTATTTCTCAACAGTTCCTGATACTGTTGGAGAAGATGGTCTCTTCACATCTGAAATCACTGCCGAACCAGAATCCCTCGACCCGAAGGAGATCGCCCACAAGGCCGAGTCCGAACAACAGCAGCAACAATTGAAGAATCAGCGAGCCACCGCCAGAAAACCCGCCACGCATCCTCCTCTTCCTTCATCTTCTGCTGCCCCCTTCATTCCTTCAGACCATCAATCCCCTCGAGGTCCCCACAAAGAATCATCTGCGCCAGTGGGTTATTCCACGGACTCGAAAGACTCGAATCAACGGTCCAGTTTCACCCGATCGATCTTAAAATCTTCACTACCACGGAGGCCGCGAGCTTGGTCAGGAGAATTGAAGAAGTTTTTGCCGGATTTGGGTTCATTGACGAAACGACCTTCTCTGTCTTTTCGCTCTCATAATGCCCCACGCGCCCGCAGTCAGACCGTAGCTGGAGCTACGAAACGAAGTCCCGAGATAGGATCGACGACCTCTTCTCCGGATCGACATTCACCCCCGTCATCTCCGTCGCAGATGCCCAATGGCAATAACACAAACGGTGCTCTCAATACCAGTGTCAATGGCCACCGTACCAATGGCTCTGAGGAGGAAGAAGGGGATGACTCGCTGCCACTGACAGAACTGCGCTCTGTCGATGGTGCCTCGGCTGCGAAGCATTCCTTCGCACGCCGGCCGAGCGCGACGCCAAAACGGCCTCCGAGTCTGCGTCGGTCATCCTCGGATCAATCCTTGTACCTTCGCGCTTCGTCTACCGCATCTTCTCTCGAACAACGCCCTCTCTACGAAAATGTCCATTCCCAAGTCAACAGTCGGTTCAAGGCCATTAAGGATAGTCTCCAGGATTCAAGCAGTCGGCTATTAAGTATGCCTTCATTGCATCTGCAGGATATTCGTTATGACTGGTCATCACGCCCATCCTTCTTCAATGAAAATGGAACAGCCGAGCCACATACGCTCGACAAAGGGATGAATGGCCCATCAGCCCATCCAGCGGCAGTTCCACCTCCACCACCAAAAGCTCATCCCCAATCGACACATCCCATTCTGGAAGAGGCCATGTCTGAATTGACAGGCGACGTGGTGATTTTGGGCGGCTACCGTGGCTCAATCTTGCGATCTGCGAAACCACCGCATCGTCAATTATGGGTTCCCATGAAAGTGGGATTGAATTTGCGGAAGGTTGATTTGGAAGTTGGACTGACTCGTGAAGATGAGGAACGCATGGAAGAGTCGATTATTCCATCTGGCGTATTGTCCCACGTTGGACCCGTTGACGTCTGTCGGCGATTGATGAAGAGATTGCGCAAGTGTGAGAATGCGGTGCGCGGAGACCTTCGAGTCTGGGATTATGGATATGATTGGCGATTGAGTCCTGAACTGCTGTCCGACAGGCTAATTGCCTTCCTGGAACGTTTACCTTCTAACCGACCATTCATGGATGGTTCGACAAAGACCAACCGCGGAGCTACAGTCATTGCTCATAGTCTGGGTGGCCTCATCACCCGACACGCCGTGAACAAACGACCCGATCTCTTTGCCGGTGTTCTATACGCAGGCGTACCACAGCACTGTGTCAATATCCTAGGTCCTCTTCGCAATGGCGACGACGTCCTTCTCAGCTCGCGTGTTTTAACTGCCCAAGTTAACTTCACCTTCCGCACCAGTTTCGCCCTCCTCCCCGAAGACGGCCACTGCTTTATCGACAAGCAATCGAAAGAAGAATTCCGCGTCGACTTCTATAATGCCGATAACTGGGAAGAATACCGACTCTCCCCTTGCATGGGTCCAGCCCTCCCCCCACCAAACGCAGGCAGTGTATTCAAGGATTTCGCAACAATCAGCAAACGCTTCTCTCTCGGACCCCGAGACTCGCAAAACTTCAATTTACAAGAATTCCAAGAACTAAATGACCCCAACGCATCCAGCACTAAAGAAATCGACCCACACAATTCATCTCGTCACGTTCGTCCCATCAGCGTTCCAAATCCATCTGCCCTCGCGGAAAGTGCTCACGACAAAGCAAATGATGCCCTTCATCCATCATTAGAAGGAATTGTTGGACCATCGGCTCCGAGGGGAAGTTCATCAACTAATAAAACATCCACAACATGTACTATTCCCCGGGCCGTGGCAGCAGAGTATCTTCAACGAACGTTATCGGAAGTGAAATCCTTCAAACAAGATCTCGAATTCAATCCATCCCACCAATCCGAAAACAAATACCCACCCGCCGCAGTATTATATGGGAAAAGCGTACCCACCGTTTACGGAGCACGGGTTACATCCCGCGAGGCCATCAAACAACAAGATTGTTACGATGACCTTGCATTTGCAGCGGGTGATGGAGTATGTCTTGCTTCAGCGGCGATGTTACCACCTGGTTATCGGATTATTAAGAATGGGCTTGTGAAGAGTGATCGGGGTCATGTTGGTTTGTTGGGGGATCTTGAGGGTGTTGGACAGTGTCTTAGGGCTATTGTTAGGGGGAGGAGAGAGGGTGTTGGTCTTGGGACTACTTCGGCTGTTGCTGTTTAGTTTTTTGGCCTTTACCCTTCTGTATACATTGTACAACAGTATTATGGGTACTGTGATGATTGCATGTGCGGTTGCATTGATGTCTTTATGATACCATCTGTTAATTTTGTGCGATGCATTAGATGAATATTATACATATACATACGGAATAATTTTGAAAATAAATAGTTTCATTATTAGTACTTGGACTGTTTGGACATTGTATGGAATATCGTATAGTTGGTTGTTTACTCCTTGAGTATTCGTAGACACTATCGATCTTTCCTGGAAATGCCTCTTTCCAATGCAAATTGGAAAGAACCTCCAACTCCTTCCTATAAATCCCATCTTCACGAAAATGTAAACATTGCCCTTTTTCTGTCTCTGTGTGTATTACTATTGAAACCGTCATCTGTGAAACTTTCGTGCCTCTGTGCAAGAATGACTGGGCTAGATACTTCATTGTCCCAGCCCAGAAGAACTCACCCATCCAAGACATCTGCGTTGCGTAAGTCCCCTCCAAGGTCTATTTACCCAGAATACTAAGAATATTATTTGTAGGATAAGATCGAAAGAAATCTTCCTATCGATAGGATATGGAACGTCCAGGAACCCGACAAATAGTCGCGAACCGGACGCTGCAATATACATCTCTTCGGCACGAGAACGATACACGAAGGATCTTGCTATCCTGACTTATTGTCCCGGACAAATGTGCATTTTCCTTACTATGGAAGAGATGCGTAGACTGTGAATGTGAGTACGACTCATGGAGGGAGACACCATGACAACTCCAAAGAATATGCGCGGAGGCCGAAACCGCGGTTCTCAGACAATCTCTCAAACCCAAACTTCGTCGTGGAATATTTGGTATGGTGGAATCGGTGCGCTTGTGATATCTAGTCACTTTTCTGAGGCTGCTTTGCCCCTTTTACTTCTTTGTTTGTTCACGGTGACGACATTGTATTCTAAACAGGGGCGTTTACAGCACACTTCAGAAATATGTGTGACGGTCAGTGGAAAACCAAAGTGTCTATGGAATAGTTGCAGAAGCAAAAATGAATCCAAGTCAAAAGCAGAAAAGACAAAGAGATGAGGAGTTTCTGGCCAGCTTCAATGCGGCTGCAGATATCGTGTTTTGCTCACAAGTGGAGAGTCAACTGGGTCACCGAATCTCTGAATTGCTTCCCAGGAGAAGGATTTCGAGACTGAATATACTGAAGTCAGGAATATGGCTTATTTCTCAGGTAGATGAAATCCACAGACGGAGGTTTGAGCACCGCTAGTAAGGTCCATTTCGGGTTGCTCGAGTGATTAGTTATGGATGATCGTGATTTTGAAAGATATGGTTGTTGGCTTTGCAAATTGAGCTTCATTGGTCCGTCGTTTACGAGTCTTACTTCCTCCTATGTGGCGACTAGCAAGGGGGGCATGGAGAAGGGTGAAGAACACGATGCAGAAAAATTTCTGCTCTTATCATAATAGATGGGCCATTTTTGAGCGTATCTGAAATCAAAAGTTATTCGTACTTTGATTATTTCCCTCGCCTTTAAATACGGAAACAGATATCTAGAAATGGATCACTGGTTTGGATTGAACTTGATTTAAAATGCTTGAGACTTTAATACTCGGACCACGAAAGGGTCGATAGATATACCGCTCATCTCTTTCATAAGCCTTTCTTTGGTCAATTGTTCTGCAATGCAAGCTACGTATATGCCAATCACGGGACACAGCAACCCTTCCCAGTTTTTGGGTTGATCTTCGATGCACTCAGTCATCTGTGCATTGCCACTGGAGCTTGATAGGCCCGCTATGTCTGCCTTAAGTAGAAAAGAAAACAGCAGATTATCTTCAGCGTTGATGGTATCTTCCCATTTCCAGACAAATTTGATATAGTCCAATCTGACCCATATCGCCAGAAACTAGTGCACTTGACGAATGGCGACATACACAGTTTCATATTTTGAATCGAGAAAGAGCGGTTGCTTAACTGGCAAATACTTGCCATCGGGGCATTCTTAAAGATCCAATCTTAGTACAATACATCCTGGTAGCCTTTTTGAGACTTGTTAGAAGGCGGGACCCTTGTTACTACTCGGGCCATCATTTTATCAATTTGACCTTGTTTCCTCGTAATCTAGTGTAGGGATTGAATTATTTACCATACAATTCGAACTTGTCTGCGTGATTCAATGGATTACTCATACCGTAATATCGTAGTAAAACGGTTCAGCTTATTTGTTGACTGATTTCATAAAACCCCGACAGTCATAGAAAAACTCGTCAAATAAAATTTATTTGATCATATATCTATAGAACAAAGAATACTTTGGATAGATATCTAGCCAGTGAAACAGGATAGGATGCTCAAGGCAGCACGGTCGGTACGTGCAGGTCGAACGGAGCAGAAGGATGAAGGTAAACAACACCCCAACTAGGGCTACCTGCTAGCGCTCTCTCGCATAGGCTGGAACTCGTGTAAATTGACCCTGGGTGATGCTAAAGATGCTATCTAAATAAATGTATATAAGGCTCCCTTTCAAATTAGGCCAACTTCCTTACATAATGCTTATGCTGGTGGGCAGGCCGATACTCCCCACTACACCAGGTAGATTCTAAGTACCGGAGAGGCAATGCAACGAAGATTCGCGTAAATCTGAAACTAGAATAGTATGGCAAATACATAGTAGTTTAGATTTGGAAACTCAAAAATATTCCAAATAGTAGAAAGGGTGGTCCTTCTAACAATATCCGTTTTATATGAATTTCTTGTTCCATCAAGACTCTCGTGTCCATGTACCTTACTATTCCCTTGGAGGTTATATTATTCTAAAATGTACCAGTCGACTATTACAAGATTTTTTTTTGCCCAATACACCGGGTGGTGTATGGTATAAACGAGGAGTGAATAAAGTAACTGATTCGACTATTAAAAAAATTCAGAGTTTTCAGATAAACAAAAAAAGACGACCAAGAAGATAACATAGATCCTCTGTGATTAAAAAGATAAGCAGTAGATTAGTGTGAGATAATACTGCAAGGATCATAGCCTCACAAATACTTCGGGCTTCTTTTAAAACAAGAGCGATTAGTGAGGGATTCAACGACTTGTGATACAACAGTGAAATATCAGTGGCATATGCACATACCATATTGGTATAAACTTGGGAGAATATGAGTACTGGCAGAATAATTGTTTCGGGTAGCAAAAGCAATTACCGAAAGCTCAATTTTCTGATACCGAAGGTGATCTCCCAAATGCTACTATTGTTTGGCGTCTCCGGCGTGGAACTGCCTTTTTCCTTTGTATATTCGCCTTGCATCTGTTGAGCCTTTTTGGTCGGAGTCGAAGTGGAGGACATGCGCCATTCACGCCCGTAAGGGTCTGGCAGCACGATATCTTCCTTCAAGGTACCATCTTCGTTGTATGGATCAATATTTTTCATGAAAAATTTGATCCATTTGAACAGGCTCTCCTTGATCTCCTTTAGACCACTGCCAAATATTTCTCTATGAGCATGTCCACATTGACATTTCCTGGATTGATGATGGTGAGACTGCGAGAGTTCTGCATGTACAAGCTTCTCTATACGACTAGCCCAGGGTGTCGGAGTCTCATTAATCAATGTTATGTTCGTGTAGCATTTTCGATGGACTCGGAAGCGCTCCTCGGTGGTTTTTGTCGAGTAACCAACTTTGAATAATCCAGGTGAATCATCCAGAGATATTATATAGACATATCCTGATGTCTTATCATTTTTGTGGGTTGGCTGATTCATGATTTTGATGACGCTCTTTTTTATTTTTTCAGGGGAAGTATTTCGTGCGATGGGAGTGTATTGCATCGGCGATAAAGGTGTTGAAATCAGGATACTAGTATCTTCGTCCGTCGTATCGCAACTTCCGTCTTCATATGACGTATCAGAAGTTATATCTTCAGACTTGGTTCTAATTTGGAGTGCAATATGTTCCTTTTGAGTCTGATTGGCATGCTCATTCTCCTGGTGAGGGCGCTCCCTTGCATATTTGCATTCTTCGTACCACTGAATTTGAGCTTGGGAAGCATTTTCCACGTGAGTATGGCATAAAGCGACCTTTGCTAGTGCTGCAAAAGATTCAACAGTAATCAAAACTTCCTGCGCGATTTCGTCGATGTGTGATTCCACAATTTCTCGGTTCTTCAGGAGCGGGCGTTTGCAAAGGCTTTTGCTTGACTTTGCTCGACCAGCACAGTGTGGTATTCTGGCAGATAGCTCTGCAAAGGGGCAAAAATCGTCCAACGATGATGCCATATCTTGAATTCACAGACTTTTAAAATATATTTTCTTGTGAGGAAAGACAAGGGTTGGTTCTCGAGAGAGGTAGGTGACTGGAGGTTCACGTACCTTTAATCGGGGACGTCTGGGTGAATGGGAGCTATCAACCCCTCTTTCAGCAAGGCATACTGTACTAATGTGGATACCAGGGTGCTCCTTAATTAAGTGCTGTTGGTCTCTCGAGTAATCCGTAATTATATCAATCATGTACATAAAGCTGCGGGTCAGAACCAGGGCTATCAGACGAGGCCGGCGGGTATAGCCGCATTTCGATGGCAGGCGATTGGAACGGCATCTCCGTGCTGGCGCATCATGGGGAACTCAAGATCCCGAGTTCGTAGATCTTCGGACGCATACCATGAATTAGGAAGCTCCTTTTTGCTCACCCATGTATTAGTCTAGATACTAGACAAGGATTAACAAACATGATAGCAAAGGTACGTTTCATCACCGTGGGGGCCAAATTCCAGCCTCATCGCTCCAGGCACTAGCCATCGTGAGTGGATGAAAGGCAATTTAGACCGATTTGTGCTTTCTGTTAGATTCACGGTTTGTCCCTAGTGTGCTCCAGCTAGATGATTATTCGCATAGTACAAACCGCTCAAAGTGGGTGGATGATATGTCAAGAAGACAGGACACTCATACTTCCACGTGGCTATTGCAAGGTTGCGGCTGTCTCGGGTTTGACCAGGTATTCTTTACTCACTCTTATCACTTTGATTGCTTGTAGTTTACTAGTAGTGATTGGGCTAGGTAGCCAAGGAACCTCGTCCGTATGTGTTACCCTTTTGGACATGTTCGTACTGAATAGATTTTGATTATTCTGATAGGATATCGTCTCTCTTTCTATCTTGCATCTACCTGTCACGTCAATCAATACCTAAGTTTCACCATAAGAGCTCATGTCTAACCTACGACCAATCTCCAAAATGAAAGAGACAAGTCCAGTTGACAGCCTTGAGATCCCATTAGCTCGCCCAACCCTCTACATTGCCCTTTCACAATTTCAGCTTCAGGGTCTTTTAAATCATCGATCCGTTGAGTTGTTTCCGTAATCCGCGCGCTATTTCCGAGTGATATTTTGTTCCCAGGTCATACGATACCAGTGTCAGACCAGGGAAAGCGTTCGTTAGGGTAGCTCAGGTTCGTCTCTCAAAGAGGCCAACCCTGGACTTTTCTTAGCTTGACGACGGAAGTAGACTCGCTTGGCCCATTTCCAGCTTTCTACACCAATGAAGAACAAAACAACCTCAACGGCCACGATTGCCCATTCCCATGTAATCGGCTTATGCTTGAAGACGACGTCGTTTAAGACAGGAATATAGAGGATGGGAAACATGGTGATCCATCCAGCCATGATGGACCAAAAGAGGAATTTGTTTCTCCAGACATCGTACATCCACTGTGTGAAGTACTTCTTGGACTTTGGTTGCATGCGGAAGAATGATCTCCGCATGTTCACCATCTCCCAGGCCAAGAATAGCGCGAACCATGTTAAACACACGAATGTAGTGGCTCGTGCTCGGAAGACCAATTCGCAGTCTGTGATCTCATCTGACCACTCTTTGTTACAACCTCGGGCCAGATTGCCATCCCCAAATCCCCACATTCGTACGGAGAATGCTGCCAGGCAAAGTGCTGCCGTCCAGACACCATATACCAAAATGTCAATCACGACTTCCCAGGTGAAGATGCCTTGTTTGCTCTGAGGAGGCCGGTCCATGATATCAGGCGCAGCCACCTCCATACCGAGGCCCATGTCCGGCATACCCGATGTGATCATGATAATCCAAAGGATTTCTACCGGCGAGAGAGGGAAGACAGATTGATTGTCTGCATCTTTGAAAGCCAACCCGATTAGGAGAGTACAAGCTTGAGCGATGTTTTCCGACAACAGGTGAAGCACGAATTTTTGAATATTGTCAAAGATACGACGACCCTCTTCGACTGCATTCAGAATCGAGGCAAAGTTATCATCTGTTAGAATGATATCGGAGGCATCCTTGGCAACATCTGACCCAGCCTGTCCCATAGCAATGCCAACGTCGGCATGCTTCAACGAAGGAGAGTCATTCACTCCATCTCCGGTCATTGCCGCAAAGCGACGACGCCGGTGTAGGGCGTCTATCATGCGTACTTTTGTTTGAGGGGCGCAACGTGCGATTACCAAAGGCAAGGTCGGAAGACCATCGACCTGCTCATCGGTAAGCTTATCGAATTGGCTAGCAGTCATCACCATAGCGTCCGCAACATCAGCTGCTACCGTGCCAAAATCAGCGGGCAGAATTCCAACTTGCTGTGCGATCGCCTTGGCAGTTCCGGGGTGGTCTCCAGTGACCATATGGACGACTATGCCAGCTCGGTAGCAGGCCTGGATCGAATCAGCTGTCTCAGGTCGAGGAGGATCGTACAGCCCAATCAATCCTAGGAAACACAGATCCTTCTCAATACTTTCACGCTCCAGGTCGGAATCTTCAAGCAATTGTGTCTGTTCGGTGTAGGGCCTGTGAGCTAGTGCCAATACTCGAAGTCCCAGTTTCGCGAGATCCTCCATATTTTGGAAGATTTTTTCACGATGGTCATCAGTCATTGGCACAGCATCTGACGAATCTTGGTTCCAAATGACAGAGGTACACGACTCAACGATACGCTCAACAGCACCCTTAGTGAATACCATTGTACGGTCATCCTGCAAGGATGGTTTGTTGAAGATCACAGACATCTTTTTCACAGTTGAGTCAAATGGGAATTCGGCCTTTTGGTGCCAAACAACTTTCTGACCCTTTGTCCAACGGTCACGATTCCAGTTGAATCTCGATGCGAACACTTGGATAGCAATTTCAGTCGGCTCACCGCGTGCGCTCCATTCGCCATCCTCAGAAGTATAAACATGAGCAAGATTGGCCATAGATGCGACATTCAAGAAGTCTTCAAGCTGTGGATTCCCGGATACTAGCTGCTCTGCATTTTCGACAGCGGGGCCTTCCTTTTCGTCATCAAAGTCCGAAGGGGATAGAGGAGTGAAAGTGACATCGCCACTCGTTGGATTGAATGGCTCATTGGATGTTCCAACGGAATATGTACCCCGAGATGGAATCCATGCTTTTTTGACTACCATTTTGCCTTGAGTCAATGTACCAGTTTTATCCGAGCAGATATCGGTGACTGCGCCAAGTGCTTCCAACGAGTCGAGCTTGCGAACAATTACGTTTCGCTGCACCATTCTCTTAGTGCCCACGGCCATGGTGATCGTAAGCACGACCACGAGACATGCCGGAATCATACTAATTCCAGTCGCAACGGCGTACATGATAACCTCGGTATTGCTGCTGAAAAGATTGGCCGCCATGCATACGATGGCGAATAGAACAGCAACTCCGAAGAGTAAACAAGCCAGTTTGGATAACTTCCTTTGCAGAGGGGTGCCGACATTAACACCAAGAAACCTGCCTACGGCATCGGTCCCGGTAAGAGTCCAAGCTTGAACAAACCATCGTTTCTTGGTTTCTCCGTTCTGGTCACGCTTCACGGGACGACGCTTGGTATCACTGGCTCGTAAAGCAAGAGCAATTGAACCGATCTCTGTGAACATGCCTGTGCTGACGACAACGCCACGGCCACGGCCACGAGTGACTGTACTCGAGCTATAAGCGATATTGAGACGGTCGCCAGGGCCAGTGTCCTCTTTGAAAGTTGTGTCACATTCCTTTTGAACTGGAAGAGATTCGCCTGTTAGGAGTGCTTCGTCGGTCTCGAAGTTGACTGCTTCTACCAGACTAGGACGGTCAGAAAGGGTGACAAACAATCTCTATGTCTTCACTGGACCTCAATAGACTCACCGAATATCCGCTGGAACAGTATCTCCAGTCCGTAGCTCTACCATATCACCCGGCACAATATCCGAAGATGGGATCGCGAAAGTATGTCCACCTCTCGAGACAGTGCCTGTGGGCGATGACAGTGAATGCAATGATTCCATCGTCTTCTCCGCGGCATACTCCTGAAAGAATCCCACGACGATGTTCAAGACAATCACAGCGCAGATAACTCCACCCTCGATCCACGACTGGATTCCGAAACTGACTGCCATAGCCAGAATCAACACCTGGTAGAGAACTGGATCAGACGTCGAAATGTTTCGACCTTTTTGTATTGAAATCAGAATAGAGACATTGGACCTCTTACTAGCATCATTGCATTGGCCACCTGTCGAACAAAAATCTTGAGGATTGACACTCCCTCGCCTTCATCCAGCTTATTTGGACCATACTGCTGAAGTCGTCGACTAGCTTCATCGGGGGTCAGTCCATCATCGAGCTCAGTGTGGAGCTCTTTGATCACTGCTTCATAAGTAAGTGAGTGTGCAGGCTGTCCTAACGGACTACCGCCCGACCCCTGATCGGGGACGTGTTCGCCTTTGTCCGGCATTGAAGTTGGGGTTTGGATGAGTAGATGAGATCTGCCAAGATATCCGAAGTCGGGTAATACCAAAGCCGTTGTCGGTCGGTAGTTTGCAGAGCAACGAATCTCCAGTTTGAAATGGGCGAGGGGCCATTCATATATTTATCTTTCAATTGCTGGGCTTGGCCCAAGGTGATTTTTTTCTCTTGCCGTGCCCAGTGTCGGTGTGGATACTCTTCTTTTGAGAGCAAAGACATCTTTTTCACCCCGCATGGGGTTGCTATTGGATGAGGCTGGCCTATGTACAGGACTTGGCACCTTCGCCGAGGTGTCTGGTTAGACAACAAGATGCTACTCAGCCAGTGAGGATCAATTAAGGTGTGGACTGGTCTTGGTACTCTCAATGTGACTGACCCAAGGTAGGGATTTTGCCCAGAGAGTAATTTGTGCCCAGACCAGATCTGCGCCCCTCTACTCGCAGTTAAGATCGTGCTAGCTCATCTATGCGATTAGCAATGGACTTGATTGTTACAGATCAAATAATCAATTATCAGTATCATTCTCTTATATATAGTACTAAGCCGTAAGCGATCACCATACGGTAGTTCGATACATGCTAGTCTTAAGACTGACAATCAGATCCTGTGCCAAGTCTGGAATCCGTGATGTTGTCGTATGCCAAGCCTTGGCGGAAATGCCAAGGCTTGGGACTTGGCGCGGCTTTCACAAACCCCGGAGTGATATTATGCGCCGATGAATGTGACAAGTAAAGAACGTCGTACTGATTGTATTGAACAGCGACCTTAAATCGCATTGAGTAGCACAGCAACCTCACTAAACTACTAATGGATCGACATTACGTGTCTTTGTGACCAACATCTCAGAGGGTTTAGTCGATGAATCAGCCCTATACCAGGAAGTTTATTCTTGTTTTATTAACCGCCATCGCGGTTAAAAGAGAGTCGGAATCAGCATGAAGATGCACACCTCCGGGCGTAGGAACCTAGGCATGTCCGTGACCAAGATGTGCACTATGTACTTCTATAGTTCACTAGGTGGACAACCGATCAGACACTCTGGATAGATAGGACATGAAAAGAAAGGAAAATAGCGGTGATACTGCCACGACCTTCCAGGTTGGGAATAGTATGATAGGCAAGGCAATCCATTAAGTCAGTTTCCTACATCAATGGTAGTGTATATTATTTTAGCTCTGGCAGCCGATCGAAAATTCTTTCATATCACAGTATTCCAATACTGTTCCGTAAGGTTATGGAGACTTAGATGCACATTTCGAAATTGGAAAGAAATTTTTCATCCAGCTTTGATCAACTTCGTCTTTTTCGCCGGCGATTCTCGAACCTATAGGGATACCACAAGGGACGTAATAAAAAAACCAGTTCATATATAGTTTTTTATCACTCATGGCTAGGTTGATTCTTCAGTGAGAAGGCGAGGAAGGTCCCTCGCCATTTCACTAATTGAAATCAAGCATGTCGAAAGTTCCTGAAAGAAGATTTCTTGAAATTTATACGCAAGACAAATTCCTCGGAGTCTTACTCACAGGGAAGTAATCATGATGCCAATTGAATGCATTTTTATTAATATCCCCCAAAGTAGACAAATTTAAATTTATCATGCTTTAATGTATCTCACAGATACATACATATTAGATCCAACGCATTACCTATATCAAAACCTTTCAACATCCAATCAATCTAGCCATGAGTGATGAAAAAGTGTATATCGATGGTATCCAATATCCAGGTAATTTCAGGTATTGGAGGTGTAATAATGGTGACGGTAACACTGCCGCCTCGGGAAGCGATCGGCTCCCGGAGCCCAGCTGGGTAAGTCCCCTCGCCGCCCTGAGCTGCGCCCAGAGCAACCCAGAGCAACCCAGAGTATTCCCGGAGTGCCCCCTGAGTGCTCTCGGGGCTCCCTGACCGTTTATCTTCGATACTCCGGCTGGTCCATAACACGTCTCTTTCTTTGTTTCACGTTCTCCAATAATAAGTGTTTTGCTGTCTACGGTCGCTTCTAGAAATGAAAACAATATTACAATTGTATTCTACAATCTGTTTATCAGAACTTGTTTACTCGACTTTATCGTTCTACGACTCTAATCCGTTCTGCCGTAGAAGAAACTGACTCCTACTAAGACATTCTCGGATATCTTTTTTTCTTTATAATAGAGATTTTTATATTTTTTTAATCAGAAGGTAAATAGAGCCATTTCGTTGCTGTTCTCTGGCTCTATACTCTGAATTATTTCAGTTCTAGAACTATTATACTTTGCTATACTCTGCTATACTCTCTTCGATCACAAAAAGCGTTCTTTATATAGAGAAGCTCTTCAGATCCTGATTACAAAATCAATATTTCCGTATCTGGCTACTCCCGTATTTTAATTTACATCTGCCGTTGTACACGTAAAAAAAATCAAAGAAGCCGTAAAAGAGCCGTTGAAAGGACTGTTGATGGGCTTTTGAATGAGCTGTTGAGCCTTTGTTTGCTCCAGATCATAGACTGTATATATATAATAATTACTTTGCCATCCTTTGGGTGACTGTTGGTGACTAGATCTGAATAACAAATTAGAAATTTCTGTGCATTGTAATTGTACAGGGCGGGGACAAGAGAAATATCACGCCCTACTAAATAGAACCCAACTTTCTTACTAGAGTGTTGGCAATGAATTGCAGAGGCAAGACAATTGTGTGGAACGGTGAAGCTGATTTTGCACTTCTCTGTGCTGGAAATCGCAGAGTAAAAGAATATAGACAACACAGAAGAACATTTTAGTCAAACCCATTAGGTAGACCACCATAAAGCACACCTATGAAAACGCCAGACGGCACTCCATAGCTCTAACGACCAGTAGATCTGCAAGAGCAATTCACCTGCCTAGTACCTCTTCAAGCAAGCCCACGCACACAAAAGTAAATGATGGAGTATATCTGCTTCCTCGAATGGAAATGATATTCATGTCTTCATTCAGTTATAAAAACGTTGATCAACTGGCAACGTGACATCTTGGTCCGAAAACGAACAATGTTCAACACCATGGTATCTCCTAGCTATTACCCCCCATTGTAATTTCCGAGCTCCAATCCCTCTGGCCTCTTGCGTTTGACCGGACGCTTCGTTAGAAGGATAAGGGTGACATGCAGCTGAAATTGCCAGGCTAGAGCTGCCCGGAATGGGAATCCCACTTCGGAATGGGCGAAACCATGCCATCCCAGTGAGGCAGAACACCATAACTGAGCCCACAGCGAGGGTACTCACCACCCCAACTGGTGAATAGCCACATGTTTTGAAGTCCAGTACGTCGACTCGAGAAAGATTTGGCGAATACACTTCAACGGCTATCAAGAATAGACTCTCGGAGATAAGCCAATGGATGATGATGCTGAAAGCCAGAAAAGGTACCGAATATCTATAAGGTAGGGATAGAAAGTAAGTGCTTCTCTGACTGCCTTTCGGGGCCGCGGAGACTCGCAAGCCCTTACGAGACAAAGCATACTGGCTCCATTCATCCGCTTGAGCCATAGCGGTCAGAATTCCATTGGAGACAAAATAAATGACGGAAAAAATAAGTTGCGGGATATTGGCCTCGATGGAGTTGCCAAGTAGTGACTTTGGTTGGTAAGCTCCCTGAATCATATATCGAACGTCGGCAGTACCGAGGCCCATCTTCATGGCCGCTGTCCAGCTCCCTACCTTATCAGAGTGAAAAGCGTAGATTAGGAGGCCGATACTGGTAGCGATGCATCCACAGTATCTGTGGGATAGAATTGATTGTAAGGAAGCGTTAATAGCATAAGAGCGGATCTGAAACTCACAATAGGAAATAGAGAATCCAGCGCCGCTTTGATACCACTGTGTGCCACATTTTGGGCGCCTGATAAAACTTCCATTGTTTGTACGTGAGTGTGGAAGATTCCGGTTGCTCAATAAATTCTGCTATGGCGTCTCCAATAGTTAGAAGCGGAGTGTGGTCGGTCGTGAGAGTGGTTCCCCACAAGACTCCTGCCTTAATGACGTTGAAGATTACGATGGTAATTAACAACGACAGGCTGTACTCCACTCTGCATTTTTCGGGAACTTCCTGAGCAAGACAATAATCGACCCTGAATGTGTCGATGTCTGTGTATGATGTATGATAACCCCTTACGGTCAGATTCTCAGAGTGTTCGCGAATCTTCTCCAAATGAGGCTCGCAATATATTTCGTTCGTTGACATACAGAGCCAACCCCAAGGATTTACTTTGTGAGTTTGGTAAAGATCACTCCTCGAGACGAAAGCAAAGATGCCATGACCAGGGTCCACATCTTCGGAGATAAGCAGAACGTTGCTAAAAGCAGACTGAAAGTCGACCTCGTATTTGTCGATGCAATCGCCAATCTCAAGTCGTCGAAAATCTCCATTTAACTCCAGCCTGCGTAGGGCTTCGAATGTAAGGGCGTCCTCACCCATCCACGGCAAATCGTGGTATGTTTGTCTCAAAGTATCAACGCTGAAGTGGGAAAAAGATTCCTTGCCAGCCAAAACGACATATTCATAGGAATTGAGGGTGAGGTAAATGGTGGAATTGTAACTAGACAATCAGTATCCGACTTTTCAGATAAAGTGTTGGGTATTACTCACAGTAGGTGGAATGGAAGAGAGGTAACTGCCAAGATAATCCATAGGACAAACTTCCTACGTGGTATCTGGAGCAGGTTACGCATGCTAAGCACACCAATATCCAACGACCGACCATCTTTATGAGCTCTATCTAGATCCTTTCTAGTAGGCGCACTCAGGCATTGCTACGATATTAGCACACATCGGATTTTCTGGAGGAGAAAGGTTTTCTTCTTACCATTCCATAATTGCTAGCTCCAAGAAGAAGCGTCGCAAGAACGTTGATAACCAGATGAAGTCCCGTGTTAACGTTTCGCGCCGTCTGGCAATGGCCCTCAAATAAAACACCATTTCCATCAGCCGATTGGTGGTGTGCAGCAGCCCACACTGTGAACGCGATATTAAGTGCAAGAACAAAGATGCTAATTATCGAGCCTATGTAGAGCGTTGTTCTCCAGCCGCCACCTCGTACTGCCTTCATGAGGCTATTCGACTTCGAATTTGTCCCACGATCGTAATTGGTCGAGTGTGAATTTTCCGGTTGACCGAGACACTGTAAAGAGTTCTCTGTAAGGAGTTCTGGAGCCTGAACGGTGTTTGAATGAGTGTCTTCCCTTTTTAGATCTCTTTTCACGAATCTCAATAGTTTCTTTTTGAAAACAAATAACCCAATCACCAGTGTTACCGCCAGAACGCCAACAACTATTCCTGTGATAGCGCCTGCCGAAAGCCCGGAACCATCCGACAGTTTTACATCTATCGAAGTTGACTGAACCGCTGTGGCGGTTCCCGAAGAAGAAGCTGGCTGCGTTAACGAAGACAGCAAATTTCGATAAAAGAAGCTGTTTAACTTACCGTGGGAGCTAAGGGTGGGTGTAGGGCTGTTCCTCTCTCCAGGGCAACCAGATGACGGGCAGCAAGTCTTTTGCCCTTGCCAAATACGACATTTGTGACCAGAAATGCAATACTCGCCCCAAGCACAACAGTCGCCGTTCAGCGGAGCGCAACCTTCCGTTCCGGCACAGCACTTCCACCCGTTTGGGCATTTTCCAGCGCAACCATGATCATCATAGGCACGGTCAATCAAGCTTCCTGGATAATCAGGCCTTAATGGGTCTGTTTGAACATGACTTGTGCTGGCAATTGATTGGGGCTCATGATGAGGTGTAGAAATCCCGAGGATCGTCTTTGCAAAAGTTATACCCTTTTTGAGGTAGAACGTGTGTCGACGGCTACGTTTCATGATTTCAATGCATTAAGAAACTCAGGTCAAAACATAAAAAACGCCTACTTCCTTAAAAGTTGCAGTTCAACAGAGCTTCCATCGGCTATGTATTAATCAGGTGGACGGAGCCTTGGTATCTGGAATATCTCTAACCCACGGGCTTTACCCACACCATTTGCGGCTCTATATCGCCCAGGATTGTTTACGAATAATGGAGAAGGAAAGCTTAGCAAGGGCTTTCATTGGCAGTTGTTGGGGCCTCGTCTCCCACTAAGAGCTATACCTCGTATTCAGGTCCTCTGACCCAATACCGTCTCCACATCATCGAGACGAACGCTATGTTGAAAGGGATCTGATCGCACTACTCTGTACTCCGTATATTCAGCAGGAATCTGGCGATACAGGCCTCAGAACAGGAATTCAATTTGAACTGCCACAGCTAACCATGCTCGCACAGGCTACTGGTCTTTCAGTAATCTTCCTAGAGTGTAACTAGTCGTTGATTCATAATGAATAACTGAATCGGACTGAACAGGCCTCAAGAGATCAGATCAGCAAGGTTTCGTAAGATTCTCATGCGCAGCTAAATGCCCAATAAGCCCAACCGAATAATAAAACTTGCGTTTTTAAAGCTTCCCGCTAGATTGCTACCTGAGAGAAACGAACGAAAGGGATGGGCAGACGAGAGAGGTGTGGAGAGAGCGAAACTATCTAGATACGGAAAGGATGGGACGGCACGGCGAGCTGGGTGCTTGAGGCTATGCGGCCTTAGCGTTATTTTCAGCCTCTGGTTTTCAGTTTCCTTCCGTTAGACCCTTTTTCGAATGCATCGAGCCGGGGGAACGGCCCTGGGCTCCCGATGTTACCCTATGGCTATTAACTGGCTATCTATCACACAAAGGGCGATCTACCGGCTTGGCGTGCAGCGAATACAACTCTTGGTGTGCGCAGGCTCTGCTGCCAAGCACACAAGGCGTGCAAGGCAATCAGCAAGACAGACTTGTCTCCGAAGATAGCCCGCATGGGGCGACTGTCTGCCTTGTACTGTACTGAGCGGAAATCGACAATAGCACAAAGCGTAGCCGACAAGCAAGGGAACACTTGAAGCTGGTGGCCTCCTTGGAATACCATACCGAATCTTGTATCACCTTCATGTTCATGCAGCTTCATCTATTGCCTATATGTATTTCTTATGCTCATTCCAGTCAAGATGATAAATCGGTTTTGCGATATCGTGTTTAGTTATGATACTAAGACGTGCCGCTTGCAATGAGTTCTGCTATGGGATATGTAACAGAGTCTCGTAGGACTTTGATGGCACAGTTCAGTTATTAAAATACACCGGAAGATTTCTGGCTTTGGAGATCGGAGACGACTCTATCTAAAAGTAGTCATAAGACTATAACATTACACTGGCCAAGTGAGAGGGCTTTTCAAGCATAGACTATGTGCTTTATCGGATGGTCTTGCTATCAAACGAAAATAGAGATAAAAATGCAATGTGTTCCGGTCTTTGCTTTAAAATAAATTTAAGCTCAACAGTTGCCTTCGATGGATGGCTCATTGTTACCGATTCAACCGTTGTCATGCCATTTTTAGAGATATATGGCAACCAAAAGTGTTACGGCGAATGCCAGCAGAGACCACTCAGAAGAAAGGCTAGACGCTCCAGACCCGGGCCCGAGGCCTAGCGAGCGATCATTTGACCCTCCTGAGACCGAAGTTGTAGAACTTGAAGTTGTAGAGCTCGAAGCTGTCGATCTCGTCGAAGAATCGCTCTCAATTGAGGATGTAGTCTCCCCTAAATATGTATTCAATGGGGATTCCGAGAGCGGAGTTGTATATGTCGGTGGCTCATCTGGCTTATATGTAGAAGTTGGGAATGAAGTCAACGGCGGCAAATCATCCGGCATGGAAAATGAATATGTTTCCACAATACAAAATTGACCACCGTTGGTCGGGCAGATGTCCCCCACTGGGCAACAACCCCCTTGGGGGCATGGTGTACCATAACAGATTTCGTCACAGTACGTTTGACCTCTGCTGTATATACATGGAGCGCTGGCTGGGCAGCATCCACCGCCCACGCATTGTATCTTGCCCGCAGAACAATATCGTTCTTGTCGCGCTGCAAGATTGCCAGTTATGAGCGGGGCTGCTGGCAAAAGAAGGTCGAGGGCGCTTGTCAGACCGCATCCCAAAAAGATTATGAACAGAGCATACATGGCTTGAAGTTTCTGCCTGAACTGTAGTAAAATCAGAAAAAAAGCGCCATGGAAACCCCTGTTGACTATATATCGAGGTCACCCAGGGAGTCTTGAGGTGGCCGGAATTGATTAACGGAAGACGCTTTGACAAAGCAGCTTTGTCGATCCCTTCGTATTCATTCTGAACCCCTTCGCCTACTGTGGGGTGGGGGGCGGTTCGTAAAGCATAGACTACATTTGCCAATGATCACCAGCTACTCTCCTGATTCAGAAGTGGTAAAAGTATTTTTAAGGCGTAATTCTCAGAAGCATTGCCAACCTATCCTCTCGTCTATCCGGGAAGGACAATTAGCGTATTATGTTATCCAATATATTATTTGCTGTACAGTAACATTCGAAATCAGATTTAACTCGATACTCACGTTTCTTTTCTCACGGCTTTCCCTTTTCTCCCATTGGGCTAAGATTCCACCATGCTATGTAGCGTGGATGGGTCACGGCAAATTACCATAAATAGTGGGTACGTGCTTGCCCTCCACCTGCAAGTACCGTGTTGCCTGAACCAGTGTCTAGAACAACTCAGATTTAGCTTCGGTGCTGGAGACACGGCGACTCTTTCAAACTCTAGCTATAGAATCTGCTCTTCCTTATATGGTAAAGCATATATCTCATTTCATGTTTGGAACTTCACAGTATAATCATACAATGATTGTATCGTCGTTTCGTCACAGTCCCCTTACCACCTCATATAATCTAAGAAAATACGATCATCGCAGAGTATAATTCAGATACGAGGCGAAATCCTGAAATTGGTCCCGATAATTCATGTGTAGTGGCCATGCGAATTGAAACAGCGATTGCATTTCTGTTCTAAACGAGGTCACCATGGGCGCCCAATCATCCCCATACAGGCTAGGGCCCGATGGTGGCTGCAGGGACAATGTGGCCCCGAGAAAGTCCGAAAAGCGAATATGCGACCCTGATTTGTGACTGACTTAGTTTCTCCTTATAGTCAGTAGTTCCTGTGGACAGTGCAACACAAACTAGGCTGTAGTCAGGACTTCAACTGAGTCCAGTTTAAAGTAGTTCTAAGAATCTGCTTCGAATTCGTCTAAAATATTCGTCAGATGCTAACATGCAGGTGCTTGGAGGCTGAAACGTCAAGTCATCCTGGAGCCGAGAGACATCTATCCACGTCTGGCGTAGTCTCTAACACAAGACCTTATAATCAGAGCGGGCCTTTTCGAGCTAGCACATGACTTAGCCCGGTTCAACCCAACTCGGCCTGAAATCTAAGCGAAAGCCTATCTGCATTGCTAGGCCTCCTACTGAAATTAGGCCCCATGAGACTTAATGCCTCCATGGTGCAGAAAGCCATACTAGAGAAAATCGAGGTCTAGTTCGACTTTCAGCAGTTTTAGGAGCACAGAGAAAGTCCATATGCTGGAGTTCCTGCGAGGTGCATACTGACGAATTACACTCGTGTTGTATCCGTTGGGTAGTGGAGTGAGGAAAGGATCAGACAAATGGGGTAGATCTGCTTCTGTGATCCCTACGCCACAGTATATGTCCAAGCTGGAACAGTTCGGAGTTGATCGCCAAAGTAATTGATCGTGATCATTGGTCATGCATGAGCTCAACGCTGGAATGGCTGCTGCTGCGATTGCATCCAGATCCAAATTATCGTTGCCAGCAAAATAAGCGTCGTCGACCGGAAGCTTGCCAATTTGATAGCCTTAGTCGACAGATACAATGCTTGAAGTGGAGATATCAGGGCCCCAAGTATATGGAGTACGACCGCAATTACAAGAAACAACTGAGATAACGTTTCCATGTCGTTTTTTGGGCCCCGAACAAGCTGTCAGTACAGAGATGTGTCACTTCGGTCCTTATCTGCAAAGGCGAGCAGCTTCCTCACAGTTATGTTGGAGTTTTTGCCATGGCGCTGGACAAAAACGACAGCGGTAGCGGAGCATCGGCCGAAGTCAAGGGAATGGTCAAAACCCAGGTAATAGATTGGATTACTCGGCCTGCCTGATACCATTTTTGATTTCTTCCCAATATTCTTGTTCTTCTTCTTCCACCTCTTCTGCCTCTCCCTCCTCCTCAAATTCGTTATCTCTTTCCAATTGGAAAACAGAGGCAATCTTTTCGATTTGTCATGGGTACTCTCGCCACAGAAACTTTTTCCCGTCATCCCAAGATCCAAAGGGCATGACTAGCTCATCCCCTGCTATCTTTAAAATTCGCCGCAACTGAGGACTAGCGGAATATGGTGCTAGATTTTTTCCATTTTCCGTAGCTATGATCCTGGCCGAATCAGTCGTGACACCGGAGTTACGCCAATGCCGATGCTGGAGCATGAGTGAAGCTTCATATTCTGAATTACCAATACCTAAGAGGAACAATAATAATTGGTTGTGATCCCATTCAGAATGTAGGTTCCGATGATTCATCTTGGACACTTGTGGATGGCCTCGAAGTTCAGAGACCCAATCCGTGATTCGAGACCTTTCTTTCTCGGAAATAGAACGATATGGCAAGGGTAGATTGTGCTTGATCTCAATCTCACCCCAGTTGCTTTGAATATGCTCGGGGTTCAATTTTAGAGTATAGTATAGAAGCGATTTTGGCAGGGTCATTTCTTCAATCATTGTAGCAATAGACTTATTGTCTCCAAGACTATCAAGTTCACCTAATCCAAAAACGCACGTGTCGGCGCGCACAAGAGATCCTCGGGGATTGTAATTCTCCAATGAAACTACAATTACCGTTCGATGGGCCGATACCACGGGCATATTCCGCCTATCGAGATATCCATGCCCAAACTGCGATTTATTGGGTTCGAGGCTCAGAAGACACCTAGCACAGTGATCATGCTGATGAGCTTCGTCTGTCCGAATCTGTTTTTGGCACTCTGAGACACGCTTGAATGACATATCCGTATGGATAGGACGTCTGTCTCTCTTTGAGGCGAGAACTTCTTCTGCCGTCAGTCCGCTCCGCAAACCATGGCTCATCTCTCTACTTGATACGGGCACACGCCTTTTGGGAGCTCACATTCTTCGGGATAGAACTTTTTGGATCAAGTGTTGCAATCTCGACTCTCGGATGTAGCCAAGCCCAAGAGCCTCCAGTGCACGCGCAACATCATGTCTTTTTCTCAGCGGGAATGGATATATCGTAACCAGAGTGCAGGATATAGCACAAAGAAGAACTTGCCACGGGGATGCGGACATCAGGCATCTGACCAAATCTCTTATCGCCTTTTCGTGGCAGATTCGTACTGATCGCTCAAGTTTGTCAATACCTTTATGCTTGGTACGAAAGTTGGCGGTATCTTGCAACACAGCAAAAGTTGGCCTTGATATCGCCAAGCAAGATATTTCTCGAATGATATCCCAAGACGTATTGAAATACCAGCTAGCCTCTATGGTGACAAAGAACTCCTCGCGATGGTCCTCCGAGCTCGAGTGGCTGTCCCCAGTCCACAGTGTCTCAAGCAGATCGAGATCTCTCTTCGACATGACCAGCACCTCGTCAAACTGTGTGACGAAGTTGATCAGGCGCCGCGCAATGGATTCAATGCTGGTACTGGTCTCATGTTTGCCTCCCATCAATTCAAGTAGACTTGGAACTAAATCCGATGTAATGTAAAGACATATAAATCGAAATTTGGAGATCGAGGCGGAACGAAGAGAACCAAGCTCCGTGTTTGAAACTGAGACGTTTAGCATTGCTTCATGAGTTGGCAAATTTGGTTCATCTTGGTCCCGGCTCGCGGTGAAACTTGATTCTGCAAAATCATCAGTTGCGATGCTTCGTGGGGGTGGAATCCAGTTGGGGACGTTTCCGTATGTTCGTTGCCCTTTGCTGTTACCTGAATTTCTGACTTCCAAATTCTAGCCCTGCATTTTGGACTTTATTTGTTTTTTAGTAATCTGCTTTGATTTGACCATATTATAATGAAAGATGGGATTGAGGATGCAAAATTTCCAGAATCGAAAAGTAATGGGGTACTTACCAGGCTACTTCAGCAGCAAACCTTCGCAACACATCATTCTCCAGGCCAAAACGCCAGCCCGCTTCATTGCGATTTTGCTTGAACAACGCCGCAGCTCGATGAGCCAGCCACTCAGCCCGAGCTTTAGTTTGCCGAGTCCAGGGCTCTTCGGCAGATCTAATGCTGGCATTTTGAGCGTATGTTTCGAATCGATAATCCCCCAACTCCTCGATGTTCTTAAATGTGTCAATATGACAATCGGGCCATGGCTCGTTGGGAAGGCGAAATCGGATGTTGTATTTCTTTACCAAACGTCTCAGATTTTGTATATTGTTTTCTGCCATTGGAGATAGAGTGCCTGTTCTCGATGGTAAGACTTGGCGAAGGTAAAGAACTCAAACAGAAATACATATACTCTCAAAATCGTTCAGGAGGGGAGGAGATTTTTTTTCACCCCGTATGCGTATCTTTGCGAATCGCCTATGTCGCAATAAGCACCAAGGCTATTTTAGGCGTTTTTCTCTGTCCAAAATCTGCTTAGAGGGATATGCGGGATTGGGTTAGGGGCTGTTGATTTGGGGGCTGTGCCTCACCTCCCAAAGGAAGTTGTACCTTCCTTTAGCAAAGCGATTGGGATCAAACCATTATCCTCATTCATGATGTGAGACCCACTGATAAGCTGTTAAACACTGAATCATGTATTCAGACGGGGAGTGCGCAACGGCATATCCGTGCTGGGGAGAATAAATCGAGCGATGTGCAGGACGCAGCCCATTGTAGACAGTTCCCATGTGCTAGGTGACGCATGAAAGCTTGAACGCAGAACAAAGTAACGTGAGCTTTTTTTTACTACATGAACTGAGCCAGAAGACTGATTCATCGAAATTCATATACTACATAAGCCACGAATACGGCGCTCTATAGCCGCCAATCGGTGCAATAGACGAGTTTCGTTAGACGATTCATTTCTGACTGATAGAACCACTATATCCATTATTCGGATCATTCATATATCTCCCAGAATTGGAAGCATGGGAAATGTATAGTTAGGGTTAATCTCAGTTGGATTATCGAAGTTTGAACTTAGTTTTAGGTTAGTAAATTAGAACACGGTTCCAATTACTTTCATAAAAAGGTATCAAACATGAAATCATTTCCCACTCTGAGAGCATTCGTATCTGTCTACCAGTGGGTGACCAGATACAGGAAATGGAATTTCAAAGCGATAACCATGCTCAAGAAGCTGAAATAAACAACGCCCGAATTCAATATCTTACTTATCTTCCATCTCCAAGTTATCTACTCGCTCTCACACACGGTTAGTTACTAACCAAAATCTGACCACAAAACTGTAAGGTCTTCAAATACTAACCAAAACCCAACCGCAAAATCGTAAGGTTTCAAAGGCTAACCAAGACCGCTGCGGTTTTGGTTAGGTATTCGGTTAACCGCGGTTTTTGCGGTTGCTGCCGCAGTCTACTCACGAGAGGAACAGATACCACGAAGATGTCCGCATGCGGCCACAACATAAGTCATGTGGTTAATATAAAGCAACGCGTCCTAGTGTTTCCGTACATGCTAGCAATCAGGGAACCAATTAAACGAGTTGAATAAAGAACTACAAAATTGCTTTCTGGATACCATACAAGTAGCGGTGGATCAAGTACACGCTAAAGAATCATTTCCCAAGTGGTGGTAGCGGTATCTAGCCATCTTCTCGGTTTAACATAAATTTAACATATCACTTTAAGAGCGGTCTAGATTCACCTCATGTCACGTTGTAAGCCACGAAATAAGATCACAGGGGCTGTAAACTGGGCCGGGCCAGACAGGACTATAATGGTAAAATGCCACCCCTCAGTTCGACAGTAGGGTTTCTAGGCTGGAAGCACCACGGGTTCGCTCTGTTCACAAGCATATCCAGTCCCCGGCGGGCAAAACGCGAAAGTCTAGACTTAGCTGATGCTTTTGACGTCTTATTGCTAGCTAGATCTATTTTCCCCTGGGCTCAAGTCTTTTTAAACTCTTGCTAGATAGGGAAACAAGTTATCTAGGTGGCTGCATTAAGCACGATGGATCATTTGAGCTTGTCATTATTGTTCCGCGGCCCACTCCCGTAAAGTAATAGGATGTGTTTTTCGTCTCTGAAAACAGGAAATTCGAATTGCAGTATAGAGGGTTCTACTTGAATTTCATAATGAAGAACACAGGCTGGTGAAATATCGTTCTTGTTGCTGTATCAAGCTTTGGGAACATTATGGCCAGTCTGTTTAATGGACACACCAGTATCAATGTCTGAAAACGCTACGAGGAATTGGCCTAGCAAGGCATGGATTAATATCGGTTAGTGGCTTGATGCCAAAGTTTTAAAAACCAAGGCGCTCAAAAGTGAAAGCCATCCTAACTCCCGCCAGCCGACAGAATGCAGCGAACTGAGAAGTCTAGACGAATCTACTAAAGTGAGCTCATTAGGGTACTTAAAGGGCACAATGTTTCATTGAGAATATCGTTGATTATAAAGGCTGTAGTCGCCTGAGAATCAAATAAGGCAAATTCACTGTCCGCTGATTGAGAGTATTGCAACACCTGTCTCATCGATGGCAGAGGGTGCAGCTGTTGGACTTGCGGTCAACGTTGGGGCCGAGGCCCTTGGTGCGCTTGACAAGTGGTTGGACGGAAAACGAAAAGCACAGTCATGGTTTGGAGACCGATATCGTACATTCACAAACATAAGATGGTATAAATTTAACTTCAGTCGGATCAGCTTGTTTCCCCATCACATTAGACAAGTTTTCGTGATAAATCGAGATGACTGGAGGCTGGTTCTCACTGAATGCCTTAACGCAGCCTCTCGTTGGGATAGCGATTCCCTGAGACGAGAGAACGGGGAGTGCTGCTGGATGCATATCTATAGGACCATTGGACATGAACGGGCCAAAAGGTTTCTCATCAAAAGAAACGATTCCGGTTCGCATATCAGTTCTGTGGCTACAATACCTGCCGCACGCGTCGAATCCTGGGGTCTTTTTGTGCTAGCGTATGCAAACGGGGCACGACTCACTCAAAGGCAACGCACATCTGATGGGAGCCTGAGGATCACATTGCCTTGTCGAGATTTCATAATTACTATTCTGCGACAAGGCGCTACCGGCCCTATTTCTACTCATCTAGAGCCAAGGACTCGTTCAATCGACACGTATAAACCTCTCAGGCCGGACCAATGGACCAACCTTCTTGAACAAGGGTATTCATATAACGAATTTGATCCCCGTTTCGAATGGGACATCGACGACGTGCCACCTTCATGTCTACTAGACAGTCGCCTTGATGCCGAGCTGAAAAATACGGTCCTTGATTCTAAAAAAGCCCGAGATTTCAAGGCCAAAGGCAGAAAGCTTTTTTTTTATTGTGTGAGGGATTGGCGTCTTTCTGCTCCCGCCTACAATGATCTGAATGAAGAGCAAAAAGAGTTTCTCACTGACTTACTGGAAATCAAAGCCGTGATATTGGACGACAGCGAGAGAGGCCCGGGAGGTTTTATAATACATGACATCGCATTCCTTGCAGAACGGCAGCTGAAATTTCTCCGAACGCAAATGGATGTCATGCACAATGTTCTCCGGATTTTTGAGAAACTCTTTGCCATCGTCAAAATCTTGACCTTTTGTGAGATTGTTCCTAAAGAATTGACTACAAGGAACACTGGCACCTACATATCCTTGGCTTGAAATCGGTGCTTTTGAAAACTTTGCCAAAATGGCGAGATGGTTTTTGCCGGCAGAAGCAGGATTCTGAAGTGGCGCCTTTCATTGTGATTAGTGACACCAAAAAGCCGTGGCCTGATGTTATATAAAAGTTGCCAATACGAAGCAGAACAGACACGTTAGCTACTGTAGTTAGCTTCCAAACTTTGTTTCAACTCTTATTTCACTTACCTAAAAGTGACACTTGAAGCATCTCTGTATTGATTAAAGTAGTCTTTTTTCATATACTTAAGCTAGGTAGCTTCTGCGTACCACCCCGGCCAACTGAATGTTTTTCAATCTGGAAAGGAAAGCCCCAGAAATAATGTCGTCGTATATCAATTCTGCTTAGCACCCACAAAGTACTCTCAGCTGCATCTTACTTCTTCGATTCCATCGGTTATACGCCAAGAGAAGTCGAATTATAAGCTCTAGTTATTGGTTTGCCTGCAAAGAAGTTTGGCCCAAGGACGTAAGACTGTTATGGTGACATCGTAGTCAATCTACATTCCACCTTATCTATACCAACTTAAGAAACTCCAATAAAAGCAGTCGGCCAAATATATTGTTGAGTACCCTCGTAGATGGGCCCGAAAAATGAATTCTTTTGTTAGTCTGTACAACAATTTCTCGTGATGCAATCCGAGCGACTACACGAAGAATGATGAAGCCCTTCAGTATATCTTCGGGAGAAGACATGCCGAATAGCATTGGTCGCGACTAACTCATTTCGATATACTATATTCTATTCTCGCTCTTCCTTGGGACATATTGAAGAATCGCACGCTGAATATAATTTGCAAGTAAAGGGAATATTGAATGAAAAGAGCGCCTCCGGACGAATATCACGCATCTGGGGGAAAATACCCCTGAATTTTGTGCTTTGCATGATGACATCCAAGAGACATAGTAATCTATTGTAAGGCAACCTTTTCCTGGATGTTCAGAACATTGCTGTAAGACCTCTGACAAGGACTAGGAGCGCGTCTTCGGGAACGAGTCAAGACATGATCAAAGAGAAAAAAGCAGCTCATCTCCATTTATCTTCTCCATTCTCGACCCTAAAGGTGATTTCACCCTGGACTTACCATTTGAGGGAGGTGGCTGTTGACGACGACGATTCGGTCTATCATTGGAACTTGTCAAAAAAGCAAAATCAGCCCCTTGAAGCTGCTGAGGGAAATGGGAGCAATTGGTGACTCTTCGCAGTCGAAGAATACATTTCTATGGTATATATGGATAGAAGATACAAGGTCTACTAAAGATAGTGCATTGGGAAAGCATTGTGATTGTGGTGTCTAAAGCAAAAATAGAGGAGTCTGGAAACGATAAAAGAGCAAGGCCACAGTACGAACAAGTAATCGACAAGCTAAAGGACCTATTTGCCAGGATCATCCTGCAAAAGAGGATTCGCAGGGGGGAGGGCAAGCCCATACGTTCCCCAGACATGATATTTGGACAGCAATTTCCCTTGCCGGCTCCGGCTATGAGAATCAGGTTCTCTATCTCGGCGATCCGCCTCGACTGCGTTTCGAAAGTCGATGAAATATCTGCTTCAATAATTAGTCTCGATTCTGGAGAATCACTAAGCAAACAAAGACTGACAGTGTAGAAGTTACGGCATTCCACACAAGGTTCGTGGCCCAGGGAAAATCAGGCCACCAGCCCATGAATTTCAAACTCCGATAATCCTCATCGAATTTCGCTCGAATCATATCCCGTTGCGATCTGGTGAACTTCTGAAACAATGTATGTGTTTCCTTTTTCCGGCGAAAGATCATCTTCCGCAAGACGGATTCCCGCTACTTCCTCAAACACAAAATGGGTTACATATCCGCTGGGAACGGGATCTTGATGATTCTGGATGCCTTCCTCAATGGCAAAGAGAGCGGGCGTGATTCTGGAGCCATGGCGATGGAGATCTTGGACGGCGGTGATCTCGGTATGTCTGACTTGAGTGGCCTGGCCGGCTCGATCTTCTACTGAGGCAAATTCTGTCTCTATGTAAGGGACTTGTAGGTAAGTACGCATATGAGCATGGATATATTTTTCGTGATTGTATACACGGAAAGTGCCTACGGCGTACGAAGTTCCCGGCCAGCTTTGACTTGACCTTCATCACGCTGATGATTTGAATGGGAGAGCTTGGTTTCAGTGATCCACTGATTGTATCCGGGCTGTGCAAGAGCAAATGAGATGACACTGTCCTTTTTGTAAAGGGGCCCAGAAAAAAGTTCATCTCACTCATATTAGAGAGTTGTTGAAGGGGGAAAAGAGAGAAGGTTCACGATGAGCACGGATTCCAGTTCCTTAGACACGAGGATTAGATAAGCCCTTTATTTTACTGTTCATCCAACATTTGCTTTCGAACTCGAATTAGTCTTTGTCTTCATTCGGTACCATATTCATACTCGTGCTGTTGACCTTGAGCTCACCCAAAACATATTGGCCTTCATGGCATCTCGGCTTTCGTGGTGTTCGGCTTTGAAAAGCCAAACCCGAGATATTCGGAAAACCGGGCGCGGGAAGAGCTTGACAGACCCGAAATCCAAGCAGGTTACAGTGAAGAATCCCTTTTTACTGGCTGAACCACCACGAAAAGTGGACCCTACCACTTACAAGATTCACATTTAGAGTGCTTTTGACATCTTAATGTGTGACTTCTAGTTAACGGTAAATTTCTGAAAACCGAGATCCGAGGTCAATATCCACCTACTCATAGTGACTGAATTTGCTTTAATATCTAAAAATGCTATTTTTACATCCATTTATTGGTGTTTCGAGTTTTGACAATTGTCTTTCGATGAGTCTCAATACTCACGATGAAGGAAGAAAAAGACAATGGTGCAACTGCTCAGCAAGGCCATGCTAGTGACTCGGATGACACAAACAGCTTATCTCCAAATAAGCTTGAAGATCAGAACACAGATGACAGATTTGATACATGGGAAGGATGGGTGGTAGTCGCAGCCGCATCGTGTATCTTCTTCATCTATTTGGGAATTATCTACTCATGGGGTGTTTTGGAAAGTGAGCTTGTTAGCACGAGATCTTTTTCTCTAACCACAATGACATTTGTGGGGTCCTTGGCTACATCTTTCATGGTTTCAATTGGATTTTTAGTTGGAATGCTGATTCGGCGCATTGGATATCGACGCACTACTTGTGTGGGGGCTCTGCTGATGGGACTTGGGGAATTTCTGGCAAGCTGGACGACCAAGAACCTAGCGGGGTTGTTTATCTGCCACGGAGTCATATTTGGCATCGGAGGAGGCTTAACCATATTGGTATGTAGCTTTCCATAGAAGGAATCCTGATATATGTCGCAAGGTTTAGATCGACAAACTAATTGGATATCTAGCCTTCTTCCACTGTGCCCCTTCTGTGGTTTCGCAAACATCGCGGTCTAGCAACCGGTGCTGTTTTTGGAGGAGGAAGTCTCGGAGCAGCGATTATGAGTGTTGCTGCTAACTTACTTGTTGCACAAGTCGGTGCTTCATGGACATTTCGAATTTTTGGCCTCCTTCTATGGGGAGTTTGTATCCCAGCAAGCCTTTTCATCCGTCAACCAACGAAGACGAAAGCAAGCGTCCCAAAACCGCAATGGTATGCTTATCGCATCGAATCCAAAGCACAACCACGAATGCTAATTTCCGTTCTACAGGTACCGGTTCAAAGAGCGCAAGTTTCTTGTCCTGTTCATTGGCAGTGGTTTAGGATGTTTCCCGCTATTTGTGCCGTCTTACTTCATTCCGATTTTTGCGCGCGTCGTGGCTTCGCAGCGAGTCGCTATCATAATTCTCGCATTCTGGAATGTGGCATCGACTGTCGGACGACTAGGAGCTGGATTCCTAGCCGATTCAAAATTGGGACCTCTAAACAGTCTCGTTTTATCCTTATTTTTGGCTGGCATAAGTTCACTGGTCATTTGGCCATTTGCAAGCTCTATTGCCGTATTATCAGTTTTTATTGTCATCAACGGAATTGGATGCGGTGCCTTCTTCAGTCTCATTCCAACGACTGTAGGATCGATGTTCGGTGCTCAGAATGCGTTGGGTATTCTTCCTCTTTTATGGCTTGGATGGTTCTTTGGTTATTTCTTTGTAAGATTTGCTTCCTGGCGGGTTTTTTTTACTCATTACTCTAACAATGTATCTAGGGTTCTCCGATCGCCGCAGGTCTTTATTCTATGGCCGACAAAGATATTGGAATTGCTGCGTATCGACCAGCAGCTTACTACACCGGTGCAATGTCGATTGCTGGCATGCTTATAATTATAGCTGTTCGTTGCATGTATTCGCGCAAATTTTTGACCCGCGTTTGAATGCCCAGGGCCGTTGATCGGTCGTTATGAAAGCGAGAAAACCATTGCATAGCATTATTATCATTCCATCGAACGAATCATTTCTATTGTACGACATGGATACCCAGCTCCGGACCTCCTTTGGAACATTCGAGTAGGCATCAATTTGTACTAGTAATCCACACTACCTTCCTCAATAACCGGACAGCTACCAGCGAAAGGGTGCATACCTGTACTTTGCCATATTTGTGCGGCTTTTTTGAGCCTCTGTAGCAACGATACAACTTTGGAGCCTGAATTTGCTAAATTGTTTGATGTGATATCTGAACGACAGTTTCGACACATCGAATGGACAGAAGAGAGGTATTTAATTTTTGACTAGAACGAGTCCTAATGAGATCACTAACATGCGGACAACAGATGAAAGACAGAAGATCAAACGAAAGTTAAAACAGAACTTGTGTATACTCCGGCATTGCTCACATCTCCATATACCTTAGACCGGGAACAGACAGCATGGTTAATTATCATCTCCATGTAGCGGTAGCGGTTGCTATGGCCCCCGAACATCCAGATGGAACAGTATAACTTCTGTTGGGGTCACTCTCCCAGACCACGGTTCCATCAGTCTCCTTCTTAATGAACTTATATTCAAAGGCCGTCCCAACGGGTAGGCTGATTGTTGTCTTCCACGAGGGGTTGGAAGTAGTATAAGAATCAGCCGATAGCGCAATCGCCGAGGATGTATCCCATGATCCGAGTTGACTGATGGAGCCGATAATGTACACATTTTCTCCATATGTCGTTGATACAAGCTCAGTGAATGTCACTGCAAGACTCGTGGCTGCGGCGCACGTAGTGGTTGCTTGGGAAGTCGTAGTTGAAGTCTTGCTGGTTGCACTGGTTGTTGATTTCGTCGTAGAAGACGAAGTGGTCCCAGAACCAGAACCAGAGATTGCAATGTCTGCACAGTGAAGGTAAACCTGGGCAGTCTGGAAGGAGTTCCATCGGAATCGAAGCAACGTATGATCGGAGCTGTAATTGGGTATCTTTATCTTCTTGGTTACTGTATAACCACCGGCAATGGTTGTTTTGCAAGAATTAAGCGCTGCTCCATCGACTCCCTGGCAAGCGCGGTTCGAGGATGCTGAAAACTCATTACATGTAAACCAGTCGTTGCGGTAACAGGCTTCATCAGAAGAACAGTCAGGACTATAGCCGCATGTCTGACCGTCCACATCGGTACACTTAAGCTCGCCATCCAGGAAGCAATCCTCCGCGGCTTGCTTTTCTTCGTTTGTGGGAAGATACCCTGGAGTTAAGAAAAGGTCCACGAGAGTTTGATTCTGGCAAATTCCGTACGTGAACATGCCACCGTGGTCTCCGTTATTATCGACGCACCATTGCACTTCAACAATATCTCCCGCGGTGTAAGTGGCAACAACAGAGTTACCCCAGTAATCGCCAGGTTGGTTGTAGTCAACGCTCACGCGTGCGTTATATCCACAAGGACCACTTCGACCGACTTGAGCTTCTTCCAGGTCTGGCCAAGCATTTACCGGCTCCAGAATAGAACATTCGGGGCAGGTATCAATTCCCGCCTAGAGATATTCTCACGGTCAGTATACTGGAATTTCAATGATACCAAGTGCTAACATATGTGAAGTTCTTTACCTCAAAGCCGAGCCGTGTCCGACTTGATGGAATTGTCAAATAGCCATGGGCATCTGCCCAAGTCACAAAGTTGGAAATAACTGCAAAAGATGTGAGCTTCATGGCTTCTTTGTAGCTCTTACGCCGAAGCCTGTGACGGTCTTCAAGCTTTTCTGTGAAATTATCGATACATACTACACATTGATCCAGGAACACCCTGTTATATAGTCCGCTTTCGCGAATCGGCAGAAGACGATCGTATGCCTGAAGAAAAACGGAGAAACACTAAATTGGTAAGCCTCCAAATTCTTGGCATTTCTTGGATACACAGTCTAGTATAGGGCCTAGTGTAACCGATTCGTTTCTGATGCATCTCTTGCCCGATAAATTTCCGGTGGTGTCTTCATACCCTTGATGCAAATTACACAACAAGCAATCGGTAGAGACTGACATAGAATACTATTAATCTGATACGTTCGGAAACTGAATACTGTCTCTCTGAAGAAACGCCATTTTCTTGCTTTTTCGTAGAAGAAGAGCCGAATCAAGGTCTGTGCAATAGAAACAGTTGACCTAGTCCGAGGAATCGCCGCAGCCCCGCTTCTTTGTTTCTCCAGATCGACTTGAAGAACGCTAATTCAACATGGAATAGTTTTACAGTGCTGGAATCGGCTAATTTCGACCATTCCCAAGTCAACCTTGTCAGTACCATCTAGATTTTGATTTGCTTGGCCCAATTGTCATAGCACAAGCACATTTCATTTCTCAACAAGGAATGAATTCGATGCGAAAAATGATATCTTCACTCCAATTCTGACTTAGTGTGCAGAGCACCCAAATACTCAAGTACGATTCTCCGCATGCACCACGAAACCCTCGGCAGCTATTCACTAAGTAAACTGGTATTTCAAAACGATGGTAACAGGGTACAATAACAGATACAACTCCTGTTCATTGTCAGGTCGAATTAGACGTTCGGCACATAAGAGGTTCATACCCCATCTGCCCGGATTGTGACAAGAACCTTACCTTGCCATTGGCTCTCCATATTTTTCCTCTGGCGGTAGACACCCTTGCGATACTGGTGTCTAGCCCTCGGCTCGATTGGGGTATGGAAGCCAAGCTATCCATACATAGGAATTTTTCAATTCCCCCTGAAATCTACATTGTCATCGTGGTCTTGTAAATTAGATGGTATCAATGCTGTTGATTTGTCAACCTATGTATGAGATCTCAATAAGGACAAGTTTTGAATCATGAAGCTCTTTCCCCAACATATTGAAGAGAGACTACTAGGTAAAGATCAGCCAAATTAGCTTCAAAATAGTAATATTTCTGGTGGAGCCATGGCATGAACAGCCAATAACTTCTTTCTCTAGTCGCCTACAAATTATTCTAGTCACACACACACATGTTTGTCATGAAAAAAGATCAGGATTCGATGTTCCGCATCCGTGGATTGTGATGATGCCAAGCTTTCAACCTAATTTGAACTTGAGAGGTCCCCCAATGCTATACAGCCAGCTCTTCTGAACATGTTGTCGGAGTTGGATCTTTTGCCTAAAGACAACTCGGGCTTTCAGTACCGCCTCAAGTTCGATCTAAGAAAGGTCGACCGATCTTAGATTATATCCTGCGTCCAAGGTTTACAGGCCGATGTTCTTCAAGTTTGAAGATTGGGAATTCAGTACCTAACATAGACCTTCTGCAACGGGCTCTTGGTTTTGGAGCTGATCCCAACGCTCTCTACGATGGTGTTTCCATTTGGGCACGTTTCCTCTTCTCTGTAACACAGTGGTTACATGAAGGGCTTCATACTTCCTTCGTCAACAAACGAATATATAACTTGGCCCTTAAAATGATGATTGATGGAGGCGCTGCAACGGTCCTCCAGTGCTCCTGGTTTTCGAGTAAAAGCCTTGATCATTCAAATTATCAACGATACGGGCACTTGAATCGTGGATATGAAGCACCAAATTTCTGGCCAAAGAGCATGCCAACTATTGACGTGGCCGGGAGTTCACTACCGCAGCCAAGTTATTTCGTTTCAGATCTGCTTGCGACATTGATTGCCCATTTTGGCCCAGACATCAATGGCCTGCTTTCGCTGACGAGATCTCAGAGTCAGAACATCAGCTCCAGCTAGTATTCTCGCTAGAAGGCGAGAGCTTTGATTCGTGCCAAAAGTCCATTTTCTCTGTACATATTTAGATTTTGCAGATACTACCATGTCATTTTGAAGTCTATGAATGCATAACATTTGTGTCTGGGCTGACAATTCATAGCAGAATTAATACTCGCTGATATTATATGATGCTGATTGTGGAGAAGCGGGGTTGTCTGCGCGAGTAGCAACTGTTCTTTCTACAGCCAAATCGAGGACCTTGAGGTCGATTGATGTCCATATGTATATAAGTCTGCAATATCCGAGTCTTCTAAATCATTCATACTGTCCCTTCCTCGTTTCAGATTATCATCTTGCATGCATTCTCCCATAATTCCATTCAACGTTGGTCACGCCGGTGGAACCGAGGCCCCAAGATGACTCCACTTCACACCCCTCACCAGCGCCTTCTTTCGGTTAGAGCGAAGATGCCGAGGATTTGTTGAGTTACAACAATTAAATCATCATCCAAAAGAAGGTAATATCATGGCAACTGGTCATAAATTCAGCCTCGCTGGCAATAAGAATAATATGCTGAGCCAGGACACGGATTTCTCTACAGGATTGGTCTTTGATATCTCCCTCCCTCCACCTCTTGGTCACTACCAACAACATTATTGATGTAGTATTGTGGTATTCCATCCATTTAACTACCAATGAAACGATAGATCTGATAATGTAAGCTCTATTGTGAGTCCATTCCGGCTCCGAGGCCTTGTCGAATATGAACAACTCCTATTAGTGCACTTTCAGATCGCCGTATCATCAGGCCCCCGCTGCTCCACATGAACATGATTCTGGTCTCCTCGTCACTTGGCGGGGGAAGCTTTAAATACCTAGCCGCTGACCCGGAGTTGTTCATCTGCTTTTCCTTCTACATCGGAACTGAGCTTCCACCCTTGTTTGATATTCTCTTCATATCCATCAACGCTCTATCAATATGGTTGACATCCCGAAGAAACAAAAGGCCGTTGTCTTCGATCAGCCTGGAAAGGTCTCGACCAAGGTTGTAGAGATCGATGTGCCTGAGCCTGGCACCGGAGAGGTCCTCATTAATCTGTGAGTCAATCCAGTAAATCTTGTGCGTGGCTCTATAGACTAACCTGTTTAAAGGACACATTCCGGCGTCTGTCATTCTGACTATGGTATCATGACCAACACCGTATGGTTCTTCCCTTTCTGCGGGAGATATTAGCTCAATCCTGACATTACATAGTGGGACATGCTTCCTTTCCCTACTCAGCCAGGTCAAGTGGGTGGCCATGAAGGTGTAGGTAAGATTGTGAAGCTCGGCCCAGGTGCAGAGAGCTCTGGCTTGAAGGTTGGCGATCGCGTTGGTATCAAATGGGTCTCTAGTGCATGTGGAAATTGCGGTATGATCTTTCATCTCTTGCAATTCATAACTCTTCGAATGTCTGCCTCTAACGGAACCCATTGCTAGAGCCCTGTCGAGCAAGCTTTGATGGATTATGCGTCAACCAAAAGGTCTCTGGGTACTATACCCCCGGTACATTCCAACAATATGCACTTGGCCCCGCCAATTATGTCACTCCCATCCCCGATGGTTTAGATTCAGCACAGGCAGCTCCCATGCTGTGCGCCGGCGTCACCGTTTACGCAGCCCTTAAACGCAGTAACGCGAAGCCAGGCCAATTCGTCATCATCTCTGGAGCTGGCGGTGGTCTCGGTCATATTGCCGTGCAACTCGCCAGCAAGGGAATGGGACTTCGTGTTATTGGAATTGACCACGGTAGCAAGGCTGAGCTCGTCAAGGCCTCTGGAGCCGAGCATTTCGTTGATATCACTCAATTTCCCAAGGATGATAATGGGGCAGCTTTGCAGAAGCACGTCCAGTCTTTCACAGATGGGCTGGGTGCCCACGCCGCTGTCGTTTGCACTGCTGCGAATGCTGCATATGCTCAGGCTCTGCCATTACTCCGATTTAACGGCACGCTTGTTTGTGTGGGAATCCCCGAGCACGCTCCTCAGGCCATCGCAACGGCTTTTCCATCTTCTTTCATTAATAAGCACTATACAATTACGGGCTCGGCGGTTGGAAATCGCACAGAAGCAATTGAAACTCTGAAGTTTGCTGCTCGTGGAATTATCCAGGCTCATTATCGGGTTGAAAAGATGGATGCTTTGACATCTGTGTTCCAGGAGATGGCCGAAGGTAAATTACAAGGCCGTGTGGTATTGGATTTGTCGGGTTGAAATAGTATCATCCACCTGGATAATACTATAATGGATTGAATCGGAACTTGTCAGATTAGTAGTGTTCTATACGAAATTTATGATTCGAACTTGACGAGTATCCACGCTGTCGTTTCTTTGTAACTATAAAAATTAATGGCAGCACATCGGTAACGCGCAACTATTCCGAATTTGATCGACATACATGTCCATACCTCACTCAATTGCTACTCCAATCGAGTAAAAATTGAATACCCAAAGAAATGATGCAAAAAATTGACCGACGCAGGGGTCGAACCTGCAATCTCTTGATTCGTAGTCAAGCGCCTTGCCATTGGGCCAGCCGGCCTGATTGATGTTTGACAGCTCCACTTTTGCCGCTATCAACCTACACAAAGCGGAATGCCAAATGCCAAGCTTCCGCCGAACAGTTCAGTATCTAATCCTCATCAGGCATGGTACAATTTGCCTGTGGTTCTTCAATTAAGCATTTCAAGATTATTGATAGTACTGCTGATACTGTATCCGTCATGAATACTTTTCTACCGTGACTCTTGAAATACTAGGGGAATGCCATGTCACAGCTCGAAAATACATCACTATCCGTGGGATAGTGATACTCAGCGATAGGAAATATATATCACGCAGAATATGATGGTAACGCCCCAACACCTGCAGACTCTCTTGGATCATGGGATGAGTTGAACTTCGAGATAAAATACTTGTCTAGTATTATTTTGATCTACCTCTAACAGCCTTCCAATTAGGAGATTGCCGATTGTCGTCCGACTAGAAGAGATAAAAATGCAGTTCTTCCACAGTGACCGCTTGACAGCAGTTCCATATCCTGGTCTCAGATCCTCCACCAGATACGCTAGCAGGCCCACCTTGGCACCAGATAGACGAAGTTCCTGTATCCTAGTAGGAAGTAATCGACACCAACCTTGATGTCGATTACTTTATTTGGAAATAGAGTAAAAACTTCACGCGTCTAGAAATATTCCAAGACAACCAATGATCGCACATTGAAAGTCGTTTTGGAAGCTCACCAGCGGGGAATAGTGGCGCTCAATTACACACACTCGGCAAGGCTCGGACCAGACCCGAAGCTGTTGACCCACCGAGAATGTTTGTTTACTTAGTCGAGATTTGTCGATCTTTGAATTCGACAAAAAAAAGAGCACTCGGCAAAGGCAACAAGGGAATATGAATACAGTCAGATTACGAGGTGAGTTAAAAATAATGATGAAGCCACGGCGCAAAAAGAGAATATTGGCACAGATATGCTCCTAGATCATGGCGTTGACTACAGTATTGATTTAATGGAGGCCATTGTAAATTCGCCGCTGAAGGAAAAGGCGTGAATTTTCTTTTCGTGAAACCCCAGGTTCTGCTGCACATGTAATCTCACGTGGGAGCTATAGAAGACTTTAAAGCTTTATCCATAGATACAGCCATTAAAGACTCAACAACTAAAAGCCCCAGTAGCACTAGGTCTGTATCTAACCGCATTATCATATAGTTCTGTCAGTCTGAATGGCTCGGATCACCATGTCCAGTCAATAGTCCGCAATATGAAATCAAAAAGTTGTTCCCCTGATTTGACTTATATAGACACTTGATTAGTATCCAAAAGACCTGGCAAGATATATTTCTCAAGTTTTCTTAAGCCAAAATCACAAAGTATCTGCTATTAACAGGCTCCAAACTATAGCCTTTTCTAAATCTGACAGTTCAAATGGAGATCAACTGGCTGGATATCTTTTCCCAGCTCACGGCTAGTACCTGTACATCATGTCCGTGGATATAGGTATATCCACGGACATGATGTACGCGCATCAGCAGGAATGAACCATTGAATTGCAGCACTGATACATTCGTAGTCACGAGCTTTACCACTATACCTTCACCTATCTCATGTTCAGCCTCTCCGCCCCCAAAACATGGTTTCTACCCTGCAGAGAACCTCGAACCTCGAACCTCGAACCTCGAACCTCAAAGTTAACCAGTGGAACTATCTACAGACAAGCCAACCCATCAAAATTCAAAAGCAAGTAAATATGCCAATATCAAACTATCCCAAACCGGAGTTTGCCATTACTTCACAATCCCCGTGCAACAAAGTGGGTCATAAAATCCCCAAGACGCGGTGAGATTTCCATGGTTCGCGCGTTCAAATCAGGCTACTTCCACCCACCACAAGAAAAGTGACACGACCCGACCGCGTCCTCAACCAAGGAAATGTCGTCCCCAGTCCGCCGCACCGGATTTTTAGGGGAATGCTTATGACGCCATGCTACACCTGACACCTTTTCATACTTGTTGGTAGAAGAGGTCATGATGGTGTCTTTATTCGTTCCAAGGTAGATAGATACCATGGTGCCCAATTTTGAGAGATGCTGCAAAAGGAGAATATCGTTCTGCGGATTTTAGCTGTGATCTTTGATTTTTGTCTACTAGTACTGCGCTAGTGTAGTTAGTATTAGCAGGGTGCAGGGATTATATTAAGATATGGTTTATAGTTGAGACAAGATTGATCAGATTAGATGAATGACTATGGTATCAGAATCTGGGGTAGTGGTCAAATCTCACTAAGCGTAGAAGATCCGAAATAACATGGAGATTTTGGAGTTTCGCTGTGCGTCAAGTAAACGATGCAAAAAGGGGGTATTGGATTGGGAAATGAATGCACTCGATATAAACATAGTATAGATAGCCGCCCAAGAATGACAATGACAATGATAACGAGAGAATATCAAAAATCCACACGAAATGATGCAATAGAAAAATCAAGAAAGTAAGGGAAAAAGACAATAATTTATCGAGTTCGCTTGGTATGACCTCCTGAATTTCCATTTCCTGCTGCCGGACGTTTCTGTCCTGATCCAGACGCAAGTTCAGCACCAGCTAACTCGGCCTTTCGAACGAGAGCACTTAATCGAAATATAAATGTTTTCGGTGCACGATTCACCTCCAAACGCTGTTGGATAGGTTTGAGTTGACTAATGAACTGGAATAGATCAGACGGGGCGAGTCTTTCCAGTGCATCAATGACGAAAAGATCCTCGTCAGAATCATCAACTGAATCGTCAGATCCTATAAGAAGATGATACAGGTTCCGCTGGTCTTCATCTTCGCCATTGAAGGATGTCCGGCCCCAAGTATTACCCTCCAGCGAATCCTTATTGCGAGCCGCAACGGCCTCGAGAATCGAAACGAGTGCTTTGGCAGCACCCTCTGAGCCATGCGGTGAGCGCAAAGCAATATTCAGACGAATATGCTGCACTAGACGACGCAATTGTTCAACAACCGCCTGAACCTCCAACAATTCCCCGCCAAGAATTAGGTCTGTAGGGCGTTCGCCAGTTGTACAGTATCGATCGAAATCGCGCAGAAGTCGTCGGCACTGGTCTTGCACCTTGTCAAAGTAGATCGCCGCACATGCCCCGGCAGGCATGGCCTTGCAGAGACTACTTAGGACGCTGTCGTCATGAACAGCTAGTCGGAAGAGAGTTGCTTCTAGATCACCCTGTACAACGCACTGCTCCGCTGTACGGGTGTGTGTTGTTGTTTCAACGAGATCTTGGCGGAAATCCTCGGGGAGAATGTTCGGTTTGAAGGCAGACATTACGTCTCGTACTTTTTCCGCGCGTGTCATACCGGTTTGTCTAGAGTCCCCTTCAATGCGAAGATATTGCCAATTGAGACGATCTGAGATTTTCTCCAGCTGACCTCCTAGGAGCTCTTCAATGCGTCTTCCTACTTGTGGTCGACCATCGGGAGAAAGGACCACTGCGCTTGAGGGCGGTTTGGGAAGGAAGCAACTATGAAGTTGGTCAAGAACCCACTAGATTAAGCTATATCAGCGTGGCTGTTGCATTTCTTTCCAACCCCACTAGCATTCAATTGCTCCTAACTCATTCTCTCTCCTCTTTCTCACCGTCTGGAAGAAACTTACAAAAATGTGCTGACATGCTGCACCGGGTCGTTTCTGGAAAGACGAGCAGGTACAAGTAGTTCCATCCCGTCCAATATGAACCCGAGGTCTATCCAAAAGCTCAAAGTCATAGCCAGTCGACGTAGCACGGGAGTTTACAACGTCGAATTGCTGTCCCAATCCTACTAAAGCTTCTGCCTCGGACTCGGTATCTAGATTGCTTAAATCATAGGTAATTCCCGAGTGAGGAGCCATAATAGTCGATAGACCTGCGGAGGTCGAGCCCTTCTCTTCTTCCTGCTCGTCATCACCATCGTCCTCCTCACTGCTCTCCTCACTTTCCTCTTCTTCCTCACTCGACTCCTCAGGCGAGCTACCTTCTCCCTCGCGAGCCCTCTCGTCGGAAGGGTCCGCCCACCCCGCGCGGGCGGACCTTGTAGAGTCCCGCGCAGGCATCTGGCCGATAGAGAGGCGATGAAACTGCCTCGTCGGGGGCGGCATGCTATCGTCGAGGATAGAAAAGGGAGAGGAAAATGGAAGGGGTTGAGACTAAACACACACACAAAAGCCGGTGGATTTGGATTCACGAGAGTTTCTTCCGACCCATGGACCAAAGCGGGTACTGTGAACCATGGAACGGGCTTCCCTGGCGCCCGCTTTAAATAATTCGGGCCCCATTTTAAGAGCCATTGTTATGGAGGCTCGTCATCTGTTGTTTTTGGTCCACCAGGACAAAAGACAAAAAGAATGGATGAAGTTAGTGTTGCTGTGCTCATGCAAGCTGTGCCGACGGAAGTGTATTGGGTTGTGGTTTTGTTTGACTGTGCTCTGATTCCCGAGGCGAGATAAGTTGGTGGAAAAAGAAAAGAAAATTTTCAATAAAGAAAACAAGAGCTGTTAGGGCGAATGAGAATGAAGAGAAATAATAATTTCAAGAAAACAAAAAAGAGACGCGGTTGGTCACAGCGGGGGAAATTCAAGGAATTTCCACTCTTGTTCGATGTAGACTGAAAGAAGAGTCCAACGGCGCGTAAGGATAGGATTCTAGGGGGGTGGCAAAGGGAGAAATCAAAGTGTGCGCAGGAGCTTGAAGGGATGAGGTCTCGACAAGGCCGAACCGTTTGAATAGGTCGAGTACCCATGACACTAATGCTGCGCGCACAGACATGGAATGGGAATCAGTCCGGGGTCATACCAAGCAGATCAGTGCTTCTTCCGATATTCCTTAGTCTTTCTGGCGGTGAAAACAGCTGCATGTAATAATACCGCTTGATCAGGGGGTCACATCACCACGATAATCGAGGAATTTGCTAGATTGATGTTGTGATATCTGTCAAGTTTCCTCCAGAGGCGGGAAGATAACACGGCTTGGTTCTACTGTTGCCCTGCGCAGGGACTAGATGCATGCCACGGATTTGGTAGACGCCATTCGCGAAGCTGTTCGGCCATTTAGCTTGGTCTCGGGAACCAGGGGGAGCCACCGAAAGTGGAAACGCTAGACACTGGTGATAGAGATGGACAGAAGGTTCTCATGGGAAGGTGACTTCTGTATTGACATCAGTACAGCATCAGAGTTCCCATTGTGAGCCTCGATCTAGGAATCTTAGTCACGAAACCATTCCATGTAGGCTGTGCTGGACTGTTGTTGATCTGCCAGTCTATTCGGGGGCACAGGCTGCGATCGCCATCAGCGGTCCCAGCGGGGAACGAATCTCGATCTTCCCTTTCGTCTTAGTGTGAGGCGTCACACCCGCCCCTTTCTTTGCATTTCCCCTCTTCGCTTTTCTCATTTTGCCTTCACTTTGGCTTTGGCTGTCGAGTCATTAGTGGGCGAGAGTGGGGTGTCATTCTTTCTGTTGGATTTGCTTGCATTCGACTACCATTTGCTGCAGGGAAAACCATTCTCATGCCGTGAGTATCAATCTCTGGCTAAGGTGGCATTACACAATGAGAAATTGATCAAGAAACGGCGGACCTTGGCACTGTCAGTATAGTGTGCGTACTTGCTTTCGTGAATGGCACTAGAATGTGCATGCTGGGGTTATTCCGCTGAGAGTTTGCCCGAGGTATCTTGAATGTGATTTGCCTAAAAAGATCCCTTTTGCTCAATGTCTCCCTTGCAAACAATGTCAAGCCGCAGGTAGTAGATGGGTTAGCTGTGCCAAGATCAACTTGAGTTGGTGATTTGATTGCATATCGCCCCAAGGTCAATTGGCAGGGATTTCAAGTTGAGATCCGACGGCGGCGGCACAAGGCGAACTGGGCGATAGGCAATTTCCTCCACCCGCGAACTGTGCACGATCGATTCGGCTCATTTCGGCCGGCTATCCCGTATTCACCATTACAGATCCATCAAGGACTGAGGTCCCACGTTTAGTGCAGCGAACGTGGGGAATCGGGCACCTTCGAGAATTGCTGTGCCTGGGCCTGTGCTACGCAGTAGCACCCGTTTAAACTCCTGGATTAGGGTCTGAATATACACTGCAGGGCCACATTCCGCATTTTTCTTTTCTTTTCATTATATGCCCTGCCTTCGTCTTTCCTGTGTGGTTTCTAGATGAGTTAGTATGGGTGCCCTATCAAGCGGTCACTTCTTTTAGTGGTCTGTGGAGTAATAGTCAAGAAGCATGAGACGTGATCAATAACGTCTGCGCATTATCTGCGCAGTGACATGATGATCGGCGAGAAACTGGCGTCTAATTCAGCCTGACTGGCTCGCGGCCGCCAATCACTGTGGTCGGGCGCCTAAAATGTGCCTAGCCTGCACAGCATCTGATCGGATTCACACGGGCCATCCAGACAAGTATGAGGACGAGTCCTGGGATTGATAAAATTGCCCGATCCACGTGTCACCGGGGGATGTTGCTTGAATCCGAAAGGATCGATTGATGTCTTTGATTCCTGGTTTCTTTCAAATGTTCTTTGATCATCCCTCGCCTTGGTCTTCACAGCCACAGCCTGAGGCACATCCCCTGCCATTGCAGGAACAACAAAAGCGACACAGTGCACAGTAAGCTGGAGCAGGATCAAAAGAGTTGGACCCGACAAAGATGAAGGAGTAAAGACCCTCAGCTGCTTTGGTTTGGAGAGAGGGGGTTGGTTGGTTGGTTTTTTCTTCTTTTCTTTTCAACGAATGCTTTGTGTAACGCCGGGGAAAAGTACTCCGGCCAGCGCCAACAGCAGGATTGGCCTGTGCTCTAGAACCAACAGGTACTTTTGTCGATAAACTACAGCGAATCATGAAAATGCTGCATCAAAAATGGTTTATATGTACATGTTATATGTATGTTCAATAATATTGCATGAGATATACTAGTAGCTAAGGTGTCGGAATGGCACCGGACAGAACGAATGGGTATCGATGGTATACACAATTGAGAAGAATATGAAAACCAGAATCCGAAATGTAGTTGGTTGAGAGCAAGAGAATAATATTGCACACGCTGATGCATGCGAGGCAAGATAATGTCTCAGAAACTAAGGAAATTCGCTGCCTCATGGAAGCAGCCTCGGCATACACCGTAGATTATGAGCGCTCGTCCCCCGGGCATCATTGATTGTGTCTTTCCGCATTGCGCTTCTTAGCTTGTTCCAGTGCCTTGCGCAACCTTTCTTGGTGTTCTGTTTCTGCGTTCGAGGCCCGGCCTCCTGGACCCGTTTGAAGAGGAGCCGGAGTATGACTCGGGGCAACGGTGGCGGGCCGAAGCTCCAATGGTGGCAGAGAGGCAGCAGCAGGTTGACCAGGTTGACTTGCCGGAGTAGCTTCTGGGGATGGAGATGATGCTGGGGGAATGGCCGCTGGAGGAGCATTTGCGAGATCTTGGAGAAGAAGCTGTACTTTGGCTTCAATTTCCGCTGGTGACTTCTTGATGGTCATCAATTTCGAATGTAAGTCGGACTCGAGAATTGCGTCTTCTTTCTTCTTTTCATCTTCCAGTCGATTGAAGATTTCTTCGTCTGCATTTGCGTACCGTGCTTCGGCGACGGACACGTTGTAGTCGGCATCGTTGAGAGCCATATCGGCAATTCCTGAACAGTGTAGGATAGCCTCGGAATCGGTGCGAAGCGATGCGGCGAAGGTCGCCGCGGATTTGAGAATCTGTTCAACTTCAGAATCCGAGACTCCGGATGCGCGAAGGGTCGTGAACTCCAGCCGGGCGACTTTCGATACAAGCTCGTCCAGTAGACCCTGGTTCATACCTAAGCCGTGTAAAATTGCATCGTCGAATGAATCCATGAGCCGATTAGCACGATCATCGCGGTCCTTGGCAGCCTCCAAGATATTTCGCTTCTCCATTCGATCGAAGTCTCCATCCAGTTTGCGGAGACTCGCCATGTCGCCTATGAAAACAAGTGGACGGCGTTCGGCTTTCTTTCGGCGACGCTCACTGTCCAAAGCAATCTCCAGCCGCTTCTGAAATCGAAGTTCCAGTTTGCTGTGGATTTCGTTGATCATCTTCATAGTCACCGAAGGACTACACTGCTCAACTGGGGAGGTTTTACCTTTGTGGTCCCGGTCTAGTTGATGAAGTGCAGAGTCGTAAGACTTGCGAAGAGCGGAGATTTCCCCCTTGAGTTTCTCATCAAGAGGACCGAAGACATGAGAAACATAGTTCTCTACTTCCCGCCTCTCTTCATCCAGCTGAACGCGAGCTTCCGTCTGTCTGAAATCTTCCTCGAGGGTGTGGATGTCTGCATAGCCGATCTCTTTCTCATTGAACAACCTGTCAATCTGCCCCTCAGACTCTTCCTGTCGAGCTGCACGTTCTTGCTCAAGATCTTGCTTCCGGGTCTTTGCAGCACTCTCCCACTCGTCAATAGCCTGTTGGATATAAGAGAAGTCATCGGGGAATTTTTCTAAGCCTTCTCGAATGGTGACATGCCAGGAGCTCTCAGATTGTTTATCCAATGGTGTCCAAACCATGGCGCGTAGCTCTTCCACCATGTTTGGCTTTTGCTGTCCCTGACGAAGACTCTCTGGCAGCAGAGAAGATGGCATGGACTTTCTATTAGCCGTTTCCACGTAGGCAGAGCTCTTGTGACGAATAAGTCCAAGGAAAGTCTCATCATGTTCATTCTGGGCTGCAGAGGTCAAGGTGGCAGATCGAGAGCGATTTGTGGGTGCCGGAGCATTTGACATAATTCTACCATTCACAGCGGATGCCCGAAGATCAGAGTAAGCCTGGTACGCGGGCCGATCAAACCTCAGCTTATCTGAACCACGCTGAGGACCCTCGGTATACTGAAAAGGAGTATAGATTGGCCGAGGGGGGTTGATGGTGAGTGGCTCCAAGTCATGAACCTGTGCATGCTCTTCTGACAATTGATCTACAGGATTCTTGGGTAGAGAAGCTGCGTTTCCTTCTCCAAGGGGTAGACTGGAAAGCTTTGGCGTCCAGTGCGACCCTCGGCGGGCCTGCTTGCCTAGTATGGGACGCCCTCCCGCACTATACTCACTACCAGCATCATCGCCATCATCGCCATCTTCGGTGGCCGTGTTCGGAGTGACAGAGGGGATATCTTCTTCTATTTCAACCGGAATGAGACCGGATTCATAGGTTGCAGTACGGTCACTTTCCCCCGATCGCGGTGATGATTCTTGCGCCGGTGCGGCGATCGGAGGGGCTGTTTCAGAGGGCTGTGACACGGGCTCAATATTGTAAAGGATTTCCCGTAGCTTACTTTCCTTGGCCATGAAAGCCGTGAAAATCTTAAAGCGTTCTTCGTCCGAATCAGCGACTGCCTCTTTACGCAGAGTAGCAACATAGCGCGTCAGAGAAGACTTAAACCACGGATCTAGATCTTCATAGGGATCTATAACTCGGGGCGCCGACGGAGCCCCTTGTGTATTTGCGGTATTCACAGCAGGTCGATTTGCTCCGCGATCTTGGATAGGAGGTTCACTGGTTTGAAGTGGCCGCGGTGCTTCCACTGGTGTGTTTACATTGCTCTGGGAGACGCCCTGGGAGACTTGATCTGGCCGAGGATCCGGATCCCCAGGTGCGGAAGAAGTTGGTCGAGGCGTAGATGCCAAGGGTCTCACCCAAGCATCGATGACATGGTCAATGCTATCAGCATGGCTTCTCATGGATGCGCCTGAGCTGGTACTACCCATTCGGGCAGGAGGTGGGGGGCTATGAGTACCCTGCATAGTCATGGGACTAATCGGCGATATCGAATCATGCCTATGCGTATGATCAACCTGATCATCTGTGCCAAGAGATGCCTGATTATGGGGAATCTGTTGGTGCTGATAATTGGTATCAACATGAGGGCGTGCAGCTGCCGCGTGACCTTCTCGGCCACTCGTAGAAGCCGAAGTCGGGCCGGAAACGGGAAAACCAGACGAATAGCCCGGAGGGGTCTGAATCACTTCTTGGGGCATCGGCTCTGGCTGTCTCGGTGGGAACCATGGGGAATCATCAAAATCACCGGGCGTTGGACCAAGGTGTTCCCAGTCAGACGGGGTACCTGGCCCCAACGCCGAAGAGCTTGTAGGAACCGAAGTAAGTCTGGGACGGCGAAATTCATATGAACCCTGAGTAGCAGCGGGGCCCACGCCCTGTGACAGTAGTGGAAGCTGTTCGGGTACGTTGCTCTGTTGCGCTGGCGCATATTGATACCCCTGAGGAATTTTGGGGGGCGGGGCTGGAACAGCCGGCGCAGGTTTTTGATGAGAGGGTGAATATGGCGGCGGGATAGTAGTCGATGCCGAAACAGGCTGTATATCTCCAAAAGACTCATAGTTTTGCGCTGCAGGCGAGACATTTGTATTGATGACCGGAGCAGGCGCAGGCGGCGGCGGAGGTGATGGAGAGAATGGCTGGGAATAGGTATAAGCGTAAGGCTGTTCATTTGTACTCGAGGGTCGAGGCTATTTCAAGCACATCAGTATCCAAATGAACCTCATTATCACAATTTTATCTCGCAACTCTGGCGCATTCTCCCACTTACGGGCAGTGGAGGCGGGGCATGAATCTGGTGCACCTGTTGATTATAGCGCACCCCCCAGGTCCTCGGATCATTTGTCGACCCAGGCACTACCGGTGAGGGGGAGGCACTCGATATCGGGCCATAAGTTCCTGGATTATAGCCTGTGTTGGTCGGGGGTGGAGGTGGAGGAGGTGGAGGTAAAGCAGCTTCATTTCTGGCGGGGCGTGGGGGAAGTCGCCATTCTGGCTGCGAAGAGTCCAACTGAGGTGGTTGACCGTACATAGTCGGTCATTGCTGTGGAATATGTAGAAATCTGGTAATATACTCCTAGAGAAGATATCAAGAAAATTCAAGGAGAAAAGAGAAGAGAAAGAAAGATGAAATCAAAAAGGAGGAGCGGATAAGCCAAGGCAGCCTGCGGTTGCTCCGATTTGTTTTGGGGGAAACTCACGAGGCTCCACCAAGAAGACTCCACGAGAGACACCAAATATTCAAGGAAAATAGAGAGGAAGTTAATGAAAATTAAGGAACATAGATAGAATTACAGTAAAAATACATTTGCAGAATATATAATATATTTTCAAATATCGGTAGATCCTGGATGAATCAATATACGGTGTACACTACCAATATCAGATAAGACAAGAAGTATACTAGACTGATGTCGTACAATGTACATACAGTGCGCAGAGAACCACATGCAGTCAGCAGTCTGCAGTCATGCGGATTAGAAGGTGATCCTTTACTCGAAATGGCAACAGAACAGAAATAGAACTCGAACAAGACATGCCACTAGTGATATTTAGCCCCAAGCTCCGAGTAACCTCCATTTGATAGCCCCCAAGACCCCAAACGTGGCCCCATTTTGAAACGAAAGAGTTTAATGAAGTGAGAAGCGATTTATTCTTTGTCAATTTCTCTTTCAATAGAGGAGTATTGATCTGAAGGATATTCCCTCGAAGCATGGAACTAAGTGCAAGAGGTTAAAATGAAAGGAATCGAGTTTTCTTTGTGAACGACCTCCTTTGATAAATGTAGTACATTCTCACAAATACATTTTCAACCCACCGTAGCCTCAGAATAGAGAAAAAAAGAGAGTATTTTCTCATTTCTACCCATCTATAGAAGTCCTTCGTTAGTTGCCATCTCGTACATCATCACTGTTTATTCTTTTCTCATGTCGGATAAACCCTCGACCTACACTAGGTCAAATGAATCCACTCGCTTTTTGGCGGGGAGACGAGGGATAGCAGAGCAAAGAAAAGCCAATCTAGGGCCAGGGGCAGGCCGTGATCCAGATTGGAGATGGATTCGTGCTGATGGGCTCAAACGGTTTGGTGATGCATTCAAGGCCCGCCCTCCATGGACGACCATTAAATCTGCAGAATGGCCACCAAAACCAGGCAACACCGGGAAAATGCTTGATTTTGGTCCATTTGTTACGAAGACAGATGCTAAGTTGGCGTACGATATCTGGAAACTGGCGGATGATACTGTTGGAGAAGCATGGAAGAATCGCCCTCATCATCTCCCTACTTCAAAGGCAAATGAACCGGGTCTAGCGAACAATGTATACGAGCACTTGATGATCTACTCGGTACTGCCTTTAGATTACAGGGAGTCTCCGCTAATGTTTTCCCAGCAAGGTTTGCAGAAAACTTGGGACGTTGCGGCCATGATTGAGCCGTTGAAAGACAAGATCATAGAAGACAGTCCCATCCGTGGAGTCACCAACTGGACTAACCAAGCACTGAAGACCGAGTTGAAGAAGAGGAATCTCTCGGTTACTGGAAACTCACTAAAGCTTCAAGAGCGTCTCATTAATGACGAAGTTCAAAATCACTGTGGTATCATGCCGACATCTGATCTATCGCATTTGGGAATCAAGCGCAGTAGCAAGTTTACCCTTCAACCCGCGACAAACACAGCAATGACTCCGATCGACATGTATACATTTGCTATTCATCTGAGTCCCTACAATCCCACCTACTGGCTAAGCCGAGCCTATTGCCATTATCTGCAAGGATACTTTGACCTTGCTCTCGGAGACGCCTACCGTGCACAAATCATTTGCAATACTGTGGAACAAATCAAAGAACGCAATTCGAAGGATGGATTTCATATGCACATTCAACAGGCAATTCATGAGCATATACTTGCATACCCGAAGGACGAGGAAAATTATTGGACCGAGTTGATCATCCTCATGCGAAAGCCCCATGGAATTCAGTCTATGATTACCACCGTACATCTTGCAGTGCTCAACCTCATCTGTCTATGTCTGGCAGCACTGAACTGCTGGGATGACTTTGATGCTTATACGAGACAACTCAGCATTAGAGGGGGTAGTATCTTTCCCGAGAAGTTTGTAGCTGATCTACGAAACAAAGTATCCAAGAAAGCATCAAAAGCATGGAGGAAAAGGAAATCGGGACAGGATCTTTTCTGGTTTGAGAAACACCAAGGAGCAGTCTCAGCTGAGAGACCATATCCATACGAAAGTGATCCTTTAGAGCCGGTCCAAGACAAAAGGTCCTTACTGGCAAGACTCACTGAGGAAATATTCCAACATCCGAAGATCAAAGAAGACCATCCAAATGTACCCACAGATACCTGCAAAGTAAGAATGGCACCGAACAGGCTACGATTTGGTGTCTTCGCAAACAGACGCATTCGCAAAGGAGAACTTATCCATTTCGAAGAACCCACTATCCGAGGCCATCTTCCACCACGTCGGTTGAATAAAGACAGGACACAGACAAAATTCGTGGATGACCATCGATGTGAGCATTGTTTGGACTTGGTCAATGACAAGGAGAGACGACCTTCTATAGATGACCCTCGCCCACCACATCCCGATGAAATCGATGCCGAAGAAACTCCATATTGCACTTGTTCCCGAGTATGGCTTCGTAATCCACGTGATAAACGGGGACTTATGTTTTGCCCATCCGGTTCTAAGGAAACATCATGTCTCCAAATTGCATATGACTTATATCACTACGAGGGGTGCGGCAGAGACTGGAAATGGCTTTATAATACCATGAGGCCGAACGTTTGGAACTGGAATGGAATGCAGCATATTTCTCACAGCAATGAAGTTCATGGGACTCTCCTGAGCTTACTTTTGAGAAGCGTGACTGAGATAACTCTCCTCCGTCGTGAAGATTTTGACGAATCAGGTCTTGCCCCGTACGAAATCGATGAACTTCTCGTTCTCAACGGAAATAGCAAGTCGTGGAGGTCTAGTTGGTTTCCTTTTACCATGTCTGCTAACATCATAGTTCCGTTCGACATCTTCACATTCCTAGGAGTCAACATATTCCGTGACTTTTCCTTCGACACTTGGGCCACCCAAGTCATTTTGAGGAAACTACTTACCAATGCCGTGCCGTGGGACACGAAGCGTCGCGGAAATGTTCCAGCGGTATTGAAATCAGACAAAGAAAAGTTACTTGATAGCCCAGCCCAGCAAGTGAGGAAACTCATGAATGGGTACTCTTTAGATGAATGGGATCCATCATTTTTGAACCTGTATCTTTTCCCGGGCCTCAGTTTATTCAATCATACGTGCGCAGGAAAACATAATGCCGAATGGGCCTATGATAATAAAATACTTAACAGAGTCATTGTCTGGGCAAACAAGAACATCGGAGTCGGCGAGGAAATCCGTATCCGCTATCAACATGATGCGGTTGATTCCAAGAATGATGCTATAAGACTTCTCGGTGGGACTTGTCTTTGTCCAAATAAGTCTAAGCATAATATTGTCGACGAGCTGGATTCGGAGGAGGTATCGCTAATGGAAACCGATATCTCGCCAGTGACGAGCAATGCATTATCATCCGATGAATCATCGGATGAAGAGTATGGCTGGCTTGCAGAGGCGGAAGGTAAGAGAAAAAAAATCCAGAAAAATATTTAGATAACTCCTTCTGTACCAAGCTAACATTTTGAAAAGTATGGATGCTGCCGGATAAGAAACCAGTTCCAGAAGTTCGAGTAGAGGGAGGGAATATCAAGGAGCCAAGAGCAGGAGTCAGACTTTTAGGGTTTCAACAAATCGAAAAAAGGAAATATGACGACTTTGCCGAGCTCGAAGATAATCGAGTCGCAATTAAACGCCTATTGAATTTCGAAGACCTGGAGGGGCTTGAGGAAAGGAGTAGGAGAAACGCCAAAAGGAGGAGATCTAGACGTCGTAAATTTAATAAAGATGAGTATCTTCCTATGGTCCCAAAGAAAGAAGGCGAAAGTCAAAAGGAATGGATTGGAAAGGAACGGTTTGATCTCAAGAGAGACAGAGAAAAGTACCGAGAGCAGAGTCTTGCTAAGGGAGATATACCGAGGAAATTAAAGATACCCCAGATTGCAAGAGGACCTGGACAGCCAATTTCCATTAGCGAGATTCCTGCACCGAATTATGTGGCCGAGTTGAATCACAAGCGTCGTCGTCGACGTGCTACTCGCCGTAGTTTAAAGGGCGATGGCCGTCCCCATTCGACGCTGTTTTAGACAGATTTACGTGATTATTGGTACTTGGCCCTTATTTTCTGCCCGATTAGATGAAATTTTATTTTCTCATTTGGCCCATGGGGCTTTTGGATGCACATTGTACGGTAACTTGAAGATCCTGATAAAGCATAGACGTGAGCTATTATTAGTTGTATAATAGTAGCACTAGTTAGTCTTATATTCAACAGTTTACAGTAAACCGCTCCTAATAGCCCTTTTTGCTCGGGATATCAGGGATCTCTCCACGATCAAGGCAAGTATCATAAAAGTGGAAATTGTGAGGCCCAAAAATGCGTCCACAAGATTCCTCGAAACTTGCAACTGTCAGGTCTAAAGGTTCCCAGGGCGTTCAGGGAGTACAATCTTCAGACAACTCCCGAGGATCCTCCAGGGTCCTCGGTAGCTTCCAGGGCTGGAAGCTAGTGGGTGATAGAATCTTGTGAAACCCAGCGTGCGAACAACTTGTTCGCACGCTGAATTTCACAAATCCTTCTGGAAGGGATTCCAATTAATCTCGGGCTTGCGACTCATTTTACAATACCTATTGTTGATGGAGTGAGACTTTTCAATTATACGAGAGAAACACATCGAATAAACTTTTATAACTATAACCATTTTTTTAAACTATGCCTTTCTAACCAGAATAGTCTATTTCTAGAACTGACATCTCCGAGTCGCAGATTAGCTCTAAAGACCGACTTTAACTCCTTTAACGACATTCTAATCACTTTTGGCGTGATACGAGACGTTGAGTGTTGTCAGAATATTCACGAAAAGCTCGTATCTGGGATTAGTACTACCATGTTATCTGCGATAAAGGGTGCAACCATTCTTCTCAGTATGACAAATGCATCCATATTGTATGCTGATGTCAGATAAAATCATAGGGACAAGTCAGGGATATGAGTTTCTCAATATGAACCCCTTTATTAACCCAGATATAATTGCTATAATAATCAAGCCGTGACTCGAGAAGAAACGGAGATAAACATGAAGTAGTCCGATCCAAAGTCTCCGCGACCTGTCGGCCACTGGCTGCATACACAGTATTGACATAGAACTGGATGAGCCCCACAGTCTATAGTCAAACATAATTCGTTGCTAGTCAATCACATTTCTCCGGAGCTACTGTATTGTGCTCAATCTTTGACCGGGATTAATAATGCATTTCTCCGGGCTTAACTCCTCGCGTTTACATCATTGCCCCACAATGGGAGGATGGGAGTATAAGAGTTCATGCAGGTTACACCGCAATCATGAAAACTCGCACTCGAACACAACTTTTCTTTTTCACTTCCTTGGAGAAACACAAGAAATACACAAATCGAAAGGCTTTTAATTAATGACGATGTTCCCTGCTGCTGCACCACCGAAGTCTCACCTCGGCCGCTACCGTCTTCTTGCGCCATCGGCCGGCGTTAAGGTGAGTCCATTATGTCTGGGAGCGATGAACTTTGGAGAAGGCTGGTATGTATACCTCTTTGTGGTACACTGTTGGGATAGTCGGCTGATTCATAGAAACAGGAAAGAAAGACTGGGTGAATGTGATAAAGAGAACTCTTTCAAAATGCTCGATACATTCTATGAAAACGGAGGCAACTTCATCGACACGTGAGTTCCGCCAATCTCGCAATACAAAAGAGAAGGAGAGTGAGCAGAAGAAGAACATAACTGACGCAGTTCTCTGCAGTGCAAATAATTACCAAAATGGAGATTCCGAAGAATGGCTCGGCGAATGGATGAAGTCCCGCGGCGTACGGGACGAGATCGTCCTGGCAACTAAGTATTCCTCGCCTTTCCGAACTTACACGAAGAAAGGAATCCAAGCCAATTATGTTGGAAACAACATGAAGAGCCTAAGGACATCCCTGAACGCAAGCTTGGAGAAATTGCAAACAGACTATGTCGACCTGGTAAGAATCAAGCAGTCTCGAATCGAGTTGATATCGTCAATGGGATAGAATACTAACGATTTTATCTCTACTATCTAGCTATATGTTCACTGGTGGGACTTCAGTACTTCAATCGAGGAGGTCATGATTGCACTCAATCAACTGATTACCGCTGGCAAGGTCCTATACCTTGGAGTCAGCGATACACCAGCCTGGGTCGTCAGCCGAGCGAATCAATGTATGTGATACCAACTACAACACATCGTCAAAAACCAAATTAACAAGATCACAGATGCACGAGACCATAACCTTCGGCCATTCAGCATCTATCAAGGCCAATGGAACGCCGCACGCCGAGACTTCGAACGTGAAATCATCCCCATGGCCGCAGCAGAAGGAATGGGCCTCGCACCCTGGGCCGCATTGGGAGGTGGTACATTCAAAACAGCCTCTCAACGCGAAGAACTCGCGAAGAACGGGAATCCAGGCCGACAAACCGAGCCTCGAGACGTTGATATCGCCGTGTCGAAGGTTTTGGAGAAAGTGGCTGCGCGACATAATACGGTCATTACGAGTATTGCGTTGGCGTATGTCATGCACAAGGCTCCTTATGTTTATCCCATCGTTGGAGGACGTAAAGTCGAGCACTTACAGTCGAATATTGATGCTTTGAAGATTCAGTTGAGTGAGCAGGATATTGAGGAGATTGAAGGTGCTTATGAGTTTGATCTTGGATTCCCGGGTAATTTCCTTTTCAGAGGATATAAGCAGGAGGCGCATCCTAGTAATGTTCCCTTCATGAATGCTGCAGCTCGGATTGATTATCCTGATTTGGAGAGAGCTCCCCGGGTAAAGAATTTGGAGGATATCTAGTGCCTACGTTGCTGGTCTTCGAGAATGAGGTTATTCGTGGTTCTAGATATCCTGTCTAGGTACTGTGACTAGTATCAAAAACAGCCTCAGTAATATCTATTCACTAGTACAGTTCGTCCCGAAACCGGTGCAACCACTTACACTCTTCAATTGTTTGTTACTGTAAATAGAGTATTTGGCAGTGAGGTAGGAGATAATCACTTGTAATATTAATACAACTCACACGTTACACTCCGGACCCTGCCATATAAACTGTCCTCCTTCCTCTATTCTTAACTCCTACGAGAATGGCTTCAAACATGGCTGTTGCAAGCAAGACTTTATTTATTATATGATCCGCAGTGGAGATCTCTAAAGATGGTAGAGGCGGCCGGCGTTATAACCATTTCGCAAACGAAATTACTGCCGCGATGTCATTAATAACAGATAGGTTTGTTACTGTGACCGCCCATCAAGTTGTAGACCCGCTAGGTATCTCGAATTCATAGAACCGTGTATTACACGCTCTCTTTCGGAAGCGCGAGGGAGCTAGGGAGACTTGACGACCTGGATTGATTCATCTGAAATTTGATTCTCCTGTTCTTCTTGCGTGATAATGGCCCTATCGCTGCGTACATACTGTATAGGACGAACGTGATTCCCAAGTCCACTGTCTCTTGATTCGACCGAAAACAGCATCATGCACTCGGTACCTCACCGAGCTCCGCCTCCGTCGCGGCAAACTGCGCAATTTCATCTTCATTGAGGTCCATCAATGGATTGTCCTCGCCCGACTGAATATTCCGATAGTATGTCCGAATGATACTGTCAGCATCATCGATCGCAATCGGGCGGATATCAGCCAGAGCTTTGATCTTGGCTGTGCACTCCTTGTATTGTTTTTCACTCATGCTAATATTCAGCTGCTGTGCCCGGGATCGTATGGCGTTCCAACCGGTCAGCCGCGAGGCAAAGTGCACGTAGCGGGCCATGCCAAAGTCTGCGGGATTAATTATTTCGTAGGTACTGGGGTCATTGAGAATGGCTTTGGCATGGATACCTTAGATCAATGTTAGCCGATTCGACTTTTGGTGAACTTAGAGAGCAGGACCTACCAGCCTTGTGAGTGAACGCGCAAAAGCCCGTTATGTAGTTGTTGAACGGGATATTGATCTGCACGGCCTCGGCTACAAGATCCTCCAGATCTTTAATCTTATCAAGCCGGTACTTTGACTTGACGTACTCTGGATGCGTGGCGACCATACGCGCCATCAGTCCCCCAAGGGGAGTAATTCCATTCCGTTCACCAATTCCCAGCACAGAAGTGTCGATGTGCGTTGCACCCGCTTCCAGGGCGCAGTATGCATTAGCAATTGCACATCCAGCATCATCGTGGAAATGTGTCTCAATGTCGCAGCTGACGACACCTCGGAGAACGCGGATGAGCTCGTACACCTGTCGCGGAGAGGCACAGCCAATTGTATCGGCAACACCGACTCGGTGTACACCGACTTGATCGACGGCAGAGTATATTGAAAGAAGGTCTACCAGGTCAGAACGGAAGGAATCTTCGGTTGAGAAGCGGACTTCAATTCCGTGCGACTTGACGAAGTTGATTACTTCAATAGCGGTCTTCTTGATGTACTCGATGTCCTTGCCATGAGAATGCTGCCGCATAAGCGACGATGTTCCGATCATTACATCACTAATCCAAACTTAGTGAAAAGAGTATCTGTACATAGAGGAACAAGACCTTACACGCCGTCAACGCCAGTTGCCACGGCAATACGCGCATCGTCCATATGGCACCGAATATGGGTCAAAATCTTTGCCTTGAGACCCAACTTGCAGATAGCCTCACAGTCAAGTCTCGATTGATCCGAGGCGCACGGGTTTGTGAGTTCAATGTAATCAACCCCAAATTCATCTAATGCTCTGGCAATCTCAATCTTTTTCTGCGTGTCGAAGAAGGCATTGGCAAACTGCTCGCCTTCGCGCAGGGTACTTTCGATGATTTTGAATCGCGAGACATTGCTCAAGAAATCGCTCACCGCATTGCTGTGGCCGTAGGGGTTGCGGTTAATAGGACTGGAGCACAAGGCTACCGAAGTTAGAAGAATCAACGCTTCTATTGGTTATGGTCTTACCTGTGCCATTTTCCCTGTCGCTTGACATGCTAATCTCGTCTAGGATGATTGTGGTGTAGCTTAGGGATGCAGATCGAGGGAAGATATCAGTCCCTTTTTGAAGACAGGATCATAGCCGACTTCCCTGAGTCATTCATAAGTGAGTCATGCATCCTGATTAACTACAACTAACTTACTGGTAAAGTTGGAGATATGCTTCGGACGCACGTCGGACATTTTCCGTCACCGTTGTCGGGGGTTTTCCGGGGGGTTCGGATCTCTAGTACAAACCCACATGATTGTCAATTCATTTCCCGGTATATTGACTATTCCGGGGAATGAATTGACAAGTCACAGACCCTCTCAAATAGTGGAAAGCGGGGGCCTATAACCCATTATTGGTTAAATAATCTACGATTGAAAGGTGTAGATATTGAACCATAAGCTGACAGAGTAACATCATGATCTCTAGGTAGAGAACCGAAAGCCCGGAAAAATCCCGACACTGTAGCGTCCGAAGCATATCCCCTGCACTTCTAGAACTTCTAGAAGTGCAGGTAGTTGCGCCATTTCCAGGACGCATTGTAAGGAAGGCGAATATTGATCTTCGAGATCGGGTGAAGGCCAGATTACTGATGGCATCTATTCGCGGTCTAGGTAGTTGAGGGTAGGGGCATACGAAGGGGGTTCGTTCCCGTTGATTAGGCAGTTCGTGTCGGTAAGTATCATTATCATTATTATTATCGCTCAAAGGAGTAAATTATCTCCCTAAGGCAGAAGATGCCCCCAACAGCTCTATTATCATAGTTTTGTGGTAGCTTCGACTAAGTACATTGCTGGGCGTCAGAAGAGAGGACAGTAGCTAACAGGCTCAGTATCACATAGTATAATAAAAAAGTTTATAGGTAGTCTGCAGGTACAATACAGTAGGTAAGCAATGAACGCCATTATCACATAATGACCTTGCAAAATCACATTTTGCAAGGTCTAGTGCCAAGTAAGCCCCTAGCACGTCAATCGAACATAAGGGTAGGGGGGAAGTGTTTGATGATACTATCACGTACATAGTATGTGATATTCAGGAGCTATTCCTAATATATTATTCTACATAGTGCCTCTTGGCGGGGAGTCTAAGAAGTCTCTCGAAGAGTGGAGGCGCTGTTGCACCGGTTTCGCAATGTACTGTATAACTTGGAAAGATAGGAAAAGAATGATTTTATTCGCAACATATCCATTATATGCATACAAAACACGAACCAGGGAGATAAAACTTGTAAAGTACACGGAAGAACAAGAGAAAAGAAGCCAGACATCCCATTTACAGTACAACATGGTAGATCCAACAGATGGATCTCCAATCATTGGGAAGGATGCATATATTCAACATCACGCGGTGGGAGTAGGAATGGCCGCACTACGAACGTGACGACCAAGTTTCTCCAGCTCGCCAATGATACCACCACCAGACATGCTCCATTTCTCACCAACCCACTGCTCATTGATGGGTTCACGCAGCAGACCGCTGCGAGCGAAGTACTCAAGGTAACCGCGAGTCTCGTCGCGGGTGAGACCACCCAGGGTCTGCAGCTCCATTTGAGGCTCCTTGCCCTCGATGGGCTTGAACAGGTCCAGGACACGGGGGTCAGCGTTGCTGTAGGCCTCGGCTGAGGGGTACTCGGGGGAGGTAGGGCTAATGCCAGCCTGGCGAGCAGCCATCTGATCCAGACCGACTTCAAGAGCGTAGACGCCGGGGTTGTTGGAGGTGGAGGTGGCATAGAGCAGCATGCCGCCGTTCTTCAGCTCGGCTTGACCATTTCGGAGGAGGGAGAGGAAGTGCTTGACGAAAATGAGGTCGTGAGCGTGGATGAGATTGAAATCGACGTCACGATAGGCGCTGTTCTGCATCCAGTGAGCGAGGCCGTCAACAGCCACGAGCATTGGGGGACGAGGCTGGAAGTCCTTCTCCATTCCGGGGGCGGCAGCGGTGGCAGTCAGCTCAGTCCAGAGAGCCTTGAAGACTGGCCAGGCAACGGCAGGGTCTTGGAAACCGAGCTTGGCAAGGTCTTCAAGGGAGGAAGTGGGCTTGAGACCAGCGATCTCGTGCTTCTGGGAGACCTTGAGGCTGGAGAGAACCTCACGATTGGCCTCGACGGTACGCATTAAAAGAGCGGAAGTAGCGCCAGGCTGAATATATTGGGTGGGCTTGGAGCCCTCGACAGGAACATAGGCAGTGTCACCGGAAACAAGCTCGCGAGCTAAGTAATATCAAAATTAGCATAAGTCCAAGCAGAGCAAGACAATCTTCTAGGAATTGGCACCAACTTACCTTCAGGGACTGTCACTACAACCCACTTCTTCAAGAAAGCCATGGACATAGCCTGCAGCAGATGCACGGTCTTCCCAGAGCCCTTCATACCAGTAATAACCTTCTTAACAACCTTGCCCTTCTCAGGAGCATCACCCTCACCAGAGATCTTCTCAAACAAACGACCCATCTCAACCGTATCGCGACGCACAACCGCACCAGGACGACGGAATATCGACCAACCCTGCTTAGGCTTGAAAGCCTGAACAGCCCGCAACTGATCCAACATAGGAACAGGAAGACCAAGCACAGAGCCACGCAGACGAGCATCAACAATATTCTCCGCCGAGATCTCCTGCATACCCTCAACCTCCAAAGCATTGGGGTTACTCAAGACAATGCGTTTCCGCAGCGCCTTGCGCTCACCGGGTGCCGGGGGACGCGCCTTCTCCACGGTCTTCTTCTTCTTCCTTCGCAGAGTCTGACCTTGTCGGTACTTCAATTGGGTCATGCTGTTCGACTTCTTCTTAAGCGGCGGGGCATATTGAATTGCAGACGAGTGGAAGGCACTCGTTCCTCGGGGAATGGCGGACGACGGAGGGAGAACTGCTTGGGGTGTTGGGCGCAGTCTCGAAAGACAGCTCCAGCACCAGGCGGAAGCCATTATTTAGAAACGAACACCGGCACGGCGTGCCAGTGTAGGTATTCAATTCGAAAAAGGAATTGAGGGGTGGGAGGGTGGATGGTTTGACGAGAGGGCCCTGTAGGAACTCAGCGAGTCCGGAGTTTCCCATAATAATTTGATGAAATTCCTCATTCCTGAATGTAGTAGGCGGTGTTATAATAAATTGTCTTAGTCATCTGGCAGAAAACGGGCGATAACCCGAACTTTTTTTTCTCTTCGAACTTCAAGCAGAGCAACTCAGACTGGAACTGCTTCGTTGAAACAGTTTTTTCTGGAAATTCTCACAAAATGGGAGACGTCGAAATGGCCAACAATACCGCTGACTCGAAGTCGGAGAAACTGTACGGAATTACTCCCTCATCCCCCAAACATCAACATGAATATGGCACTCCAAAAAAAATCCAATATCTACACGCCGATTCAAGTCTCGGAAAACAAATACTAATTTAAATATCTCTTAGTCCTATCACCGTCTCAAAGCCAACCCCTTACACCTTCGACCTGGGTAACATTCTCGTCAACGACCCAAACCCTCTCGAACTCCCCACCTCCCAATCACTCGATACCTCCCTCCAAGCAATCGCCCGTGATGGAACACAATCCCTCCTCAACCAACTCCTAACAACCTGCCAAATAACCTCAAACGCAGCCAACGGAGTCCTACTCAACCTTCCATCCCCCGCAACAACCCTCCCCCGGCACAAACCCCTGCCAACCCCCAAGCCACCCACGAAATGGGAGCTATTCGCTCGCAAGAAGGGTATCGGCAAATATAGCAGCAAGCCCGGCGCAGCCCTGGCCGATAAAGAGCGTCGCAAGAATCTGGTTTACGACGAGGCGAGCGGCGAGTGGGTGCCTAAGTGGGGATATAAGGGCAAGAACAAGGAGGCTGATAATCAGTGGCTTGTTGAAGTTGACGAGAAGGACTGGAAGAAGGAGGAGGATGCTGCTGCTAAGGGATCTTCTATTCGGGGATTATCTCGTGCAGAACGCAAGGAGAAGATTAAGCGGAATGAGAGGAAGATGCGGGCTAATGAGCGTCGGGGTAAGAAGAATTAAAGCTTGATAGCTGGTTGGACTTGGAGGTGGATTTATGTACATCTGTTTATGTCTTTTTAAACATGTCCTTGGCGTTTGGGGCTGGAGTCTGGGCCTATTTTAATGGTCGAATCTTCATACATCAAAAGCATTGTTATATCATCTCATTCCAATGGTATACCCGAGTCCCATGTAGTTCGTTCATGTTCCTCAAAATCATGTTTCTACAGATCTCATTAGGTTCGAGTTACTAGTATCCTGTATAGTGGCGGCATACTAGTTGTCGGCACTTTTAAAGTCTGAGCCAGATAGGATTGAATAGAAGTAGTATAGAGAAGATGAAGTAGATCAGATAGTATGTCAACCAAGGTGGTCATCATTGAACCGAGAGATTGCCTGCCCATAGCGCTATTGTACAAATCCTCAGAAGAACGCCATAAATTCGAAGCCAAATAGCGGAAATAAAAAAGTAAGATCAAAAGACACGAAAGAAATAAACAGGTGGACCGTCGAGGGGAATCTGAAAAACGAGAAACAGTGATGAAGCAAAACACAGAAACACAAACAGCGTAGCCCTTTGCGACAAAGAGATCGCTGTCAAGGAGAGCATTTGGATGGCGAACGCAGAGTGAAAAACAGGAAAAGATGAAGCGCATGTGTGACTGTATAACGAAGCAGAGGAGAAAAAAGCAGCCCGTTTCGCCTGAGTGCATGGGTCAAAGACAACATTTACAACAATGAAATGAAAAAGGAAATGCGAATCAATACCGGAGACGCCGGACATGCTCTGACAAATGCTGGTCCGAGATCAAATGACAGCCGGTAAGTCAAACAACGCCCAGTGCAGCAGGATAGAGGAATGTAAAAGAGAGAAGATGAGAAAAACAATTTCCGAGGATCTGAACATGGTTCCTCATGAACAAACATAAATGGGTTTGTATCGATGTTTGCGATCTCTGAATGACCAAGGGCGAGCTCCCAATCGGTCCAGCCGAATTGGGTTACCCTCATTCTATGAATCGGATGGAAGTGAGTCCATGAAGCAGGATGGTAGTCATGGATTGAGTAGGTGGCAGTGAAGATTCTGTCTTAGTCCGCAGATCGCGCTCAGATTTTAATTGGGGAAAGAGGCGGTCCAAGTTCTGGGAGTTGCGAGATTGTTCGACTATGCGCGGTCTCGATGTTCTTGGGCTTAGCCTTGCGAGGTCGATTATCACCACGAGTTTCGGGCCCTGCTTGTGTTTCGTTACGGGTCTCTGGCCGCGGTTGTTCTTCCTCGGCCTGTGAGCTAGAACTGGAGGAGATCGCCCGTTCATGACTAGAAGAGGACTGAGGAGCATCGGACCTGTGGCTGGCGGTATCTTTCTCTGCAGCAGCTCTCAGCTCCGCCTCGTCCATTTCTTTCTCCTTTTGCACAAATTCCTTCTCGGTCCAGCAGCCTTGCCAACAATTCTTCCAGTCGCAGACCAAGAATTGAAAGCAGAACGCATCGATCTTCATACAGGGTTGAAAGCAAATGCAGAGGTTTCGGTAGTCCATTTTATTTTGATCGACGTATGAATGGAGAAGGTTGAGATGACAGGTGATGGCGAAAAGGAGATAGTAATTATATGGCGGCAATTTCGAGAGTTCATCCTTCAACATTTGTGGAGCGGTGGTGGCGCCCGCACACTTCTCTGCGATCAAATCCTGGGTTGCTTTGGGGAAAAGCTCGTCGGGTAGCTCACGAAGCCAAGCTTTGAACATGGACCCGATAGTGTTGATGTCATATAAGTCCGGAACTTCAAAGAGATCAATATCAAGTTCCGTATCGAATCGTCTTTGCCAATGCTTGACCTCGCGACCACTTCCTGGGACTCGGTATAGACCTTCTTCCTCGCAGCCCTTGAAGTTCAGATAATCGATAGAGCGGTATGGAAGCGCAGGCATCCAAAATTCGGTCTTGTCTCGGCAAGCTTCCAACTTCTTGCAGATGCGGGTCTTCCGTGCCTGCTCGATCAGGGGTAGGTTAATTACTGAACAGACATAGGTATCGTCGTTGATCAGCTCGCGCTCGTTCGTGCTGCCGCTTCGAGTGATCTTGCCGAAGAATCCCTTCCCAGCCTTGCCTAATCGATCTGCGGCGCCGGATGAGGATTGTTTTAGGTTGTTGAAAATAGCGGCCGATGCACCTGAGACTTGACTCAGTGAGCCCGAGGTGACCATAGATCCCCCATGGCTTCGCTCTTTCCTCAAGGAATGCGAGTCTCCCTGGCGACTGGGGGGCGGTTGTAACCCATTCTGCTGAGGTCGCTCAGGGCGCGTCGTTGCAGAGCGCGGCGCACTGCTTGCATCCTTTTGTTGGAGCTCCTCCAATTTCGCCAACCCAGTCGAAGGACGTCTACCAGCGGACTTGTTACCCGAAGACTCATCGACACGAATTGATCGGGAGCGGGTCAGGAGATTGGCGAATCTTGGTTTGGCCTTTTTCGAGGCAGCTTGATCCGAATCTGTCCCCGCCTTCTTGCTAGCGGGTTGTTGTGTGCTCTTTTCGCTTGTCGCGTTTCCATCTATTGAAAACACATTCTTGTTAGTAAGTTCGCAAATGGGAGCGAGCGCAGAAGAATAGGCCTCGACTCACTCTTCTCGTTCTCCCCTGCCTGGGCTATGACAGCTGGCAGGTCTGGACTCGACTCGTATAATTTGGGTGGCATCTGCGATTTACGATCTCTCGAGCTTCCTCGGCTCTTCGGGGGTTCAGTCGAGTGCTCTGATCCATCTGACCTCTGCGCTCGGTGAGACGTTTTGGGTGCCTTCAATGTCCCGAAGAATGATTTCGAGGCATCGCGAGAATGTTTCGAGGATTCTTTAGGAGACGGAAAACGCTGAGGAATGGCGGTCAGACCGGGGGTAGGGGGCTCGGCGGCGACAGACCCAGGCGAGGTTGGAATCGTTGGACTGTTTACTTTGCTGCTATCTTGCGTGACGGGACGGATAGTAGCACCCTTGAACAACGGGGAGCTAGATGTGGACTTGGGCGATCGAGGCGTTAAGGGGCTGGGTAGATCGGAACTCTGGGCTCCAGGGGTCACTGGCGAAGACAGTTTGCCGTTATTTGTGTCTGTCTTTAATGAGCCCAAATCGAGATTGGGCACTGTTGACTGTCTGGAAGGCATTTTGAATGTCGGTCGAGGAGACGCCGGGTCTCAAACGTGGGAAATAGATCGATTCTATATGTGATCGATTTCCAGACTCGATGCGGATGGTGGTTTGCGAACTGGGTGTCAGGCTGTAGGCAAAGATATGGTCAGCGTGTGTATTCAAACCAGGCGACCAGGGCTGGGGGGCTGAGTTGTACCTGATCACTTTCCAGATCACTGCAGTATCACCTTCAATCTGGTATCTGACCCTCAGCTGCTCACTTTGACCGGGCTTGTTCGGACTGGACAAGGCCTACAAGACCGGGATTGGAGTTGTGATGTTTCGTTGTCCGTGGGTGGACGATGAGAAAATGCTATCGAGGGTGTCGGATCTGTCAAGTACGGTTATACAGTCAATAGGGTCATTCTGACATGTGGAGGGTCACCAGAACATCTAAAAAAAGACCAGTGAAACCGCATAAAGTCATGACAGATGCAGGAGAGGGGTGCACGGGGAAGAAAATAGCGAGAGAAGAGGTGTTGATGGACTAGGACAGGTATGGGGATAATCTCCAATAACAACGGACCACTTTGCGAACTCACAGGGGAGCACAGAGTAAAGGAAGAAAAAAAAGAAAAATGGTAAACTCACCAGACCCCTCATGTTATGCCTGAAAAAAGAAGACAAGAATTAACCTTGAATCCCTTTTGCAAAAGTGATTTCCGGTAGGTAACGAGGAGGCGTTGGATGCCCCCCTCTTTTTAAGCGGGTCAAGGGATCGACAGGACAAGGAGGCAATCCCCAAGATAGCGAGAGCGTTTCACGTAAGAGGCCTTGGAATGGGTAGGGTTGAAATGGTAGAATGAAGTGATCCAGAAAAGGAAGATAAAAGGAAAGAGAAGAGAAGAAGAAGAAAAAAAAAAAAAAAAAAAAAGAAGCAAATGACAGCTGAAGAGAGAGTCTGCACACCAGAGTCTCCCCTAACTAGCAGATTTAGCGTTGGACGTAGCGGCGGTAGGGGAAAGTTGGCACTGAGTGACGCTAGCAACAATTCACAAGCCCAATTCGACGGTTGGCACACGCTAACCTATCCCGGGGGATGCGGCGTAAACAAAAAGGTGGGAAAAAAATAAAATAAAACCAAGAAATTTGGCAATGGGAGAAAGACAGCACTCGAAGTTGAAGTTCTGGTCAGTACGGAGTAGTGGATGATGAGGAGGATTGGAGGTGAAGGTTGGAAGAAAACATTCCACGGGGAAGAAAGGATGTTCAGCAATCACGGGATTCAAGATGATCTTTGATCTCCCTTATTTTGTACTTTATCCCATAATTTTACATTTATATACTATGTATAGAAATTTACAGAAATATTGGATCAGTTTTTCTTTTTGAGAATGAAAAGAAAAGAAAATAACGGTGGAGATATTGTTTAATTTCCCCATTTAACATCCACTTCTTATTAGTTGAGACAGTTGTGTATCTTTGGTATGTCAACCAGCTAATCTGATGCCCTCCCCGGCTCATCCAAGGATCGCCCTCCTTTGGCTCGGAAAAGTGACGGTGACCAGCATCATGTCAATCGTCGATAAGACTTGGAGATGATCTAATGGTCAATCATGGGAATCCGATCCGGTCCGATATTTCCATCCTCCTTTACTGAACAATATGTTGCAAATACTATACGAATAACGCTTCCTTCTCCACACCCATTTGTCGTATCACATAGTATGGATGTACTGTGTATATTGATCTTGATGGATCTCCTCCTTGATTCTTTTTATTGTTCCCTGTACACAACAAATCTCACACCGATTGACCTCCACACTTCACCATTGGGTCTGGCAGTTAGAGCCACGGGCGGGATGATGTGCTTGGCTTGCGTTGCAGCGATGTGAATGATCATTGGTTGATCAGCTGATGTTTAGTGGAGATAATGAGAGCAATTGACAAATCCGCAATGACGATTCTGTTCCTGTCGGTGATCCACGGTTAATATTTGACGTTCCGATGGTCAACTCGGCCGGGCGAACCAGCGACGTTTTGTGTACAATATACTATGTATTGTACGGAGTAACCGAGTAGAAAGTACTCCATAGTATGATGGAGTCAATGAATATCGTTGACAATTCCAGTCGATCGTAAGATGATTTTTAGTTGATCCCCAGTGACTGACAAGAGGTCAATCCTTGGATGTTACATACCGATGATCCTTATCGCCCTTGGTTCCAATTCCATCCCACTGGTTTCTGACAGCATCAGGGGTAAAGCAGTCGTCAGACAAAACGTGTCCGGGCGCTTGAGTCGGACCCATCATCCACTTGGATGCATCGGTGGTCCGAGTTTCAGTCAATGCCCACTCATATCCATTCAGAAGCTCCATCTTTACACTGCCCTAAAGTGGGGTCCGGTCTTGTCCTCTTTTTTAAGTAAACATGCGAGAGGCCCATTTGCCTGTCGCGGACATGCGGTCTGCGTCGGCGTTGGTGTTGGCGCCGGCCCCCGGCGCCAGCGTCTGCGCTTGAGGACCCGGGGATGTTCACGGCTCTCCGGCATCTTTTGTGTTTTTATGTATGCATGCCGGTATATCGATGTGTTGGCTAGACATGCACATGCACAGGACTCATTATTTCAGGATTCCATCTGCGTAGATTTCATGTATTTTGGATCCTCTGGACTTGACTGCCCCTCTGGACACTTGCAGCAACGTCTCTTTGATCGGCGAGAATTAATTGCAGATATACATATATATATATGCGGTGTACTATGACGATTCCCTTCTGAGCTGTTCTGAGAAAGAAAGACTTGCTGTTGTGACCTCGCTCGGCAGCAAAGACCACGAAACGAGTCGCAGAGTCTGTTTGTTTCTATATCCGTCCATCAACCTCCAGTGTCCACTCTGTCCGTAGAATATTCGACATGAATTCTTCTGCCTGTCTTTCCATGTGCTTCGATATGAGGGTGCACGGGCATTCCACAGTGGTCCTTCTGAAACATGGCATGGCCGATCCGAGACTAGTGGGGAATTCGCGTGCACGGAGCAATGTGCAGTGCGACCTTTCAGGGGGGTGAAGGATTGTGGTGGCGGTGGAGTGCAGGTGGATTCTCTAAGTGGGACTCCTCAGCAGGATGGCATTCAAGTCATGTGATGTGATACAGTAGGATGGAAGCTAGTCATGTAGATGAAGTAGTGAATTGGTGTTTATCCCAAAGTGAATGGAAGAAGTAGCTACTGTATTCTGTGCATTCACAATGCATATGTTGTAGGCAAAATTGGAAGTAGGCTCGATGTCAGGTGACTTGTGGACTTAATTTCCCTCGTAGGCATGTATATGTTTAACTGTGGAATATATATCCAATGAACAAGTTGTTCAAAATCCAAACACAGGGTTGATGTTGAATCACTGACTGCAGAATCGAGAATGGATTCGGTACACCAATTCTGGCGATGAATTCACCAAATTGACTCACCCAGTCGCTTGGTGAGTCCGCTGAAATGTGTCTGCGGCATACCAGGACTGTTTCCCACAGTCTGTTACGGAAATTCCATCTAGGATTACTGAAGACGGGACGCAATTTAGCCGACTATTCTAGGATTCCTAACATCGTCTTCGATACAACGACCACGAGAGGATACCCAGAGCGATTCATGCTTCTCAAAAAGGCCCAAGAAATCAGGAGAAACCCCAAGGAGCGACAAAAATAATTCGTAACGTGCAGGACGAAGAAAAGAAAATACGGTAGCACATGATGAATTTCTACATCCCGACGAAGTCTATCATCTCCAAATATGGGGACAGCCTCAGTCATACGTCAACAGATAGATTTTGCATTCGTCAGACTGATTCCAGCAGTCTCCGCAATTTTTCAAATTAATACTATCTCCAAGCAAACTTCCCACAGAGTCTCATACCAGGCCATATGATCGAGACGTATTCATGGAGTGGAATCTATGCTACGAGATCCGGTGTGATAGGTGCAATGGCATCTACAAACTATATTATGGCTCCATCTCGTCCTGCCGACTACCCCGAAATACCATTTGAATAACGGACAGCGACAGCGGCAAACGCGAGATTTGCCGCGACAAACACGGCTATAGGTAGCAATTTCCAGGGTGACACTGGCGGTGTTACTGGATATTTCGAGCTGAGCGATGGGAGCACTTGTTTGAATGCTACCTGGATGATAATCTGATAGCCGAGGGCTGGCAAATGGTGTGAACCGATCGATGTTTGGTGTTCTGATTGATTGTCCAGAGCCACGAACGAAGTGTTACCCTGTGAATTGTGGTTCCTCTTCTGTTTCTAACGTGAGCTTTTCCATAGCTCATTTTGTATACAAATATGCTTTATTATTTGTTCTTGACTTCTTCGACTAAGCCATTCAATCAATTTCACGTGATATGCTCATGTGATCAGCCCAGTAAACCCTCACATGACCTCACGTGCCCACTCGCACAAAACCGTCCCCATTCGTCGAATCGCCCAAAGCCACAATTTGCCTCGCGGCCAAAAAAAAACCGACCAACCTGAACTTGGTTGATTCCAGCCTAGCGCCGCGGCTCTGAATTATCTGAGCAAGTCCCCGCTTGTGTGTCTCTGCTCAATGACAGCATGATCTAAGCTCGGACAATAATAACCCTGAAAGCTGTTTCCTTTTGTTTTTTTCCGCGGCTACTAACTGAAACTTCGCCCAATCACTACCTTAGGGTCCTCTATTTCCCCTCCAGCCACATACACCCTACAAGATATAACTATGTCTTTGGCACAAGGCCCTGGAAGGGCTGGAGGTAACTCCGGTACCTCGTCAGACCAGGAACTCCACATCCTCAAACATGTGGCATACATCAAGAACCTGGATACTGTGCGTCCTACTCTCCTATAAGGGTGGTCCGGTCTATGGGCAATCGGTTGACGGTGAAAATAGCGGAAGGATGAGTTGCAATACTGGTTGACCGAGCACTTGCGACTCAACGGGGTCTACTGGGGATTGACTGCGCTGCATTTGCTCGGCCATCCGGAGGCATTGCCCCGTCAAGAAACCATCGACTTTGTTCTCTCATGTCAAAGTGAAAATGGAGGTTTCGGAGCTGCACCGGGTCACGATGCTCATATGCTTTATACTGTTTCAGCAGTCCAAATTCTGGTCATCATTGATGCCGTGGATGAACTTGAGAAATCAGGTCGTGGTGGAAAGGAGAAAGTTGGCTCTTGTACGGTTCTCTCTTTCCGCTATGGATGATTATCTTGGATTGTTTCTCTCATTATACTAAACGCTTTTAGTCATTGCCGGCTTACAGAACCAGAACGATGGCTCTTTTATGGGCGACCAATGGGGTGAAACCGATACTCGGTTCCTCTATGGTGCTTTTAATGCACTTTCATTGCTTGGTCTTCTGGATATGGTCGATGTCACCAAGGCTGTCACTTACATACAGAGCTGTGAGAATTTCGACGGTGCCTATGGTATCTCTCCTGGTACGGAATCTCACTCAGGTCAAGTATTCACATGTATCGGAGCCCTCTCTATTGTGGGTCGCTTAGATCTAGTGAACAAAGACCGCCTGGGTGCTTGGCTGAGTGAACGTCAAGTTGATAATGGCGGTTTCAATGGACGACCGGAGAAGCTTGTTGATGCCTGTTATACTTGGTGGGTTGGCTCAAGCTTAGCTATGATTGATCGGTTAGACTGGATTGATCGTAAAAAGCTTTCTGCATATGTCTTGCAATGCCAGGTTAGTTCATATTTCATGTCCAGACGAGAAGTACAACTTGTTGACCAAACTAATTAGGACCCTGAAGCTGGCGGCTTTGCTGATCGACCTGGTAATATGGTCGATGTTTATCACACACACTTTGGCCTCGCTGGACTCAGTCTCCTGGGCGTTGTGGAAGGATTACAAGAAGTAGATCCGGTATAGTAAGTAGCAGCATGCTTCTTTACTCCCGCCTTCCTAGACTAACCTCCCTAAGCTGTATGCCAAAATCCGTGATTGCCCGGTGTTTCGCTCGGTGAAAGGATTCTTGTATAAATTCTCACCCTGCGTCAACTACTTGACCTCTCAGTTATCCCTCCCACAATCTAATAACCCATGATTCTTTTGCCCCATGGATCATGGGATACAATGTGGGAGGAGATCATCTCCACTTTGACTTATTCCGCTTCATACCCCCCCACAATAGCCTGAAGGCTGTTAAGACATCGTGGCACATTTACATACATCTAGCATAGCCTGATTACTTATCTATCTGAATAACCATTCATCCTTGAAAAGATCTCCCTACAAACGAATATAGTGGTTCCGTTGTGTTTTGATGTTACTATTTTGGGTCCTGCCATGGTCGCTCCTTCCCGTTGCACTGAAGAGTCACAATATGAAGGGTCGTGCTTGCCTTCACTTGCACCTTCCTATCAAAACCTTCTTCCCTCGTGACTCTCCGAGGCAGCGAAGGACTCAACGCACCGCGTGGATGTGACTTCTTTCCTCACATTCTCTACGTGGACGTGTCCGTTTCTCTTCGTTCATACATATTGATTTTGAATTTTGTTCTCTCACTTCGAGTTTCGATATTTTGAAACCACAGTTTGGTCTTGCATCCGCCTGTTGGATTGGCTCAACCCAGTCCTTCCGATAGACCAATGGACGCTTCCAACCTCCACTGCATTATTTGCCCAGGCCGGCCTCGATTCAGTGACGTCTCACATTTGTTGACCCACATCTCCTCGAAAGCCCATCTAGCCAATAACTTCAAGCTTCAAGTCCGCGGTCATCAGGACAAGGACGCAGTTCGACTGCTGAAAGAGTACAATGATTGGTACAGTTTCAATGACCTGCAAAGCCTGCTGTCTGATCGTATCAACACCAAGAATGATCGAAAGAGGAAACGAAAGTCTCAGTCCAAGACCGTCGACGAATCTAATGAAGAACCGCCTACTAAAAGGCCACACTCAGGAAAGACAGCCGATGTCACTCCGGCCACCCCATTGATGAACATCCCGGAATATCTTGACCCGCGCCTCATGCAACCACAACCAACCGCTGGAAGTGAACAAGAAAGCACTGCAGCCCTTCCACCCGAGTATTTCCAGACTCCATCCTTTCACAGAATCAACGGAACCGCAAAAATCGTGCGTCTTGCTACCAAGAGCGGCTTCACCTCGTTCGTGAGTGCTGAAGATTTGACCGATGGGGCAGCGGATGATGGCCAGGAGTATTCCATCACCTTACCTGTGACGCCCAAGCCTACCAGGACTCGGGCAGGACTACGATTTAGTAAGCCAATCCGCTCAAAAGAGGAAACGACGGATCCTTTCTTCGTATCTAATAAGCAATCCGAGAAATCGAACGAAGGTGACTCGGAGGATAAGGAACGATCGGACGAAATAGCCAGGTTAAAGGGGGTTTTTTGGCCGGGAATGGACATTTTCGATTCTGCAACACACCAGATGCGACGCAAGCGTAACCAGAAGAAGGATAGCACGGTTTTGAAGCTCATGGAGATTACCTCCGCCCTGGTGGAGCCCACCGAACAGATCTTTTCGCTCGAGGGCGAGTTGTTGAAGGAGCGTGTGATCTCAGGGAATGTGGACGAGGATAGTCCGTTGAAAGGAGAGACTCCAATTCCAAAAGAACGCCAAACTCGTACCAAAAAGAAGAACGTGCTCCGTCCGAAAGATGCAAATCGCCTGATCAAAAAAGGCAGCAAGAAAGGAGCTCGCAGTCTCAGCTACAATCATGGACAATACGATGGTGCCGGATCGCCCCGTCGCTCTCCCCGATTGAACGGCATGCAGCGATCCTATGCTGAGGAAAATCCGGATTATGACTTGACTGTTCGGGCCTTTGCAAAACGATCTCGGGACGACTTCTCTATTCTCGCAGACTGTGAGCAACACGAGAAAGAGTCCTTTAGGGATCAGCAGCATGCGAGAATTCATCCAGCACAGGATACTCTTACCCCAGCACGACTGATCTTGGACCACAGAACAGACATCTCAAAGAATGCAGGGCGAAGATATGACGACCAAACTGTACCCGGAAAGGAAAACATCGAGCCACTTTTGCACCAACATGGGGAGTTAGAATTCAGCGGCTGGAACTCTCCTCTGGCCAAGCGAAGTGGCATGAACCAGCATAATTATCAATCGGACTTCTTTTTCGCCGAGCACGAAGAAGATGACGATGTCAAGTGTGGGCACCGTTGCAACCCATTGTTTGCACCAAGCTCGAGGATGGGAATTAGTCTCCTTGAAGACCCTTCGTATGAAGATTTCACCGTGGCCGGCGCTGGCTGGAACATTCCACGAGCACAATCATCTGAAGCAACCGTCTCTGAAAGGGACCAACAAGAACTCACTGGGCTATATTTGGCCGGTGGCACCGATTAGATCGAGTGCTGGATTTGAATGGGTCGACGATGACGCTAGATTGTCATGCATCAGACAAGGCCCAGCAAATCAACTCAAGACGAGTTGTCTTGGAATCGAAGTTTCTTTTTCTCTCTTTTTCTTTTTCTTTTTCTTCTTCTTCTCTTTCTTCTTCATTTCTTTTTTTTCCAGGAAACCTGATTCTGACTTTTAGCGAGTGATAGGAGTCTGGAGATCGGGTTTGCTAAAGTGTATTTTTTCACTGCGAATGCAGTAAATTATGTATGTACCGTGATAAGTTCTAATATCAATACTCTTCTGTATCCGACCACTATCTGTCAATAATCAAAACACACTGGCCTAGAGAGTTGTTCTTTACTCTCGAGCATTGAAAAGTTGAAGTTGTAGTCCGATGTTAAAGTCTCAGATTAGTCATCAACTCATTAACGCGTGAACGCGTCGAGCTCGGCGATTGCGGAGTCAACTGGGGCTTCCAGCTTGCCTTCACGTATGGCCAGTACCTGGACCTTTTCATCATATATTCTCGATTATCTCCATCGAGTGGGATGATTTGAAAGAATGGCGCCCCATTCCTCGCAATCATCGGCTCCTTCGCCATCTCTGAAGCGGAAGCAGCCAACAATCTCCAGCTTCTTTGGTGGAAAGTCCTCTCCACAAAGACCCTCAGACAATGCCAGTTCGACTCAGGAAAAGAGGACCAAGAAACGAGAAGCATCTGCAGTGGAAGAGAAACCAGTAGGAACCCTTCGTGAGGAAGATGATGAAGACGACGACGACATTGTGGCGCCCCCCTCCAAGCGTGCCAGAGTCACATCCAACGGATCAGCGAAACAAATAGACGAGAATGAGGAAAAAGAAGGGGCTATTCCAGTCTCTAAAGATATACTCCCGCCAAAACCATCCCATACCTCCGAAATAAGCAGCCAGCGAACCGACATCTTCAAGTTCCAGAGCTCTGCACCCACGAACGACGATATCGATTCAGAAGACGTACAACGAAAGAAAGAAAAGGAGAAACTGCATCAGAAATTCGTCCGCAAACTAGGTGGAGCAGATTGTCTCATTGGAATTGGTCGTACGGCTTCAAGCGATGCTACCGCCGGAGCCGAAGCAGAAGAAGGCGACGAAGAGGATGAACCCGCACCACCACCAACAAAGGGCAAAGCAAGCAAGAAGGGCGGTAGCAAACTTACGCCTATGGAGAAGCAGGTCATTGAGATAAAGCGTAGTCATATGGATACAGTGCTGGTCGTTGAAGTCGGGTACAAGTTTCGGTTTTTCGGAGAGGATGCGAGGACTGCGGCGAAGGAACTAGGTATTGTGTGCATACCAGGAAAGTTCCGATTCGATGAACGTAAGCGGGATCTTTCTTTTTGTTTTCGTCCTGAACTTGTGTCTTCTGGCCTGGCATTTTGCTAAACTTATCCTCTAGATCCAAGTGAAGCTCACATCGACCGATTTGCTTCAGCGAGCATCCCCGTGCACCGATTGCATGTTCACGTCAAACGACTCATTACGGCGGGCCACAAAGTTGGCGTTGTGAGACAGATTGAAACAGCCGCGCTCAAGGCTGCGGGTGATAATCGCAATGCACCTTTCGTTCGCAAGTTGACCAATCTCTACACAAAGGGTACATATATCGATGATACCGAGGGATTGCAAGGCCCTGCACCCGCAGCTGGTGGTGCGTCGCCGGCTACGGGGTACATGCTATGTATCACGGAGACCAATGCGAAAGGATGGGGCAATGATGAGCGGGTGCAGGTTGGTATTGTCGCTGTGCAGCCGAACACGGGAGATGTGATCTACGATGACTTCGAGGACGGTTTCATGCGCAGTGAGATTGAAACCCGACTTTTGCATATTGCTCCCTGTGAGATATTAATTGTGGGCGAGATGTCCAAGGCTAGTGAAAAGCTTGTTAGGCATTTATCCGGGAGTAAGATGAATGTCTTCGGCGATGCAGTTCGACTTGAGCGGATGGCGAAAAAGAAGACTGCAGCTGCGGAGGCTCATAGTCATGTCTCTAGCTTTTATGCAGGGAAAATGAAAGCCACAGGGACAGAAGAGGATGTCCAAGCTGCTAAGTTGCTCCAAAACGTCCTTGGTTTGCCGGAAAATGTTACAATTTGTCTTTCTTCGATGATTGAGCATATGACAGAGTACGGCTTAGAGCATGTGTTTGATTTGACCAAGTATTTCCAGCCATTTTCGGCCCGTTCACACATGTTGTTGAATGGAAATACCCTGGTCAGCCTGGAAATATACCAGAACCAGAATGATCATTCGTCACGGGGCAGTTTGTTCTGGACTTTAGATCGGACACAAACTCGGTTTGGACAGCGGCTTCTTCGGAATTGGGTCGGTCGACCTTTGTTAGACAAAAGTCGGCTAGAGGAACGAACGAATGCCGTGCAAGAACTGACGGACTCTGCTCGAGCTGTTTCCGTGGAACGAATAAGGAGATTGTTGAGTAAGATCAAGAGTGATCTAGAAAAGAGTTTGATTCGGATCTACTATGGCAAGGTGAGCGATATAACATCTCTCGCGAAGATAAATCGTTGGCTCTAACCCAGTATAGTGCACCCGTCCCGAACTTCTTACTGTTCTGCAGACCATGCAGACAATTGCAATGGAGTTCACAGACATCAAGAAGCCAGATGACACCGGCTTTACCTCCTCTCTTATCAGCGAAGCAATTACCTCTCTCCCTACCATTGGCGAGGACGTGACTCGCTTCCTGGAGAAGATCAATATGCATGCTGCACGAAATGACGATAAATATGCCTTCTTTCGCGAGGAAGAGGAAACCGAGGACATCAGTGATCAAAAATGCGGTATTGCCAGCATTGAGCATGATCTCCAAGAACATCTCGCCGTGGCCGAAGAACAAATAGGCCGCAAGAAAATTGAGTACGCCACGGTTGCAGGAATCGAATATCTTATCGAGATCGAAAACAATTCGCTGGCTATTCGGAAGATTCCAGCATCGTGGGTGAAAGTTAGTGGTACAAAGAAGGTCTCTCGTTTCCACACACCGGCAGTTATTCAAATGATTCGCCAGCGTGACCAGCACAAGGAAGCACTCGCCACAGCCTGTGATAAAGCCTTTGCAGCTCTTCTCGCCGAAATTGCGACCCAATACCAATCATTCCGAGACTGTGTCCAATCTCTCGCCACACTGGACTGTCTCCTCTCCCTCGCAACCATAGCTCAACAACCAGGCTACGTGAAACCAGAATACACTGACGAACCCTGCCTGCATGTCGAACAAGGTCGTCACCCAATGGTCGAACGCATATTGACGGATACATATGTACCAAACGATACCAACCTCGAGAGCGAAGGCACACGCGCGCTCCTCGTGACGGGACCCAACATGGGCGGTAAATCCAGCTACGTCCGTCAAGTAGCCCTCATCGCAATCATGGGTCAAATAGGCTCCTATGTACCCGCAGAATCTGCAAAACTTGGCCTTCTAGACGCGGTATTTACACGCATGGGCGCCTTTGATAACATGTTAGCCGGCGAATCAACCTTCATGGTCGAACTCTCCGAAACAGCAGATATCCTGAAGCAAGCCACACCGCGATCCCTGGTCATATTAGACGAACTTGGCCGCGGCACGTCCACGCATGATGGTGTCGCTATTGCACAGGCTGTACTGGATCATATGGTCCGGTCAATTCGGTCATTGACACTATTTATTACGCATTATCAGCATCTCTCGCGAATGGCACGGTCGTTTCCTGGGAAAGAGTTGCGGAATGTGCATATGCGATTTACGGAGTCTGGGACTGAGGGTGATGAGGAGATTACTTTCTTGTATGAGGTTTCCGAGGGTGTCGCACATCGGAGTTATGGGTTGAATGTGGCTCGATTGGCGAATCTACCGTCTTCTTTGTTGGAGGTGGCAAGAAGCAAGAGTTCTGAGCTTGAGGAATCGATTCGGAGGAAGAGGTTGGCTGCGTTGGTTGGGGATGTTGGGCAAGTTGTGCGGTCTGGTGAGGGTGATTTTAAGGATGATTTACTGGATCGATTGATGGCGAGTGTTGAGCTGGTATAGCTTGATCGCCGTGCATTTTAAGCATTGTACATTATTTCGGACTCGGTGTTTGTGTTTATGAAAATATTACTGGCAACTGCATCGAGGGATTCGACATGAATGACTTCTAAATATTACTATTACTATTATTACAACCAGCTAGCAGGTGTAAACTAGTGTTGAAGTTGTACACCCAGCCGCCAACATAGACTCTCCTAATACAAACTTACTACAGACATCATGTAAACGACGATGTCCGGTATATATTGATAGTATACAAACTGCACTTGTCATTTTTGACAAACATTGCAAGGCTAAGGATATTTTTCACATTTATAGCATCTATCACCCAGGGCCCCCTGGAAAGGTGGTAGTACGGTAAATAGTGCAGAGTTTGTCGTTGATTCTAACTTTATCAGCTGACCACTCTATACCGTTGAGTGACATACACTAGAATGGGACAACTATGGTAGTTGTCCCCTTCACGGAATCAACCAAATGATAGCCAAGTCTACAGTTTGTGTAATGGCGATTTGTCCATCTACAGTATACAGCCGAGCCCAGGCATTACAATTACAATCTCGACATGACAGAACCGGATTTTCAAATTTTTTTGTTTTGGATTCCATTGTTCTTTTTGTCGGCCAGACCTGGTTCGAGCCACGGCGTTCGATCTAAATTCGCATCGCTAGAGTAGAAAAGCGAAAGAAGAAAAATGCACATCACAACCTCGTTTGTCGCATTGAGCCCATGCAAACACGCCAAATGGACGTGTGAAATGTATTAAAACACCAGACCAGACCAGAACAGACCATCCCACAATTCCACAAACCAGCAATCGCGCAACCTCATTTCATTTCTCATATCAACAGGGTCTTTTTTAAAAGAAAAATTGAATCTGCTCGTTTTCTCTCCATCTCTCTCTCCCGTACGGAGACCAAGATCGACTTCAGGAACTTTGAGAAGCGGAGCCCAATAGGTCCGTTTAAAAAGTCCATCCACCCATTACTAAGACACCTCCAGGGAAACGATTTCGAGTCGACAAGAGGCGAAAGTAAGTGGGCGGCGCGGCGGTTGAGGTGGTGAGGGTCGGGGAGTCAGAGATACGGCAAGAAAGAAAAAGCGTGGGACACAGTTTTGGCCGAAGAACGATCAATGAAACCGGACGAGAGGGATATGTGAGAGACGAAGAGAGACGAAAGACATGGCGCGAGTGAATTGTCGAAGAGGGAATTTTAACGGAGACGGCGGGCCTCACGCTCGGACTCAAGCAGGCAGAGGATGTCGTCAACCTTGACTGTAGAGGGGTTAGCGGGATGATTGCTGTTGGTGGGATAGTGGTGCTGCTCATGAAAGCAGATGCTCGAAATTTCCATTCTCCTCGAAAGATTCAAACCCCCAAAAAAAATGAAATTCGTGACTCGTTGATCTTGAATGTGATCTTTGTAGGATGTCGATATTTTCATTCACAATTGAATTGCGGTTCCTCCTCTTCCTGGAAATTTCGGGATTGCGAACACTACAGCACCGGATCGTAATCGAAATCGCATACCTGGACCCTTGACGTTACGGATGATGGAACGGGAAGTGTCGTCCATGAACTCGACGCGGACCTGGGTGACACCACCACGGGAGCCTAATCGAACAAATATTAGCCATCTCTGCTTGTGAGAACTCCGCGATTCGATATCTCAAGTCTGTTTTTCGGTCGGTACGGGAGGGGGTAGCAATAGCCCGGTGGGGAGATCGAATTTGTGCGGAACAGGTTTAAGAATGCTATTTGAAGCATCTAGAGGATAGACGTACCGGTGCGGCCGAGAACACGGGTCACCTTGACGAGCTTGACGGGCTGCTTTGCGGAATCCATTTTGGAGGGGATGTGGTGAGCTCGAACGAGGTTGGTGAGTTTTCGGGGTGGACGGAAGTTGGAGGTTGAAGATGATTTTGCCTTGTGTGGGTTGCAAATTACGCGAGGGCTCAGGGCTGCGGACACCTGACCCGTCAGGCAGAAAGTTACTTAGAGGATGAATGAGTCAGCGAGGATGAGTCATCATCACTGACTCAGGTATGACACCTTATTGCCTGGATGACTGACCGCCTATCTTGTCAAGCAGAATATTCCTATACACTTGATTTCGACTGCAATTTTGAATTATAATCTACAATTGAGATGAAATAATAAACTATTATTTTAATCAAATATCATACCCATACTCATATCCTTCATTATTATATTCTCTGTAATCTGCATATTTGCATAAACGTATACTGGTTCAATCTACACGTGGATAGCCCCGTCTCTTCACTGGCTCACCGGGCCCGGCATCGGCATTGGCTGCCCCTCCAATTTCTGCCCGCAACGAGCTCTCTTTTCTTCACTCCAACAGCCTCAATTGCACTTTAACCCGGAGAGACTCGCTTTCCATTTGGCAATTGTTTCTCATTGCTCTTCAATCGTCTCTTTTTCACATATTCTAGCCACGTCTCTCTACGATCTTAACGAATAATTCTCACCCCGCACTCCGCCGCAATGGATCTCGTCAACCAGTGAGTCACTCGAACAAAGAAGCTATATCATACCCCCATCTAACAATTGATATAGCCTCGAAGGAAGACTTCTCTTCGCTGTCCCAAAGAGTCAGTCCCTCAATTCCACTTCAGAACAAATAAAATAAAAGAAGACTGCCCGCATCGCACCCTTTCGCAGTCCTTCACCAACCCCGCCAAGTCAATTACTAACGACTATCAGAGGGCCGTCTCCAACAAGCAACCCTCGACCTTCTCTCCGGCGCTGATGTTCAATTCCGCCGTGAAACCCGTCTCGATATCGCTCTCGTCAAGAACCTCCCAATTGCCCTGATCTTCTTGCCCGCCGCCGACATCCCAACCTTCGTCGGTGAGGGCCGTGTTGATATCGGTATCACCGGCCGCGATCAGGTCGCCGAACACGATGCTACCCTGCCCGCTGGTGAAGTCTCTGGCGTCGAGGAGATCCTTGACCTTGGATTCGGTGGCTGCAAGCTGCAGGTCCAGGTCCCCCAGAAGGGTGACATTAACGAGGCGTCCCAGTTGGTTGGTCGCAATGTCGTGACTAGCTTCACTGCGCTCTCTGAGGCCTTTTTCGCCAAGTTGGAGGGTGTCGCGCCTGGTGAGAAGCTGAGCACTAAGATCAAGTACGTCGGTGGTAGTGTTGAGGCTGCTTGCGCGCTTGGTGTTGCCGATGGTATTGTCGATCTTGTCGGTACGTTTCCTCGTAACCCATACAATGGTATCGCAATGAACGTCTTGAATCGCCTTTGGTTGAATTCATGATTGTTTCAATCGTCGATTTGTTTTGCCCTGCTGTTATATTTTCACGCACCTGCTAATCCTGTCAGAATCTGGCGAAACCATGAAGGCCGCCGGCCTCAAGGCCATCGACACCGTTGTCGAGAGCACTGCCGTCCTTGTCAAGTCCCGCAACTCCAATACAGACCTCTTGAACCTCATCACCTCGCGTATTCGTGGTGTAATCACCGCTCAGCGATTCGTTCTGTGCCAGTACAACATTCCTCGTTCCAAACTCGCAACCGCATCCAAGATTACCCCCGGCAAGCGTGCGCCAACTATCACTGCCCTTGAAGAGCCGGAGTGGGTGGCTGTTTCTTCAATGGTGGAGAAGAAGCGCATTGCAACTGTCATGGACGAGCTGATCAAGGTTGGCGCAACTGATATCCTTGTTTTGAATATCGCGAACTCGCGAACCGATTAGAGAGATTTATTTAATGCGGAACGTGAGGTTATGATCTTTTATGATCTTTTCTAGGTCTGCACAGTAAGGCCTCTTCTTTTGTTTGCTTTTTGCTTTATCGGATAATTATTTGTTCATGGGGTTACCGTTTTATTTATTTCATGATTGGGCTTGTTTTTGCTAGAATATTTACGTTGTTTTTGGGGACGCGGGCAAATCAAAATGTCGTATATAGAAGCATTGGGTTGTACAGCGAGTTTAAAATCATGGAATGTTCTCTTTATGTTCATATTGCCAGTGGTATTCTGCGCTTTTCTCATAAGAAGTACTCCTATTAAGAAGCTAAGAGGAACATACAATTATCCACCGCTTCACGGAGCCATCAGAAGAAGCTGAGCTGGCTGGTTCTGAGCTTCAAGCCTCGGAAACTCCCATTCCTTCAATCGCTGCTCATCCCACAACGCATACCCCCATCCCCAATTGTCCCTCTCAACTTTATACAAGTCGATTGAAAGCATAGCCCATTCATAGGATAACCCCAAATCTTCTTGGCCCAGACACAAGGCTTTCCATCCCGCAGAAGGCTGCTCTGTGGCAGGTAGAATAGACCAAAACTGTCTGAAGTCACTCCGTCGCTCGTGTCGATCCGCAGGGTAAATATGAGGAATCTTCTCCACTGGGGTAATCACAGGAATTTCTCGCCCAGGGAACAGCTCGTGAGGAGTAGGGTAATCAGGATGGGATCCGATTGGCAAGCGATTCCAAACCAGAGCCCAGCGACGCTCACGCGGGGCTTTAATAAGTTCATAAGCAAGATCCGGTCCCCAGGACATCATGAACGACGTCAGTTGTCGTCTTTGATCGAAAAGTCGCCAAGGAAAGACCGGAGATGATGCATTCCTTGAAAAGCATCCGTTCAAAAGAAATGGCCTGGCTGACAAGGGCATTTGGATCTCGTTATGATCAACATTCTCGGCTGATATTTCGTCGACTCCGGACTCGACTATTTTGTCAAAATCATTGTAAATGGATTCATAGACGGGGTCCAATCTGTCGCGAAGGTACCGATTTACACAGCCCATCTCTTGATGTTCCCAATGTGGAAACATCCCGTAGAAACACCGATACGCATCCATAAACGCATAGAAACCTTCGGAATATACAGAATATTCAGGGTCAAATCCAAGTTTTAGTTCTTCATCAAGAGAGGTCTCTGAATCTCTGTCGATAGGACCAAAAAGATTCTTCAGTGTGTAAAGGCGACACAAGGCTCTTAGAAATCGAACTTTCTCCACGTGTGACATTTGGATATGTGGTCGAATGTCAATTTCCCACTGATGTCTTTCTAGCCATGGTGGCTGGGAGATAGCGGTTGGATAATCGTTGAGAAAGAATCGGAATTGTTTATGCAAATGAATCAAATCAATGAGCTCTTCTAGATTGACAGGTTGTTCCAGGGCGAATTTCTCAGCCGGTGAGCGGAGAGTGAGCTGTTTGATTTCTTCTCTGCGTCTCCAGGCATCGAGAAGAGCGAGTGATTCTTCTTTATGGGAACGAAAGCTCAGTCCCCTGGATCGAATAACGAGTAGAGCCTCGGGTAGATTGTATGGAGACGAGAAGAGTCTCTCAACGTGCGTATGTAGAATACTGTACTGGGAAATTCTGTATGCTTCGTAACATGACGATGATGAGAGGATCAGTTTCTGGACATGCTCCAGATTTGGAAGTCTCTGTAAGATTTGGATGAGAAGCTCCTTGGGGAGTGTCTCCAGGGTCGGTTTTGTCTATAGGGTCCAAGGTTAGAGGGGGTGGGTTTGTAGGCGTCATGCTCGTGAGTTGGAACTGTACCATCTTTCAGATTATCATTTCACGCGAACTTATAAAGATTTCTAAAAGCTGATACCCGAGTGGCTACGAGATTGTAAGCGAATGAACGTGGCGTGGCAGATCTGATATGAAGTTGAAGTTGGATGAAAGTGGGAGTGCGCGATGATCAGTGGGGAATCAAGACTCACCGTCAAGTAAAAACCGCATACATAGTATTGTCCCCAAACGAAAGGATGCATCAGCGACACTTAATTCTGTTTAATCGCTTGATAATTGTAGAGCACAGGATTGAGGTGATGAATTAAAATTGTATTTCAAAATTCAAAGATGACTTGGGTGAAGGAAAGGTCGTGGAGAGTTGATACATCAGAGGCCACGCAGGAAGATGCAATAGCAAAAACACTTAATAACAACTCGATTCAAGATTTCCCTGATTAGAAGTTGATACTACTAGAACTGATATTAAATACTAGTTTTCCCTTTACCATATATCTGGCAAGAACTCCAATTTTATCTTGCGACCTAATTATTCTGCGTGGAGAGAACAATCGAAGCTAAATCTTTATCCATCAGACACATTCTGTCAACATAGCCACATACCTTCTGGATCGAGACGAAATCACGGATTATCAGAAAGGATGAGCAATGGAAGGTGAATTCTTTACGTACAAGGTCCAAGTAGCAAAAGGATGGTCCATTTAGCAACCCTCCGCTAACCGGGGTGCTTGCAACAAGCCCTTGTTGTAATCTGTGCTAGGATAGGTATGGAGGGATATATCGAATAGGTCAAAGTCACGCTTGATCAACGGGGTTCGTTTTTTTTTTTCACACAAGTTAGCCGTTCTTTTCAGGGTAAATCTAAACAAAGGTTATTTCATGGCTGAACTTTTATTCTTCGATTGAAAATAGAAACTACTAGGTTCTCGCATCAGCTTGGATTTTTCCCCCCTGAACTTCCATACAAGAATTCTGAGGATATCTCAATGTCCCTACTACCGGTTTTTCCAGGATTACTATAACTATCAACGATTTATTGGCTAACTATACAGATATCGGACATGGTGAGCGGGTCGCCACTTCCGGCTTGTATTAGGAAATATAGTTTATTCTCTGTGAAATATAAACTGAACGATTACTTAAGACCAGCAGATAGTCATGCAAGCTTGCAATTCATGTATGTCGGTTACCTAAGCAATGTCTCTGTAGCTCAGACCACAAGCATTGGACAGATGACCACTCTGTCACTCCCCCACTCAAGACTCGCAATCATTTTTTGTGTCATCCTAAGATGAAAATCTGCGAGCTGTGCATCTCTGCCGTGCAAAGTCTTTATAATAATTTATTGCTCCAAACAGTGAAGTCTAAATTTCCTCCATATCCAAGAACACTTCGATCGGGCTGCTGGATTTGTCACGGACTTGTCTCCTGGATGGGGCTTTACCACCAACAATTATTCAAAAAATGGCGTGGATCACCAATTAATGTCGAATTCTCTATTTCTGCACGGTCTGGTTTCTTTGAAACTCATCACCAGGGCCAGCCCTTACTACCATGTGAGGTCAGTGTCGCGCCGGAGGGTACTCAAGATACATACCACGTATTACTGGGATTTGTGTTTCGCCAAGGTATTTAGCCTTATGGTTATATTTATGTCGCTAATATTTGATAACGACTGATCAATACAGATCTATCCTCATCACTTTTCACTGAACTACCAGAGTCAGACCCGATCCGTGGGACTCTAGGTCTTATCAAGTCATGGATAGAAAAGTGCAGCAAGAATCACCTGAGATGTAAACAGACACACTCAGCATTATGGTTTCCAACACGTTTGATCCATATAGTGAGGGGCAACAGTGGTATAAAGGCAAAGCTGATAATTACCGGAGGCAAATCACTGAAGGGACGGTATATGACACTCAGCCATCGTTGGCCTGCCCATCCAGGCCAATATCCCATGCTCACGTCGTCAACGCTCGCACAATTTCAGCGTGTAATAAATACTCAACGACTCCCTCGGAGCTTTCAAGAAACAATGGAGCTTGCATGTAACTTGCGCATCAAATATATATGGATTGACTCTATGTGTATCCTGCAAGATGAAGATGATCTGTCTGACTGGGAAAACGAGGCTCTCACCATGCACAGAGTTTATGCCCATTCTTTTCTTAATGTATCAGCTACATTTGCATCTGATGGAACCGAGTCGCTCTTTTATCGATCTAAGAGCTGGGCCACTACCCGCCCGCCGCAGATCAAGCTCAATGTGAACGGCAGGTCGCAGGAAGTTTATGTGGTCGACTGTGATCTCTGGAATAAAGAAATAACAGATGCTCCTCTGCTTAAGCGGGCATGGGCCTTCCAAGAAAGGTTCCTGGCTCGTCGAGTGCTTCATTTCGGGTCATCTCAGGTAGGGTGGGAGTGCTGCGAAGCAGAAGCCTTAGAAGTGCTCCCAAACGGGGTGCCCTTTCCGCTTATGGCAGGCTCAAATTGTAAATCCTCAATGTTGAGAGGCCTACGAGAATTGTCATGTTCGAATACATCAATCCAGAGGAGTAACCCTAACCTAGGTGCTGCTACCACCATGACCCTGCCTTCCCCAAATGAGATCGAAATTTTCGCCTGGAGATGCCGTTTGATTGAAGACTATTCCAAATGTCAGATGACATACGCAAAGGACAAACTGATTGCCTTTTTCGGTGTAGCCAAGAGTGAAATCTTGACTCAACGGACTTCGGACCAATACATCGCTGGAATGTGGACCAGCTCCTTGGTATATGATCTCGCCTGGCAGCGGATCTATAATGGGACTCCGCTGCCTACAGCTCTCCAGAGCCCCGAATTCCATGCCCCTAGTTGGTCATGGGCATCCTTCGATGGAGAGGTAGCCTTCCCTGTGAGTCCGCTTACCTCCGAGCCTCCTTCTCCGTTTGCTGTCATAGTGAATATCTCGGATGACCCACTAGGGAATGGGATGAGGATGTTTTCCAGACATAATAAGGCGTCAGAAGGTAGATGCTATATTGACATAGAGTGCTTTCTTTTACAGTTAAGTCTCATCTGGTCGGTTAACGGTGACATTGATGGTATCATGATAAATAAATTTGACATAACGTTTATGAACGACGGTGCAGATCTTGAAAATCACCGCAAGGAGGAAATTGAAGATCTTGGGAATTTTATTGATTTGAACGAAGATCCTTCTGTCGCAGAGGACGGGTCACTGAAAAGGCTGGCCCAATCCGGAAATCTCTTTCTTGTGCCCTTGTTCGCTACAAGATATTTCTTTGAGGCCATGGTCGTTGCGCGGTTGGGGTATGAACATGAGGTTTATTGCCGGAAAGGGGCAGTTGAAATCGCCCTAAATGCGCAGACTGGGAATTCAGCTCCAAGTATGACAAGAAGAGAAGCACTAGAACTACCATGGAAGGCGAATAAGGGTGCGACATATTTGATATCATATATTGAGAGCTCCTCGAGGCAAATCGGGGAGACTGGAGATTATCATCGCATTCGCGTTGTATAGACTATGATTCCAGCGAGGTGGAGCTTCGGACATCGCAACGCTTTGGATAAGGGCTACCCCAAAGGGAAAACCAAGATATGACAGAATATTTTGAAGGCATGGGACAAAAGGGAGCTTTCATACATTCATTTCAGATATCATCTTTTCATCCATCAATTTTACACAAGTTCCAGCCTATTCGAGAGAGTCCCAGCAGTAACCCTGGTTGGGGTGTTGCTTTGCCCTCATCCTTTTGCCCCATTCGACCTGCACGTACCAACCGTGCTGCCTCGAGCACCCTACCTGGTCGTTGAGATCCTCCGTGTATTCTGCCACCGCTTCTGACAACGTGCATTTCTCTCGTCAAGCTTCCTTTGTATTTCTTCTGGGAGCATCTTCTATGGGCTTGATGAGTTAAAAGAAGAAATTAAGGGAATGGCAGACTGAACTTGCGCCCTCGGGCTATTATTTACCTACCATTGCGGATTTTGCAGGTTCGGAGCGAAGGCAACGCATCGCGGTGTGTATTCTCACCCCTTCTCACCCTGCTCTCGCCTGCTCTCACCCCGTTCTCAGTCTCCTGATTTCTCACCCATGTCACCCGCACTAACCATTAGACAAAAAGCGACGCTGTTTCAAGATGCAGGTCCTCTTGGAGTACTGACCACGTTTAGTATATGGCTTAAGTACGGCTGAGCGGACGGGAAGCCCTGTTCTCTACACCCTATGGTCGTATTTACTAGACTGTTTTTAAATTAGGGTTATATCCTTCAAAAAGCTCAATCGGAAAGCTGTAAGGTGCGGATACCGATGGAAAATTTTTTTTTTTTTCAAAGGAGCCCAACTCAGTACGGACTGAACTTCCTCTGATAAATGCTACCTCGCATATATAGCACGCGGTAGTTGTGCCACGATATGGGGTGCATAAAACTACTACCAAAAGGAAGACACTTCCCCGCATATTTCTCTCGGTAGTTATATGTAGTATTCATTCGAGCGTTTCGCATCAAGTTGAACAAGACAGGCTACGGAACGATCCCGCATTTGACTGGAGGGCTTTTGAGTTCCCTCGGATCATATTCCGGTTGCTGATCATCTGTCAATGATACCATATATAAGATAGGACATCATTAAGTTGCCCCTTGCCCTCATGCAATGCCTCAGATCTGCTATTTCCACTTCAAATGCCACTTCTATGAAGCTCTATAATATTCTTTGTTTCTTTTTCTGCAGATACGCAGCAGCACAACATGTTCAGCAGGAGTCAAGCTGGTATCTCACTGATACACACATTCACGCAATTCCCCCTATTTATGCTGCTGCACTGCAAAATGCTGGTGGTGACCCATCTGGGTTCCCAACTCCGAATTGGACGGTTCAAGGCACCTTTGGAAGTCTGAAGACTACTGGTTCTGCCAAAGCTGTTTTGTCAATCTCAGCTCCTGGAATACCAGTTCTTGGAAGGGGTGAATCGGCCCGAGAGCTTTGCCGCAAGACGAATATTTACTTGGCAGAGTTGGCAGATAAACATCCTCACAGACTGGACTTCTTTGGCGCTCTGCCAGATTGGAGGGATGTGAATGGAACACTCCATGAAATTGACTTTCTATACTCGACGCAGAAGACTGCTGTTGGTGTCGGAATATACACAGCATACGGTGACCATCTTCCAGGTGATCCATTATTTGAGCCTATCTGGGATCGTCTAGAGGAATACGGTGCTCTGGTATTCATGCACCCCGGGACGATGAAAGTAGACCCATTTTTCATCGGTGGTTTCCTTCCTCAGCCAATCGTCGATTACCCTCAACAAACTACTCGAGCAGCTGTCGACCTTGTGATAAGTGGAGTGAGATCTCGCACACCATCTGTGGACCTGATACTTTCGCATGCTGGTGGAACACTTCCTTTCCTATCCCAACGTGTCGCTGGAAGCTTGGTCATTCCTGAGATTAGCAGTAAGAGCCGTGTCACCGCAATTGAAGCAGAAGCTCAATTTAGACGGTATTACTATGACACTGCGCTCAGTGGATCTGGGACACAACTGAACGGCCTATTAGAGGCTACTGACCCATCCCATGTGTTGTTTGGAACCGACTATCCATATGCCCCCGCGGCATCAATCGAGGTACAGTTTAAAGAATACTTAGCTTTCGCAGAAAAGCATCCACAACTCTCGCCAAAAGTGCTGAGCCGAAATGCCGAGGCTCTCATTTCCAAACATAGACCATGAGAAGTATGATGTCACATTGGACAAGTGATTGGTTGCTCTTCGCTTTCTCACGAGGTTTTCAGTTCGTCCAAGGGTACCCTTTCGATGAAGATCAAGCTACTGTCTTGAGATAGTGTAAAATGAGCCAAATTGACCTCAGGAGCCAGAGCCAGTTGGCTCTGGGGATTGTTGTGTTCTGTACTCTCAATTGCAGCTTTCTCATCCACTCGGTCATATAGTATAATCCCCCCCCCCCCT
>Ga0209673_1000157_pt1 | contig 144747 bp, 132 predicted proteins | sample AraplaCol_mMS_r2_2_FD_184274 | JGI IMG/M metagenome (GOLD analysis project Ga0209673, IMG submission 184274) | Arabidopsis root microbial communities from North Carolina, USA - plate scrape MF_Col_mMS_r2 (SPAdes) (version 3) | ecosystem: Host-associated > Plants > Roots > Endosphere | place...
CTTCATAGGGCTTGACCCAGTCGGCGTCGGTGAGCTTCTGCTTGCCAGAGATCAGGGCTTCGCGGCCCTCTTCACCCTTCCAGTAGTTCGGGCCGATGTTCTGGTAGCCCATGGTTGCGGCTTCCCACATCTCCTTGGTGCCCATCGCGAGCGGGATATAGGTGCCGTCAGCCTTGATCTTGTCGAGGGCTGCGAAGAACTCGTCTTGCGTCTTCGGAATAGCGATGCCGAGCTTGTCGAAGGCATCCTTGTTGTAGATGAAGCCATGGATGACCGAAGCCATCGGCACGCAGAAAGTCGACTTGCCGTCGTCCGTCGACCATGCAGCCTTGGCGACTGGCGAAAAGTTTTCCATGCCCGAAAGGCTGGTGAGATCGACGAGCTGCTTCTTGTTGAAGAGTTCGAGCGAAGCGTCGAACGGACGGCAGGTAATGATGTCGCCTGCGGAACCGGCATCGAGCTTGGCATTCAGCGAAGCGTTGTATTCAGTCTGAGCGGTGGGCGCGAATACCACCTTGATCTCCGGATGCTTCGCTTCGAAGGCAGGAACTATCTTCTGTTGCCAAACCTGAATGTCATCCTGCCGCCAGCTTTCAATCGTAATTGTCGTGTTCGCCGCATAGGCACTCGCAGCAAAACTGCCGAAAGCCATCGCAGTCATTAAAGTAGCCATTTCCTTCATATGCCTTGCTCCCTCTTTTTCGACGTCATCAGACGTCGTGTTGACTTCCGCGCCGCCCTCGCCGATCCCGTTCTTGGGCAAACCAGTTCCCCTCCCCGGACAGGTAGCTGTCCGAAGCATTTTCAAGCCCGGTCCCCGATAGGCCGCATTCCCTTCAATGGCGTTGTGACGCGTCTGGCCTGAACACTGGCGTCACTGATTATCCTTCGAACACTTGAGATCCGACCAAGACGTTCGCTGGGCGCTCGGTTCTGCTGCTTGCAACTCTCCAGAAACGCTCCCGATAGGCTCCGTCCCCATCTGAGCGCATGTAGCGGCGAAGTTCCGTTTCTGGGTCGAGGCCGGGAAAGATCTCAGCTATTTGTGACTGGTATTTCAGGACGGCCGCAAACTTAGCTGCAAAGTCGACCGCAACATCGACGTGGTCACCGATCTCCCAACTGCTGCGCTCTCGTGCGGCAGGAACGCTGTCTGCGAATTTGGGCGGAAAGAAGCCTGCTGCGTACGGAATATCCTCGTAAAGATATACGTCCACCGACTGTTCGCTGATATTCTTTCGGAGAGCCTCGGTCGTGACCACGTGATCAACATGCCGCCCGACGGCCATTGGACACAGGATGACGGTGGGGCGCACATCCGCGAGCCATTTGGCAAGAAGGAGCTTCAGTTCCTTCCAGGCGGGGTCATCTATCGCCGGCGCAGAAAAGACCGCTTGGCGAGTGGGATAGAGATACGCTCGACGCCGGCTCATGCGGTAGATGGAATCCAACAAACCGCCTTGAAGAACATCAGCACCGAGAAGTGCCAGCGATGCAGCGTCTTCCTTGCGACGGACCCGATAAGGGTTCGATCCAAGACCCCACCAGGCGTGTAATTCTTTCACCAGTTGCGACGGCTCCTCATCGATCCGAGCATCCGCTGTGAAGATATTGCCGACGATGACCGCGCATTGCTGCTTTACCGCCAGGTCGATCAGACCTCCCGCGCTAAGCACGGCGTCGTCAAGATGAGGTGACAGGATCAAAATCCGGTCGTCTTTCGTGAGATTGCCCAGCGTCGTCACGTTCAGTCCTTACCCTTGCAATACCCGCGGTTCCTGGCGGCCCGATGCCGTCGCGGGTTGGCCAGTCAACGCTCGAACCCAGATTGTACTATTTGCACTCAGCCGAAACCGCGTGCTTTGGAGACCTCATCGATTGCCGCGGCTGCGACCTCAACAGCTTTGTCAAGCTCCTCCCGGGTTGCTATGAGCGGCGGTGACATCTCGATCGAGTGTCCGATGGCTGTCACCAACACGCCCTTGGAGTGCATCGTGTTCATCACCGTCTTGACGGTATCGTCCTCGAAGGCAGCCTTGGTTGACTTGTCGCTTGTGAAGTCGATGGCGTGCCAGTGTCCGATGCCCCTCACGTCGCCGACGATGGGAGAGGTCTGGAGCGCAGAACGCAGCGCTTCCTGCATATAGAGGCCGTTATTGCGTGCCCTCGACAGCAGCCCTTCCCTTTCCTTGATCTCGATCACCTTCAGCGATGCGGCCATGGCGCCGGCGTGGCCGCTGTAGGTGTGAACGTTGCGATACATCGGGATTGCGTCGGCGATCTCGGGACGTGTTGCAACGGCTCCGGCCGGAACGTAGCCAGCGCTCATGGCCTTGGCCATCGTGATGATGTCAGGCACGATCCCAAACTGTTCCGATGCAAACCATGTGCCGGTCCGTCCGAAGCCTGTGATGACTTCATCGCAGATGAGAAGGATGTCGTGTTGGGTGCAAATCTCTCGAACGCGTTTCCAGTAGTTCTGCGTCGGGATCTGAACGCCGTGAGCCTGCATGATCGGTTCGCCGATGAAAGCAGCGATGTTTTCGGGTCCCTCCAGCTCGATCTGCTTCTCGAGATAGGTGGCACACATGTCTGCCCACACTTCGTCGGAGACGCCGAACGGGTTCCTGTAGCGCGTTGGGCTCGGAATAAAGCTGTTGCCGGGTACCCGCGGATCCGGGATGTTCCGCACGGGCAGCCAGTCGGTGACTGACAGGCAGCCCATTGTGGCGCCGTGATACGCATTCCAGCGCGAGATTACCTTATAGGCGCGGGGCTTCTTACCTTTTGCCTGATGGTATTGCTTCGCAAGCTTTAACGCGCCCTCGACGGCTTCCGATCCAGTGCTGACGAAGAAGATCCGCGAGAGATCTCCCGGAAGTATTTCTGAAAGCTTCTCAGCAAGCCTGATGGCAGGTTCTGTCGTATTGCTCGCAGTTCCAACAAAATGGACTTTGAGCAACTGATCGAAGACAGCCTTGGCAATCTCCTGATTGCCATATCCGAGCGTATTTGCGCGGGTCGGCGAGCCCAGCATGTCTAGATATTCACGATTATCTTCGGTCCAAAGACGGCAGCCCTCGCCCCGGGCGTAAATGGAAAGCCCATTCGTTGCAATTTCCGACTGGCTCACAATCGGAATGATCATGTGATCGAGTGCCGATTTCAGCAACGTCGTAAGATTGCTGTCCTTTTGCGCTGTCATGGTCTTTCATCCCTTGTTATGGCGTTCCTATCGGCTTGGATCGCAGGCGAGTTTCTTGTCTCGCGAAAGCCGACAAAATCGGATGGACGTTAAGAGGTCTCAATGGCTCCCGACGTCGGCCGTGGAGTTCAGGCCTTATACCGGCACAAGTTTTGTGCCGTTTTTCGCTTTGTTCCCACTTTCGTTCATCGGACAGGACAGGCGCTGGGGTTGAAGGTCCCCGTTTGGCCGCCCGCTATTTCAAGAGGTAAGCTCTCCGGATATTTGTCCACTTGATGGACTAATACTTGTAAAGATTTTCGCCGCATGTCAATCAGTTTCTATGGGAAAAGCTTCAAAATTTGCGCGTGGCCCCGAGAATGCCGATGGTTGGGCTCCAAGGACAATAGTTGGCACCAATGTGGAAGGGGCGAATGCGCACAACCGTCGCGTCATCTTGGATGCGATCCGCGTGAATCGAGCACTGTCGCGGGCCGACCTCGCCCGGGCGACGAAGCTCTCGAAGCAAGCGGTCTCAAACATCGTGGATGAGTTGGAAAGCGAAGGCATGATCATGGCGCAGCATACAATCGCGCGCGAGGTGGTGGGACGCCCCGCGGTTCCCTACGTCTTGGCTGCCAACGGCGCATACGCTATCGGTCTTCATGTTGACAGACATGAAGCGCGAGCAGTCGTCGTCGATCTCTGTGGAGATGTTCTGGTACGCAAACGCGCTCGCTTGTATGCCGAAGATCCTGAGCGCGGTTTCAATGACCTGCTCGATCTCCTGTCCAATACCCGCAAGGAGGCCGCCGCGCTGCGCACCGATCTCGACACCCGTCTGGTTGGCCTCGGCGTGGCAATGCCAGGTCCTTTCGGAATCGATGAGGCTCGCAGCGCCACGGCCGACGTTTACAGCATGGCGCACTGGCAAAACTTTCCACTCGTTTCTCGCCTGGAATCAGAAACCGGATTGATTGTAAGCCTGCGAAACGACGCGGCTGCCGCAACGATGGCCGAGATGATTTCAGGTCGGCTAAACGGCGTCAGGGATGCCGTCTGCCTGTACCTTGGCTACGGCTTGGGCGCCGGCATTGTGGTGAACGGTGAAGTATATAATGGGCGCAACGGCAATGCCGGCGACGTTGGTCTGATTCCCGCTCAGCCGGGATGCCAGTCGAGGCCGTTGTTGGAACGCCTTGCCACGCTCGCAGCCCTGAGTGGGTCGCTCGATCTCGATCCTGCCGATCCGGCCTTCTTCACCCTCATTGCGCAGGCGGTCGACAAGGGCGGTCTCGAATATCAGGCATGGTTGGAGCAGGCCGCTCGCGAAATCGGATGGCTACTCACCGTGACTGAATTGGTATTTGCGCCTGAGGCAATCGTGTTATGCGGTAGCGCGCCGGAAACTCTTCTCGATGATCTGTTCGAACGGCTCAAGACGCCTGGCATGGGCGGTGACCGCCCGAGGATGATGCGCGGCCTCGCCGACATCTGGGCTCCGGCCCGAGGGGCGGCAACGGAGCCGATCAGCCGAAGCTTTTCGCCGATGTATTCAGCGCTGTTTAAGAAGTGACCCGGGAGTTGGCCGTCGCGAAGGGCAACCGGCAATATACAAATGCCAGCGGCTTACATCTTTCAAGGATCTAGTAGCGGGCAGACCGTGGTTGCAGCCCTTGCGATGTTACTTGGTGATGCGGTTGTAGATCGCGGCCAGGAGGAGAATGATAGCACCGTAAATGATCTGCTTTATCGGTTCAGACGCATTGTAAAAGGTCAGGAACGAGTTGAGCACCGTCAGAACGAGGGCGCCTCCAATGGCACCAATATACGAACCCTTGCCTCCGAAGATGGAAACACCGCCGATGACCGGTGCTGCAACAGATGGCAGTAAATAGGTATTGGCGAGACCCAAATCGGCGGCGTTCGTACTTCCGACAAGCAGAATTCCCGCCGTGCCGCTGAGAAAGCCACTGAGGGCATAGCTGGAGATTTGGACACGATGGAGGCGAACACCTGACAAACGCGTGGCTCCAGCATTGTCACCGAGCGCGTAAAGCAAGCGCCCGTAACCGGTTCGTCTGAGCACAATGACGAGCACGAGGGAAAACAAGACCCAGAAAATGGCATTAATCGGGACGATCCCCCCCAATTTCGAGGTACCGAGCGTGACGATGTAGTCCGGCACCAAAGACGCCCGGCCCATGACCGCTTGGCTATAGACCGTGAGGCCGCCGATTGCCACCAGGCTGCTCGCCAGCGTCATGATTAACGGGGTGACGCCGAAGACAGCTATCCCGACGCCGTTGACTGCACCGATGATGGCGGCGAAGGCAAGGCCCAACGCGACGGCCAATACTCCCAGTTGTGGATTGGTGGCCATCAGATAAGCGCTTGCCGTGGCGCAGGCGGGCACCGACAGGTCAATCCCGCCAGTGAGAAGAACGATGGTCTGTGCTGCGGCGAAGAACCCTAATGGAGCCGCGAAAAGAAGGATGTTAGAGAACCAAGCCAGGCCAATGATCTGTGGCTGAAGAAACCACATCCCGGTACAAAGCGCCAGCAGCAGGCCATAGAGAACGATTAGAGGCCGGTTTTCGGAGACCGGCTCCTGATTCCGGGTCGAAACGCTTACCATCAGTTGATCCTCTGTTGCCGTTTACCGAGCGCGCCGCCGATCATAACTACCAAGACCAAAATGACACCTTGGATTACCTGCCCGTAGTTAGGATCGATGTTGACGAAGATGAGAAGCATTGGGATGAAAGCCAGGATAATCGAGGCGATGATGGGCCCCGCTGGGCCGCCTTCGCCGCCCTGAAGGCTGACCCCACCGAGCGTGATCGCCGCGACGCTGGCGAGCGTGTAGAAACTGCCACCCAGAGGAGACCCAATACCAGTGGTGAATGTCAAACTTAGTCCAGCGAGTGCGGCGAAAACCCCTCCGGCGGCAAAGCCGATCAACCTCCCATGGGCGGGGTTTGTCCCGGACCTCAGAGCGGCCACCTGATCGGACCCGGCCGCGAACATGAAAAGCCCAAGGCGAGAGCGTCTGAGTGGCAGCCAGACTAACAGCACCGGAACCACGATCGCTAGGAGCGCGTTTGGAAGCCACCCATCAAAAAGCCCTCCGCTCACCGCTGAGAGAAACTCATCGGGTGCCCCACCACCTGGCTGATTTAAGACGAGAAGTGCGAGGCCGCCGTAGATAAATCCGGTTGTCAAGGTGACCATAACGTCCGGGATGCCTGAGACTGCGGAAATTATAGCGTTGGCGCAGGAGCACAGAACCGCAACCAACAAGACGAGAACCGCGACCAGCAAGGATGTGGAAAGGTCGGCGTCCTGCATAAGCCGGGCTGCCACCACGTTTGAAAGCGCGATTACGGATCCAAGCGAGAGATCAATACCCCCTGCGATTACCACGCACATCTGGGCAAGCGCCGCCAACGCAAGCGGAAGCGCGACGAGAGCCAGTGACTCCAGATCAAATGGACCAAACCCGCGATGCACAAAGGCGGTCGTTGCAAACATTGTAGCTAGGACGCCAAGGAGGCTTGCCGGCACAGTGAGAATCTTGCCGGGGCGTGACGCAAAAGATTTCTGGTTCATGTCACCCTCTTTCCTCTCTCTCGACCGCAAAACTCTCTGCGTGCGACAGGCCGTGGGCCGCTTCGAGCAGTTGGGCCTCCGTACTGTCTTTGTTAGAAAGTTCTTTGACGAGCCGCCCTCCAAAAAGCACGAGCGTTCGGTCGGCGACTTGCTGGATTTCAGTCAGGTCCGAAGTAAAATACAAAACGGCCGCTCCCTTGGAGGCTACATCGCGGACGATATCAAATATCTGCTGTTTCGCGCCGACATCGATACCGCGTGTTGGGTCGAAGCAAAGCAGCACGTCGAAGCCTAAGCACAGCCACCTGGCTATCACGACCTTTTGCTGGTTGCCGCCAGATAGCAGACGAACTTCTCGTCCTGCTCTCATGTCGATAGACAGGTCCGCGGCGACTTTTGCCACAGCCTCTTGACGTCTCCGCGTAGAGATGAACCCCCAGTTTCGCGGCGACCTTAGTTTTGGTAGCCAAACGTTTTCCTCTACGGATTGACCTCTTAGGAGCGCTTGTTCACGCTCCGCCGGAATAAGTGCGACACCAGCGTCTATGGCGTCCGCCGGATGGGCGAAGCGAGTTACCTTCTGCGAGATCGTGATTGTTCCCTCATCAGCAGCTCTCAGCCCCGCAAGGCATTCGAATAGCTGGTCTTGGCCCTGCCCTTCCAACGCCGCCAGTCCAACGACTTCGCCGCGTCGCACCGATAGGGACACGTTGCGAAGGTTTGAACCGAGTGTGAGCGAATGTACTTCGAGTATTTTCGGTCCACTTTCCGTCGCCGTCGTGAGCGCGGCAGGAGCAAGAGGCTCAGATCTACCCAGCATGAGGGCTACGATTTCGTGAGAACTTGTGTTGCTGGTCTCGACCACGCCGGCGACGACACCATCCCGCAGGACGGTTGAACGCTGGCACAGCGCCTCGATTTCTCCCAGGCGGTGAGAGATGAAGACGACTGCCACACCAAGCGACTGCAGCTCTCTGACCTCGTCGAAGACCATATCGGCGTATTCTGCGGATAGTGCGGCGGTAGCTTCGTCGAAAAAGACGACCTTCGGATCGGACGCCAATGCTCTTGCAATGTCGATCATGCGACGGATTGGAAGGGAAAGATCCTTGGCTTTCACATCCCAATTCAGACTTCCGAGCCTGTAACGCTCCAGTCTGGATCGGACCTTCGCGGGAGCGGCGCCCGTCAATTTCACATTTTCCGCGATGGTTAGATGGGGAACGAGGGACGGTTCCTGGTAGATCGAAACCAAGCCAGCTCGACGCGCCGCAGCAGGCGACCTTGCGATAAAAGGTTGGCCATTCAGACACAACGATCCCGACCCGAAACCGATGGCGCCGGTCAAGATTTTGACAAACGTGCTCTTTCCCGCGCCGTTTGCGCCGAGCAGACCGTGCACTTCACCTGCTGCCACCCTTAGATTGGCATCACGCAGGGCCACGATGTGCCCGAATTTCTTTTGGATATTTCGTGCCTCGATGACGAAGTTGGACGCAACCATATGCAACTCCCCAGAATATGGGGCAGCGCACTGTTGCGCGCTGCCTGGAGTGCTCACTCGCCCGGAGCCTGGCAGTTGATGACATCAGCCTTGGTGTAGGTCGTGAAAGGCTTCAGATCAGTTGCGACGCTGTAATAGGGATCGAGTTTCGGATCGTACTCGCCCTTCAGCTTCTCTGTCTCTTCAGAAGTAAGGTTGCTCCATACCTCGGGTTCGAGGAGTGTCTTCTGCTTAACGTCCTTCTTCTGGAGGACATTAAGAGCGACAGCCAGACCTGCGCCACCGATAGATGCCGGGTTCGTCACGGCTGCCCCCTTGAACCCCTTATCCTTGAGCGAAATCATCTGACCCAAGAACCCATTGTTGTCTGCACCAACGATGAACGGGTATGCTACTCCGGCTGCCTTGTAGGCGTCGACCACGACGGCATCCTGGCCCGTCGTGAAGATGCCGTCGATCTTCTCGCCAGAAGAGATCAGATCCTTGGTCTTTTGAGCAGTCGTGTTGAGCGACCAGCCGTTGAAGACCGTCGTCACCTTGATGTCGGGATACTTCTTCATGGCCTCCGTGAAGCCCTGATGCCTATCCGCGTCGGCCGGAACACCGTCAATGCCTCTCATCTCCACCACATGGCCCTTGCCCCCGATCTGCCGTGCCAGCCACTCGGCCGAGAGCCTGCCATACGCCACCTGATCGTTGCTCACCAGGTAAGCGTCCTTGGAACTCACGGCCTGGTCCACGGCCACGACGACCACGCCCCGCGCCTTAGCCTGCTTGATCACCGGATCCAGCGCGGATCGATCAGATGGATTGACGATGATGGCGTTCGCACCCGCAGAAATCAGGCTGCGGATATCAGCAATCTGTTCGGTAGGCCCGCCATTGCGGTTGGCGAGGATGACCTTTTCGACGACGCCCGAAGCCTTCGCCTGCGCCTTGACCGAGCAGATCATCTCCTCACGCCATCCGTTGCCGATCAAAGTGTTGGAGACACCGACGATGAACTTGTCGGCCGCCTGCGCGATTGCAGGCGCAGCGATCGACGCCATAAGTATTGCCATGCCAAGAAAGCGCTTCATTTGATCCTCCCCTGTAAGCGTTTACGATTAACATCGATAATACTATAGCAAGGTTTGTCAATCGAAATGTAATCGCTTACATGCTTTGTTTAGACAAGTTCCTTGAAGCCGGCCGTATCGTTGGTTGAAAGGACGTAAACGGCAGCTTCGTAGAAGTCGAGTGTTCCGAAATTCCCGCTCTTAAGCGCAAGCGCGATCTCCCGTCCGTTCGCCGTACCAAACAGCGCGGGCACTCCCGGGTCAATTTCGGTTCCGAGCACGAACTGGCTTACATTAAGCGCCTTGACCACCGCTCCGGATGTCTCGCCGCCTCCGACAACGATGCGCGAAAAGCCAGATTGGGCGAGCTCGACGGCGAGCTTCCCGAAGAAGTCCTCAATTACACTTGCAACGGCTTCGCGGCCGAATTCCTGCTGAGCCGCCTTTACCGCTTCCGGTGCCGCGCTGGAGTAAATAGCAACGGTTTCTCCAGCGTGCTCGTTCACGAAGGCTACCGCATCGGCCACTTTGAGCTCGCCGCTCACCAAGCTGGCGGGGTCCACTTTCAATCCTCGATGCCGGTCGAGAAAGCGATCGAGCTGGCGTTGGGACATGTCGCTGCACGACCCCGACAGGATGACGGCCTTACCTTTGACGCCAAGCGCGGTGGTCGGCCTCTCCCTGAGTTTGCCTGCCGCCGCGAAGTTGGCCGGGAGACCGATAGCCACGCCGGAGCCGCCGGTAATGAGGCGATGGTCGGCAGCGGCCTTGCCTATTGCGGTCAAGTCTTCGTTGCTGATGGCGTCGACGACGACGAGCCGCCGTCCCTGAGCGCGCTGTTCATGGAGAGCGGCAATAATTTCGCGTGTACCTTTGCGGACGGTGCGCTCGTCGATTAGGCCCACACGTGACTTTGCAGATTTCTGAAGCCATCGCACGATATCCGGATCCGTCATCGGTGTAAGCGGGTGCCTCTCCATTCCGGACTCGCTGAGCAAGCGTCCATTGACGAAAAGATGGCCGTTGTAAATGGTTCGGCCGTTGTCTGGAAACGCGGGGCAGACGATTGTCTGCAAGCCCTGCAGCCGGTCGAGCAGGGCCTCGGCCACCGGTCCGATGTTTCCGAACTGCGTAGAGTCGAACGTCGAGCAGTACTTGAAGAAGAATTGCTCACAACCTTGGCCCATCAGCCACTCGAGAGCGCCCAAGGATTGCGAAACGGCCTCTTCGACAGGAACGGACCGCGTCTTGAGCGCCACCACGCCTGCGTCGCAGTCGACGAGAGCCTCTCGGGGCACGCCGTTGAACTGAGCGGTGTACATGCCTTGCCGCGATAATGTATTTGCCAGGTCGCTCGCGCCCGTGAAGTCATCAGCTATACATCCAAGAAGCATTGAAGCCGCCTTCCGCGTTAAAGTGCGATTGAGCCGCCGAGATCATCTTCGATGTGAACCCGGATGATCTCGTCCATCGATTTCTCGGCGGCAAAGCCAAGTCGCACGGCTCTTTGTGCTGTGAAACCTTGAGGCCATGAGGCAATGATCGCCTCGACTGCGGGATCTGCCTGCTTTCGGATGAAGCCGACAGCCTTTTCTCCTGCCACACGACGAAGTGCTTCGATTTGGTCTTCGACAGTTGCCGACAGTCCCGGCAGATTGAGGCTGCGCCGTTGGCCCAGCAGCGACAGATCGATGGTCGCAGCATGGACCAAGGCGCTGACCGCCGCGCGCGGGCTAGCGAACCAATGGCGAACGGTTGTCGGAACTGGAAGCACTGCCTCCCGCCCTGCCAGCGGCTCTCGCAGAATGGCCGAAAAGAAGCCCGACGCGGCCTTGTTCGGTTTGCCGGGTCGGACACATATAGTCGGTAGCCTCAAAGCGATACCATCGAAAACGCCCCGACGGGAATAGTCGCCAAGCAGGAGCTCGCCCATCGCTTTCTGTGTGCCATAGCTGGTGAGCGGCGCCAGCATAAAATCGTCTGGAATAAGTTCAGGCAAGGGTTGCCCGAACACCGCAAGCGATGAGGTGAAAATCACCTTCGGACGATAGGGCGCGTTCGAGGCTTCGTGACGGATTGCCTCAAATAACTGACGTGTGCCATCGAGGTTGATTGCATAGCCCTTTTCGAAGTTTGCTTCGGCATCGCTCGATACGATGGCAGCCAGATGAAATATCACATCAGGGCGTCTTGCAATGAGTGAGCAGATATCGTCGTTTGAGGTCAAGTCGGCTGTGACACAATTGACATCGCCGGCAAAATCGGTTGGAGCGGTTGGCGGCACTACATCGACCAGGCTAATCGTGCCGATGTCCTGATCGTTGATCGACCTGACCGCAGCAATCCGATCTGCAAGCTTTCGGCCGATCATGCCGGCTCCACCTATAATCATGACGTGCAAAATAGTATCCTTTAGACGTTGTTATTTTCCCGACCAGTTTGGCGGCCGCTTTTCGGCAAATGCGTTCATGCCCTCAACCCGGTCCGCCGACTGGAAGACATTGAGCAGCGCTTCTCGTTCCTGACGTAGGCCGTCTGAGAGCGGCCTCTCGTCAGTTTGCTGGATCAGCCGCTTCGTTACCGCAACAGACAGTGGGGCGTTCCTGGCGATCATTTCAGCAAGGGAAACAGCCCTCTTCAAGACTTCGTCGTCGGGGACGAGTTCGGCCACCAATCCAAGGGCTAATGCTTCACGCGCCGACACTGGAGCCCCGGTCAAAAGCATCTTCGCGGCAGCCTGGCGCCCGATAAGTCGTGGCAATCGCTGGCTCCCGCCATCGCCCGCTAGGCCGCCGATCTTGACCTCAGGCTGGCCAAATTGCGCATTTTCACCCGAGACGATGAAGTCACAGGCCATAGCCAGTTCGTTGCCTGCGCCGAGGGCAAATCCACGCACGGCGGCGATGAGTGGTTTGGAAAAACGCTCGATCGACCTCCATGCAGAAAGCCGCTCCTCGTCAAGGATGGCGGCAAAACCACGTTCGTTCATCTCGTGAATGTCCGAGCCGGCACAAAACGCCCGCTCGTCGCCCGCAATTATCACTGCGCGGACATTCGGATTGGAGGCGGCGGCCTCTAGTTTGACTGCCAGATCTAGGACCAGTTGTTTGGTTAAGGCATTGCGTCTTGCAGGACGATTGAGCCGAAGAACGATAACATGCTCGACCGGCTCTTCCGTGATCAGGTGCTCTTCCATTGCCTTAAAGCCTGTAAAGATGAAGGCCACCGTCAACGAAGACCGCGTCGCCAGTCGAGAACTTGAAAACCCCAGCAGCAAGGCTGGCTACCGCCTCGCCAACATCGTGCGGATCGCCCCAACGCCGCATTGGCACCAGACCCTCCTCGATGACCCGGTCATACTTGTCGCGGGATGGCGCGGTCATTTCGGTCATGGTGATGCCCGGGCGCACCTCGTATGCGTGAATTCGTTCGTCAGCCAATCGGGCGGCAAACAAGCGCGTCGCCATCGACAGTCCGGACTTCGTAATGCAGTAGTCGGGTCGATTGACACCGAGGATTTCCACGTTGACCGAGGTGATGTTGACGATCGAGCAAAAATGCTCTGAAGAAGCCTTTGTCGCAATGAGGTGGCGGCTGAAGGCCTGGCTTAGCAGGAACGGCGCACGCAGGTTGATCCGGATCGCCCGATCAAGGCTCTCTACCGGTAAATCGAGCATATCGCCCCTGACCGTCGACGATACGCCGGCATTGTTGACGAGAGTAGTGAGCGTACCAAGGCGGTCAGCGGCCGCGAGAATGTCTTGGTGCAGACCCTCGTCGCCGACATCGGCAGCGAGGAATGCAGCGTCCGCCCCATTTCGCTCGATGAGAGCGACGGTTTCCCGCGCCGCACTATCATCCTCAAGGTCAACAACGAGGACATTGTGGCCTCTTGTCGCCAGGCTTTGGCTGATCGCACGGCCGATGCCGCGCCGACCGCCTGTGACAATGGATACTGGTTTGCTCATGAATGAATTCCTCAGGCTTTGACGGATCCGCTGACCAGACCGCGTACGAAGTAACGGCCGAGCGCGACGTAGAGAATTGCTGTCGGCAACGCCGCGATGACTGCACCCGCCATCACCACGTTCCAGTCGACAGAGAAGTTTCCAGCGAGATTGTTCAGCGCAACGGTGACCGGCTGCGACTGCGGATTTGGAACAATCGTCACGCCGAACAGGAAATCGTTCCAGATATTGGTGAATTGGAAGATGGCAGCGACAACGAAGGCCGGCGGCGACAGCGGCAGAATGATCTTCCAATAAACCTTCCAAACTCCGGCCCCATCCACTCTCGCCGCTTCGATGAGAGAGCGAGGCACGCTGCGATAATAGTTGCCGAAAATCAGGGCGTTAATAGACTGGCCATAGATGACATGGACTAGGATGAGCCCAGGGATCGTCCCGTAAAGGCCGACCTTCTGGGTGAAAAAGACCAGCGGAACGATGATGCTTTGATAAGGGATGAACATTCCGAAGATAATAAGGATCGAAATGAGATTGGCCCCTTTGAAACGCCAGAGGGACAATATGTAGCCGGTCAGCGATCCCACCAAGCAAGACAGGACGGTCGCGCTAACGGTGATCACCAGACTGTTCTGGAACGAAGACGACAGTCGCGACCATGCTTCGCGGAAACCACCCAGGCCAATCGATTGCGGCAATTGCCACATAGTCGAGATCGACACTTCGGTGGCGGACTTCATGCCGTTTACCACCATCATGTAGACAGGCATGAGGTAGAACGCGGAGAGCACGATCAGCGCTGTATAGATGGCGACCTTTTGAAGAAACAGGCCGATTTTCCCGTCCGATGCTGCGGGCTGAAATGTTTCGACCGTGGTCATCAGTGGTTCTCCCGAGCATTTCGGATCAGGTAGGGGATGATTACGATAGCGACCATGAGCAACATCACGACGGAACCCGCCGCCCCGAGGCCGTAACGCAACGCGCGGAAGGTCATTTCGAACACGAAAATGCCAGGCACGTCTGTCGCGAAGCCAGGACCCGGGCCCGACATGGCAAAGACGAGGTCGAAGATCTTGAGTGAGACGTGTCCGAGGATAACAAGGTTGACAACCGTGAAGGGCGCCAGCATCGGCCAGGTGATTTTGCGGAAATAGGTCCAGCCCGATGCGTTGTCGATTTTCGCGGCCTCCCGGATGTGGTCCGGGATTGTCGCCAACCCGGCAAGAAATGTTGCCATCGCAAATCCAGACAATTGCCAGGATGCCGCAATTGCGACGCCGATGAGAGCAAGCGGCACTCCAATGTCAAACTGGAGAGCCGCGGCACTGGGAAAGATCGCTGCAAGCTTTTCATTGAGAGGCGGCCACACGGTGGGGTCGGTCAACCATGCAGGCTTCAGTGGCCCAACGCCAACGTGCGACAGCAGCGTATTGATGCCAAGCGCATCGAAAAGGACGTTTACGCCACTTTCAGGATTGAACAGCCATCGCCATGCAACACCAGTCACGATGAAGGATAGAGCATAGGGAAAGAGAAAAATTGCCCGGAAGATCCCGCGGCCCCTGATCTGGCGGTCGACGAGTAGCGCAAGCGCCAGTCCCAGACCAACTGAACCGAAGAGGAAGATGCTGGTGAAGACGACCGTGTTTCGCAGATCGGCCTGGAAGCGACCGTTTGAAAAAAGCGCCGAATAGTTCTTCATCAATGGCGACGCAAAGCCACCTGCGAGATTGACCGGCGACCACGTCGATAAGGAAATCAGGACCGTGAGGACGATGAAGACGTAGACGAATACGAGGGTTGTGACGATCACCGGCGAAATGAGCAATACCGGGCTCAGCCGTTCAAGCATACCCTCTCTCGTCCGCGTCGCCGGTTCTGCGGCTTCGATGGCAAGAGACATGACACTGTTCCATGATGTGGGGTGTGGAGCAGTCTTGCTGCTCCACACGTTGATTTAGCCGTTGCTGATGGCCTGCTGGGCCTCGGCAAGTGCTGCGGCGAAACGATCGACATTTTTATTGACGACGAAGGTCGTTAAGGCATCAAAATGTGCCTGGACGAATGCTGCCGGAACCTGTTCGCCGTTGACGCTGGAGCCGACGAACTTGTTCTTTGCGAACTTGTCGTATGACCATTGCAGGTACGGCGGCAGCTTTGTCTTGTCGACGTCAAGGCGTGGCGAGACCGAACCCTTGTTGAGGCTGAAGGCTAGCTGTGTGTCGGCTGAACCAACCGTCTTGAGCCAGTTGATGGCTTCCTGTGGATTCGGAGCGCCCTTCGGGCTCGTAAAGCAATCGGTGACGATGATGAAGATGTCGTCGGTACCTGGGTGGCTGACCCATCCGAAATCTTCTCCGTCCTTGGCGTTTGCCTTCCTAAACTCGCCGTATGCCCAGTCGCCGTGCATGTTGAAGGCCGAGCTACCATCGATGACCTTCCCAACGGCCTGGTCCCAGCTCAGTGCCGAGTGGTCGGAATTTACGAACTCAAGTACCTTGAGGTGAAGCTTCATTGCCTCCTTCAGCTCAGGCGAGTCGAACGAAAGTTCGCCCGTCCAGAGCTTCTGCGTTTGCTCGTATCCCAGAAGGCCTGTGAATGTATTCTCAAAGATGCGGGCATTCGCCCAGATCCCGTTGTCGCCGAGCGAAAGGGCATTCACGCCAGCGTTTTTCAGTTTTTCAGCAGCAGCAAAGAATTGATCCCAGGAAAGGGTCTCGCCGATGTCGATGTCGTGTTTCTGGAGGAGCTTCTTGTTATACCAGACCTCGTTGCAGCGATGGGCGCCAACGTGGACGGCATAGTACTTCCCGTCCTTGCGGATGAGATCCAGCACCGCCGGGGGAACTTTATCTTCCCAGCCCTCGCTCTTGTAGAGGCTTGTAATATCGTCGACGAAGCCGGGGCCGACATATTGGTCAAAGAACGCCGTTCCGGAGTTGCCCTGCCAGCTGTCGGGCGGATTGCCGCCAGCCAGACGAGCCTGCAGGACAGATTGCGCATTGGTGCCCCCACCGCCAGCGACCGCGGCATTGATCAACTCGGTACCTGGAAATTTGGCGGCGTAAGAATCGGTCAGAGCTTTTAGCGCCGCGGCCTCGCCACCTGAGGTCCACCACGAGAAGATCTCAAGCTTTCCGGCTGCCATGGCGGCTCGTCCCGCGGCCGCCCCGACTGCCGCGGCGCCGGCCAACGCGGCACCGGTTTTCAGCAGCGACCGTCTGTTAAGTTCCCATGTCATGCGCACACTCCTCCCTTCGCGCCGCAGCGCGTTGCAAAAAACACTCGATTGACGTGCCGGATTAGCGGCGACCCGGAACCCAGCGATCTGCCAGGGAACCGAACTGCAGCTGAACGGTCTTCAACTCGGTGAACTCCTCGACCGCAAACCGCCCCTTTTCATGCCCCACACCGCTTTGCCGATGGCCGACCAACGGCAATTCGGGCGCGCCGGCGATATAGGTATTGACTTCGACCGTGCCCGATTTGAGACCCCGGGCGCATTGAAACGCTGTGTCGAGGCTCGAAGTCCAAACGCCCGATGCAAGGCCGTAGATCGTGCTATTGGCGATTTCGATCGCTTCGTCGACGGTGTCAAAGGGAATGATCGCCAGGACCGGGCCGAAGATCTCCTCCTGGGCAATTCGCATTTCCGGCTTCACGTCTGAAAAGATCGTAGGCTCGACAAAATAGCCTGCAACGCCATCATGTTCTTCGGACTGCGTGCCGCCAAGAACAAGCTTGGCATTCTCTTGCTTGCCAATCGCGATATATGAACCGATCGTTTCGTATTGCTGACGGGAAATGACCGGACCGACCTTGACCGAGGGATCGAGCGGGTCGCCGACCGGAACGGACTTGATCTGTGCGGCAACCGCCTCGGAAAACTTGTCGGCGACGGAACGCTGAACGAGCAGCCGCGTGCCGCTTACACAGCACTGGCCTGCATTGTGCAAAATACCGAAGGTAACCTTGTCCGCTGCCGCCTCGAGATCTGCGTCTGCGAAGACGATATGAGCCGCCTTGCCTCCCAACTCGAGTGAAACCCTCTTGAGGGTGTCAGCCGCAACGCGGCTGATAGTCTTGCCGACTTCGGTCGAGCCAGTGAATGAAACCATGGCCACATCCGGGTGCTTGCAGAGCTGCATGCCAGTTGTCGAGCCGGAACCTGCGAGGATGTTGACCACGCCTCTCGGGATGCCTGCTTGAATGAGAAGCTCGCCAAGCATCAGAGCTGTACCAGATGTTATCTCGCTCGGCTTCACCACCGCCGTGCAGCCGACAGCCAGCGCGAAGGGCAGCTTCTGGCTCAAGATCAGGAGCGGAAAATTCCACGGGGTGATCATGGCGACAACACCGATCGGCTGACGGAGGACCAAACCCATCGTATCCTTGCCAAGCGTGTCGTAAGTGTCCCCATATGTATGGCGCGCCAGAGTGGCGGCATACTCCCAAAGTTCCACCGAAACGTCGATCTCGCCCTCGATAGCTGAGACGGGCTTTCCTCCTTCCAAAGCCTCAATCCTGGCAAGCTCCCTCTTGTTCTCACGTATGAGATCGGCAACTTTGAGGATCAGGCGGGCACGATGTGCGCCCGGCATTGTTGCCCAGTCGCTGTTTTCGAACGCGCTCTTTGCAGAGGCGATCGCCCTATCGACGTCCTCCTCTCTCGCTCGGGGATAGCGGCTAACAAGCTTCCGGTGTGCAGGGCTCTGGCGTTCAATGGCTTGGCGATCGGCAACAGGGATCAGTTGTCCATCGATCAAGAGGCTGAAGTCGCGCGGCTGCGGGGGGATTGCGAAGCTGGTTGAGGGATCAGAAAGCATGGCAGGGTTCCGTCACTTTTAGGATAAGGACAAATGTAAGCGGTTACAGAGGATTGTCAACGAAAATCTTAAAGGTCAAGATCCTCCCAGGCTCCGCCATTCGAGTTGGAGACCAGAGCGGCTTCGCATAGCGCTACGCCGCGAAGGCCCTCCTCCAGGCCAGGATGAGGAAATGGTCCTGCCGCGCCTGCATTGTCGATGGCGTCGGCGAAGTCGCTGTACAAGATCGCCAGCGCCTCGTGATAGCCTTCCGGATTTCCTGCAGGCAGTGTCGTTTGCGCCAAACCCGCAGCAGTCATCGTGCGCTGGCCTCGATGGAGAATACGGTCGGATTTGCCGAGTTCTCCGAGAAACAACGTTTCTGGGGCTTCCTGGCGCCACTCGACAGATCCAGTGCTTCCCACCACCTTCACCCGCAGGCCGTTTCGGTGGCCAGGCGCTGCTTGTGTTGCCCATAAAAGCCCTCGGAATCCGCGATCGAACTTGATCTGCACGATGTCGTTGTCGTCCAGCACGCGGCCTGGCACCGTCGTGAGCATGGTTGCCGATACGGCGCTTGCCTTTGTCCCGGTGATGAATTCAGCGAGGTTGAAGGCGTGCGTGCCGACATCCGAAAGCGTCCCGGTCGGTCCTGCCCTCGCGGGGTCCGTGCGCCACCCTCCAGCCTTGGCACCGAGATTTTCCGGCTTGTCCGCAAGCCATTCCTGCAGGTACTCGACATAGACGAAACGAACCTCTCCGATTGCTCCTTCCTGTACGAGCTGTCGCGCTTCCCTTACCATCGGGTAGCCGCAGTATGTATAGGTCATGCCGAAGAACACGGCTTTGTCCGTCGCCAGTCGCTTTAGGATTTTCGCCTCCTCCAACGAATTGACGAGCGGCTTGTCGCAAATCACCCCGATGCCGTGTTCGATAAGCGTCTTGCAGGCGTTGAAGTGAAGATGGTTTGGGGTCACCACGGCTGCCGCCTTGATACCATCGTCGCGTCTTGATTCCCCCTTCGCGAGCTCTTCCACAGTCCCGTATACGCGATGCTGCTTTATCCCAAGCGCATCGGCTGCCTCAGTTGAACGATCTCGATCAGACGAGAATACGCCAGCTGTCAAAGACCATCTCCCGCTAAGCCTGATCGCAGCGCGGTGGTACGGCGCAAAGAACGAGCCTCGCCCGCCACCAATCATTCCGATTTGTAAGCGCTTCCATTGATCCAGATCAGATGCAAGCTTGTAAACCATTGGAACCTTCCTTTCTTAGGTTGACTTTGGACGAGCGGTCGAGCCGCGCAGAATGAGCTCTGGAGGCGGCACCTCGCCAAGCTTGCCTTCGTTTCCTCGCAGCACGTCGATGAAAAACTTGCCTGCCATTTCTCCGACGAGTGCATCAGGAACTTTCATCGTCGTGATGCCTGGCTGCAGCAGACGGGCGAGATCGATATCGTCAAACCCGGTGAGCGATACATCGGCGGGGATGATGATCCCCATCTCCTGTGCTTTAAGCACGCAGCCGATCGCCAGATAGTCATTACCGCAGATGATTGCAGTCGGCGGGTCGTCCGTGGTCATGATTTTTTCAAAAGCGCGCATGCCGTCCTCGAATTTCCAGGCTCCTTCGACGAAATGCCGGGGACGGATAGCGATGCCGTGCTCGGCAAGGGTATTTCGCACGCCCTCCTGACGCGCCCTGGCGCGGTCGTTGAAGGATGTGTCCTGTGCAATAAGACCGAATGAACGATGTCCTAATTCAAGAAGATGCTCAGTCATCGTCACAAAGGACTGGTAGTTGTCGTAGCCGATGACATTGCGGCCGGGAGCGCTACCGGGCGCGACGTAGAGCAGGACGTTTGGCACGCCCTTATCGTCGAGAAGCGACAGCAGCTCCTCGGGCTGATCGGCGCCGACCAGGACCAGGGCTTCGACGCCACGATCGATCATGGCGCGCGCCTGCGCGGTTGCGACTTCCCTATCATAGTAAGTCACACCGACAAGCAATTCGTACTTTGCCGTTGCCATCGTCGTCTGAAGCGACTCGACGATCCTTGCGAAGTTTTGGTGATCGAGCGTTGGCATGATGGCTCCCACGGTGTGAGTCCTGCTGGTTGCAAGAGCCTTGGCGGAGGCATTGGGCACCCAACGCAGTTCGCGGATAGCGGTGTGGACCCTTTGCTTGATCTCCTCGGAAACCACTTCTGGATTGTTCATGACGCGCGAGACTGTCGCGGTGCTTACATTCGCAGCCTTAGCGACATCGGCCAGCCTCGGCTGTTGCGATGCTCCCGCTGTCTTTGCCGTTCGTGTCCGTACCTGCCTTGCTTCCACGATATCGCTCACAATCGCCTTGCCATTAAACACCATCTACAGACAAAGCCGAGAATACTCGGATAGTCAATTATTCTGTAAGCGCTTCTCAGAATTGATCCGTTGCGCACCCTGAAGGCATGCAAACGCCCGCTGGAGGCAGAGAGCCGAAATTGCGTCGACATCCAAATTCCACAGGTCATTCTTAGCGAAGATCTCAACTTCCATCCATCCGCGATAGCCTGTGCGCATCACGGCGGCCGTAAGATTTTCCGCGTCAGCGACCCCTTCCCCCATGACGCCCCGATCAGTGTACGGCTCCGCCGTCTCAAGTTTCCAGTCGCAGAGGTGGTGCCCAAATATGCGAGATCCGGCCCTTTCGATTGCCCGATAGACATTCGGATCCCACCAGATATGAAAGATATCGGTCACGACCCCGACCTGGGAACCCCAGCCCTCGCAGAGGTCGAGCGCCGAATCCAACGTGTTGATAACGCCTCGCGCTGCAGATAGCGCGGGATTGAAAGGCTCGATTGCCAGCCGAATGCCGTGTGCCCTAGCGAAATCGGCAACTTGTGCCACGCCCTCCTTGACGTAGCCTCGCGCCGTGTCAATCCGCCGGAGTTCTTGCGACAAGCCGCCGGGTACGATGACCAAGGTATCAGCACCCATCTCGGCGGCTTTTTCGATCTGCCGCTTGGTTTCTTCGACCGACGAAACGCGCTCCTCGATCGAGGCGCCTGTGAAGAACCCGCCACGATTAACCCCACTGATCGAAAGGCCGAGCTGTCGCACGACCTCTCCAGCCACGCGCGGCGTCATTCCATCGAGGCGATCGGTCCAGACCCCGACACCGGCAGCACCCGATCGTGAAACCGCTTCAACGAATGTTTTGAACGTTGCCTTCGGCCCGAAGGTAGCGTGATTGAAGGAAATCTGACGAACAAGATTTAACACGAAACACCTCTAGACAATTTTTATGTAACCGCTTACAAGGCTCTCAGCGACCAGTCAAGGTCAACGTGAATTCCCAGGCAAGGAGTGCGGCCCATGCAAGGCGTCGATTTGATCGGTATAAACAAGATGTACGGTAGCTTCCACGCCGTCAAAGACGTCGATCTATCCTTTGCCCCTGACGAATTCGTGGTGCTGGTCGGCCCTTCTGGTTGTGGCAAAACCACAACGCTTCGGATGGTCGCAGGATTGGAAACTATCTCCTCCGGGAAGCTCGCCATCCGTGGGCGATATGCAAACGATCTAAGCCCAGCGCAGCGCGACATTGCGATGGTATTCCAGAACTATGCGCTTTATCCGAACATGAATGTCTACGAGAACATGGCCTTCGGATTACGCAACCGCGGTGTCGGCCGGGAACAGGTCGACCGCGAGATCAAGCGCGCCGCCGAGGTTCTGGCGCTCGAGAAGCTTCTCGATAGGAAGCCACGCCAACTGTCGGGCGGCCAACAGCAGCGTGTCGCGCTCGGTCGCTGCCTTGTCAGGCATCCCAAGCTGTTTTTATTCGATGAGCCCTTGTCCAATCTCGATGCGAAGCTTCGCCTGGAAATGCGCCAGGAGCTCAAACGCCTGAAGAGCCGGATTACAGCAACTTCAATCTACGTGACGCATGATCAGGTGGAGGCGATGACCCTTGGTGACCGAGTCGTCGTCATGGCGAATGGCCAGGTGCAGCAGGCTGGGACCCCAGAGGAGATCTACCACCGCCCGAAGAATATCTTCGTGGCGACCTTCATCGGCTCCCCGCCCATGAACATCGTGGAAGCAAGCATCAGCTGCGTTTCGGACAGGCTCCACTTCACCTCGGCAAGGATCAATCTTCCTGTTCCGCCGCATCTTGTCGACGTCGTTTCAAAGTTGCGCGGCAAGGCGCTCATTGGGTTTCGCCCCGAACACATCACGCTTGCGGAGCCGTCGGCCGCAGGCTCTTTCTCCGACGGTGCAGTCGACCTCACCGAACTCCTCGGTTCTGAACAGCTTGTCCAGGTGCGAGTTGACGATACGCAGTTTACCGTGACCCGTGTGGACCCGTTCCGGCGACTTTCACCGGGTCAGTTGGTTGGCTTGTCGGTGCCCGATCAAGAGGTTCATGTGTTCGATCCAGCAACGCAGGAGAGCGTCAGCGCGTCCGTCACGTACGATCGCCGCCCGGCAGCCACCGTCAACGCCGCTTAGGATTTCGAAATCAAGGGAAAGGGATCACTATCGTGCTTCTCCAGGGAATGAAAATCGTCAGCTTCTGTCACTTCCTGCAGGGACCTGCGTCAACGCAGTATCTTGCCGACATGGGCGCGGATGTCATCAAGATCGAGCCGGCCAAGGGGCCATTTGAGCGCAGCTGGTCAGGCGCCAAGGTCTTCGTCGGCGGCGTAAGCGGCTTCTTTCTGGCCGCAAACCGAAACAAGCGTAGCTTCTCGGTCGATCTGAAATCTACAGAAGGCAAGGAACTTGTGCTGAGGCTCATCGATCAAGCCGATGCAGTTGTCGAGAACTTTCGCACCGGCGTAATGGAAAAGCTTGGCCTGTCCTATGACGACCTTAAGAAGCGCAAGCCGGATATCATCTTCGCCAGCGGCACAGGTTGGGGCTTGAACGGACCAATGGTCGGCAAGACTGCTCAGGATCTCATTATCCAAGCGCGTTCGGGCTTCATCTCGGCGACCGGTCCTTTCGACCGCCCGACGGCGGCAGGTTGCGCGATCGTAGACCAGCACGGGGGTGCGTTGTTAGCGATGGGCGTCCTCGCAGCCTACGTTAAGAAGCTGAAGACCGGCGAAGGCACCCACGTTCAAGGAAGCCTTTTAAACTCGGGCCTGGATCTCCAAACAGAGCCCCTGACGAACTACTTTTCGAGCCGACCGGGCACCGACGCATTCAAGCGCCAAGAAAACTTGATCAGTTGGTTCCACGAAGCGCCAACCGGTGTCTACAAAATCGCGGATGCCAAAGTGGTCATCCCGACGAACGAGATCGCCAATATCGCCGAGGCGCTCAACAACGATGCGCTCCGCGCGCTTCAGCATCTTGACAGATATGACGACCGAGACGTCCTGGCGGCGGCAGTCGCCGAAGCTGTGCGAGACTGGACCTACGAAGACCTTTCGAAGGCCTTCGACGCTCGCAGCGTCTGGTACGGAATCGTCCAGAACTACGAAGATGTCGCAAACGATCCTCAGATCGCCGCCAACAACGTGTTCCGGGAGGTCGAAATCAACGGTGAAACCGCAACGCTCGTCAATCACCCGCTGCGCTACGACGGTAAGGTCCCGGAACTGCATACATTGTCGACCGATATCGGGTCGCACACAGCCGAGATCCTGCGCGAAATGGGGGTGCCGGACCCTGAGGTCGCCCGGTTGTTTGCAACCAAGATTGTTTCCGGACCCGCTGACGCTGTCCGAGAAGTCGCAGAGTAAGAGGAGGTATCCATGAAGCTTGATGGTGGCATACTTGTTGCAAATATCACGCCGTTTCGAGATAACCTGGAGGTAGATTGGGAGGAGATGGCCAGGCGCACGCGTGACCTCGCCTCAGTGCCGGGCATCCAGGGCTTCGTCGTCAACGCGTTCGCGGCCGAATCCCCTGCCCTGACACCGGAAGAACGTCAAAGGGCGGTCGCCGTTCACAAGGAAAATATCCGTCCGGGCCAGGTGGTGGTCGCGGCCATCCTTGACTGGGCTCCCCCCTCCACGATCCGCCGTGGCGAGGAGGTTAGAGAAGCCGGAGCGGACGCCGTCATGGTCTGCTCCCCGTATCTCTCGGCCTATAACGCCAATCATAGCCCGGAATACGCCTTCCACTTCCACAAGGAAGTTGCAGAAGGCCTCGACATGCCGATCGTGCTGTTCCAGCTGGCTTCGGGTGATCAGCTTTCCTATCCGCATGAAGCTCTGATCAGAATGGCCTCGGAAATCGACCAGGTCGTCGGCGTGAAGATGGCACAGGCAGCGGACTGCGTGCGCTACGATCGCGACTATTACGCGCTGAAGTCCCTGAATAAGGAGATTGTCTGCCTGCCCTCGGTCGGCTCATCGTTCTTCCATAATCTCTGCACCGGTGGCGATGGTATCCTTTCGGGTCTCGCAGCGCTTGCACCCTACGAATGCGTCGAAATGCTGGAGCTCGTTAAGAAAGGCGACCTTTTGGCGGCGCAGGCATTGCATAAGCGTCTAGCCCCGCTCAATCACGGCATCTACGGCTTCCCCTATGCGGACCTACACACCCGCTACAAGGAGGTCGCCTATATGGTCGGAGCGATCTCCTCGCCGGCTGTCCGCTCGCCACAGCTTAGAATGCAGCCAGCCGAACTCGATCGCTTATGGAAGGCGGCTCAAGTCGCCAGCCTTCGTCCAATTCCAGGCGCAGACGAAATCCGCCCGCGTCTGGTAGCTTAAAAGAATAGCCCTCCCAAGGCTGTCCGCCCCACGGGGCGGGCATTTGGGAGGGATAATTCGACCGTCGCCCTATCGGTGGAGTTAGGGCATGCCATGGTGAGGAAGATGCACAAGGAATATGATTACATTGTTGTCGGTGCCGGTTCGTCGGGTTGCGTGCTCGCGAGCGAGTTGAGCCAAGATCGCAGTATGAAGGTTCTGGTCGTCGAGGCGGGGCGTCGCGACTGGTCGCCAATGATCCACATGCCAGCTGGCATCCAGAGCCTGATTGAAGGCACAAAGTATAATTGGGCGTTTCGTACCGTTCCTCAAAGACATCTGCACAATCGGAAAATGTTTATCCCGCAGGGCAAGGCCATTGGCGGCACAAGCTCGATCAACGGCATGATCTACATTCGCGGCAGCCGACAGGATTACGATCGCTGGGCTGCTGAGGGCTGCACAGGCTGGAGTTACGATGATGTCCTCCCCGTGTTCAAGCGCCTCGAACACAACACTCGCCTCCACGACCAGTACCATGGAAATAGCGGCCCGCTGAACGTCACCGACTTCACTTACCTCAACCCGCTAACCCCAACATTCCTGGAGGCTTGCGATGAGATCGGCATTCCAAGGAACCATGACTTTAATGGCGCTAGCCAGCACGGAGCGGGTCATTTCCAATATACCGTAAAGAACGGCCGGAGGATGAGCTCGGCGCGGGCGTTCCTTCACCCCGCGCGTCGTAACCACCCCAACCTTGAAGTCTACGCAAACACGCTCGTCTCCAGGGTCGTCATTGAGAATGGCCGCGCGGTGGGCATTGAACTGATTGGTGAAGATAGGCGGGCAATGACAATCCGTGCCACGCGCGAGGTGATCGTCAGTTCCGGCGCCTTCAACTCGCCGAAGCTCTTGCTGCTCTCCGGCATCGGGCCAGCCGATGAACTGAAAAAGACGGGTGTCAAGGTCGTGCACCACCTTCCAGGCGTTGGCAAGGGGTTACAGGATCACCTGGACGCGGCAGCGATCTGGCATGCATCTACTAAACTGACATACGACAACGCGGCCAGGTTTCCCGACAAGTACATTCACGGTGCCCGCTACCTTCTTTTCCGCTCGGGACCTGTCACGTCGTCCGGATGTGAAGCGGTTGCCTATACCAAGAGCGAGCCGGGACTTGAGGAGCCCGATATCTCGGTTCACTTCCTGCCGGCTTGGGTCATCGACCATGGCTTCACGAAGCTTCCAGGCAACGGCATCACGCTTCATAACAACAATATGCGCCCGCTTAGTCGCGGCGAGGTAAAGCTTGCATCTGCCAATCCGCTCGATGCGCCGCTGATCGATCCGAATTTCATGTCAGACCCGGTCGACGTCAGAAAAATGATCGCCTGTGTAAAGGTCGGCCGGGAAATCATGGAGTCGAAGGCGTTCCGCCCGTACGTGAAGGGCCCTTACGCGCCACTTGCCGATGTCAAAACTGACGAGCAAATTATCGAGTTCGTCCGCCAGACTGCAGAGACCGATTACCATCCCGTCGGCAGCTGCCGTATGGGCGTGGACGAGATGGCTACGGTCGATCCCAGGCTCAAGGTCCGCGGCCTTGAAGGCCTCCGGGTGGTCGATTCGTCGATCATGCCGCATCTGATCGGGGGCAACACAAACGCTGCCTCGATCATGATCGGCGCGAAGGGAAGCGACATGATCCTGGAAGACAGCGGCGGCGTCCGTCGCGAGCAAAAGCATATCCCGGACAACGTGATGCCTTGGCCAACCCATGGTGCAGCCTGATGGCTGATCCACAGGAAGCCGACCTCCGCGCCGCAATCGTGACCTGGGGCCGCTCTCTTTTCGAGCGCGGCATGACCTCGGGTTCCTCGGGAAACATCTCAGTGCGGCTCGAGGACGGGATTATCGCCACCCCGACCAATTCCTGCTTGGGCTTTCTCGATGCCGACCGCCTCGCAAAGCTCTCGATCTCAGGGCATCATATGTCCGGCGATGCCGCCACGAAGGAGATGCCGCTCCATCTAGCCTTCTACAGGAACAGGCCGAAATGCCGGGCCGTCGTACACCTGCACTCATCCTACGCCACGGCGCTTTCGTGTCTTGAAGACACCGATACAAAAAATGCCATCTCCCCGATTACGCCCTATGTCGTCATGCGCGCTGGGCAAGTGCCTGTCGTTCCCTATCGGAGACCAGGCTCCGCTGACGCAGGCGAGTTGGTCGCAAGGGCGGCTGTCGAACACAGTGCTGTTCTGATCGCAAACCACGGGCCGATTGCAACCGGCGACGACCTTGCCTCAGCTGTCTTTGCAATCGAGGAGATCGAGGAGGCGGCCAAGCTGGTGCTCCTCACCAAGGGGTTAAAGGTCCGTCACCTCAATCACAACGAGGTCGATGATCTTAATACCACGTTCAAATACAGGTGACGAATGCTACGCTTTTCGGCAAACCTTGGTTTTCTTTGGAGGGACCTCGATCTGCTTGCCCGTATCGAGGCTGCCGCTGATGCAGGGTTCAAGGCTATTGAACTACATTGGCCCTATTCGACAGAGGCGAGACAGGTGCGGGAAAAATGTGAGGAACATGGCATCGAACTCCTTGGTTTAAACACGCACGTTGGCGAACGGCAGGGCGATTTCGGACTGGGTGCGCTCCCCGGCAGAGAAAAGGAATTCCAGGCTTCTTTCGACACATCGTTGAGTTACGCCAAAGAGGCTGGCGCCACGGCTATTCATGTCATGGCAGGTTTGAGCGGTGCCGCTGGACGGAAACAATGTGCCGAAACGTTACGTCGCAACCTCCAATATGCAGCGCAAAGGACGGACTTGACGCTCTTGCTTGAGCCGATCAATCAGCGCGATAGGCCGGGCTATTTTTACTCCACCCTTTCTGACGCTGCTGAGATCGCGACAGATGTCGGGGCAGCGAATATCAAGCTCATGTTCGACGTCTATCACATAGCGATAAGCGAGGGTGACGTGACGCGAAAACTTCAACAATTCCTCCCAGCAATTGGCCATATCCAGATCGCTGCAGTGCCAAGCCGAGCGGAGCCCGACGAAGGTGAAATTGATTATCGCCATATACTGACGACGGTCGACCTTTCCGCGTACGAAGGTTGGGTCGGCTGCGAGTATATTCCGCGCACAGATACAGACCACGGGCTTCGTTGGATGGAGACGCTGTTACCTGCGACCTTCAAGAAGACGAACGATCGGCGGGGTCACTAGTGACCAGGAAACCGGAGCCTGCATTCCGACAATGCCCCACCGGCTCTTAATTCGCCTGCCACACCCTGATACGGGTGGCGGGCGTCTATCCATCGCAATCCGCAGTCTGCAAAACCGCGCCGGCTCTCTTGCCAGTGCTCGTCTTGGCATCGGTAAACCATGGTTTTCGCACTCAAGATCGCGCCACATCCCGCAGGATATCGACCAATGCCTGTAGCGCAGGGGGAGTGCGACGGTTGCTTGGATAATAGAGCAGTAGTCCACTGACAGGGGTCGACCATTCGTTCCATAACACACGAAGGTCGCCGTTGTTAATCAATGCCATGGCGGCATCCTCCCAGACCTGCGTGATGCCGAGGCCACTGGCTGCAGCGTCGATTTGCAGCGGCACATCCGTGAAGGTAGTCCAAGCTTCGGGGCTGAGTGTTTCAACCCGGCCATCCCTAACGAATGTCCATTCCAGGACCTGCCCCGTGCTCATCCGAAGGCGTATGCAGCGATGTCCTTCAAGATGGTATGGACTGTGTGGGGTTCCGAAGTTTTCAAGGTATGAGGGCGACGCAACCACGACAAACCGGGAAGGCCTGCCGAAAGGAATGCCCACCATATCCTTGGGAACGAGATCGCCAAACCGGATGCCAGCGTCAAAGCCCTCCTCGACGATGTCGATCAATCGGCCATCCGCGACGAAGTCAACATGAACCTCAGGATATTCCCGCATTAGTGTCGGCATTACGCGATCGAAAAGCGGACGAATAGCCGGCGAGGCAGCATTGATGCGCACTGTCCCGGCGACGGTCTCGCGAAAGTGCTTCATGTCGGCAAGCGTTGCGGTGAAATCCCTTATAAGCGGTTCCATCCGCCGGCGCAGTTCCTTGCCCGCTTCGGTTGGGGCAACACTTCGCGTCGTGCGGTGCAGCAATCGTAGTCCCAATTCTTTCTCTAACCCATTGATTGTGTGGCTAAGTGTCGACGGCGTTACACCCAGCTCGTCTGCCGCGCGACGGAAACTTCGGTGTGCGGCAACGGTGCAAAATGAGACAATGTCGTTGAGAGTTGGCCGGGTCATTGATGGTTTTTTTTCATGAAGTCATACGATTTCTACCGCATTCCGATAACAATCGCCATGCTCTATTACGGGTTAACACAGCGGCTTAATGAGAGGGTGAAATGACCACGCTAAAGCTAGTTGACCCGGCGGCACGTGAGCTCGCCCAGGCGTTCATGGGTTTCGATCCCACCCAGCAAGGCATAGAAAAATATCGTGCGGCGCTTGACGCCGCCATGGCCGGTACGGCTCCTGATCACCCGGTTCCCCACAACGAAATCTGGGCACCCGGTCGCAACGAGGAACCGGATGCGCGTCTTTTGATATACCGCCCGCGCAGCTCGGCCGGGCTATCGCCGGCAATCCTCTTTATCCACGCCAGTGGATTTATCGCCGGACGACCGGAATGGGCGGCTGCGGCGAACGAAGCCATGGCGCAGGAGCAAAACGCGCTCGTGGTGGCGGTAAACTATCGCCTGGCGCCAGAAAATCCCTTTCCGGGTCCGCTGGAGGATTGCTACACCGCCTTGCAATGGATCCACGACAACGCGAGCGAGCTGAACGTCGATCGCGACCGCGTGATTGTTATGGGAGAAAGTGCAGGTGGCGGTTTGGCGGCTGCCCTCTGCCAGCTCGCGCGTGATCGCGCAGAACTGCCAGTAGCCGCACAAGTGCTGGTCTATCCTATGCTTGATGCCCGTACCCACAGCGCTGAAGCACGTACAAGGAATTCCTATGCCGGCGAGTTCGTCTGGACCCGACGCCACAATGAGTTCGCGTGGAATGCAATGCGCGGTGGTCAAGATATACCGACCGCGCGGCTGGGCCACTTTGCTCCCTCCCTTGCCGACGATCTTAGCGGTTTGCCGCCGGCCTTCGTCGCTGTCGGAGCGCTCGATCTCTTCGTTGATGAGGATGTCGAATACACCCTGCGCCTCGCCCGGGCCGGGATCCCAGTCGAACTCCATGTCTATCCAGGGGGGATCCATGGCTTCGATCTCACAGACAGTGAGATCGCGCGGCAGTTCAAGCGAGATCTGGCCCAGGCGCTGCAACGCGTTGTCTCATCAAGGAAAGACGGGGTCTGCAGATGACCAGCTTACAACATCACCCCAGGCAGCCGCTCTGAGTTCGAAATAAAGAATTGGTTTGCGAGGGCAAAAATGCAGCTTCCTTTCCAGGTGCTGAGCACCGTTCATACCGGAATTACCGTCGCCGATTTGCCCAAAGCAAACGCCTTCTTTACGCAGGTGCTCGGTTTCAAGCCGGTCTCGGAGGGGCACCTCGCGTCCGGGGAGTTCATCGACAATCTGGTCGGTGTGCCCGAAGCAGAACTTGACTATGTGGTCATTGAGGCGCCCGGCCACCGTATCGAGCTTCTCGAATATCTTGCGCCACGAGAACGCTTTATTATCAAGCCGCGTTCTTGTGACGTCGGTTCTGTCCATCTCGCCTTCTGTGTCGCCGGCCTCGATGCCCTACTTGCTCGCGCCAAAGCTTTCGGATGGCACGCCGTTGGTCACGTTCAAACCGTTACAAACGGCCCAAAAAATGGGACGCGCGCCGTCTACGTGCGAAGCGAAGACGGCGTGACGATAGAATTTCAAGAGCCACCATCACAGCACACCTGATACCCAGCCCTCCAACACCCATCAAAGGAACGGATCTTGCATTCTTTCTCGATAAGACCACGCTTGCTTACTATCATGCTCGCCGCCGGCCTGTTGTCGCTCACGAATATCATTTCCGCCCGCGCAGAGGAACTGGTCTTTGCAACCGACCGCGCCTGGGTCCCCGCATCTTTTAGAAACGAGTCCGGAGAACTCGCAGGCTTCGTGCATGAGATTGAGGAAGCCGTCGTGACCAAGTCGGGCTGGGACGTCAAGTTCGAGACGCCCTCCTTCGATGCGGTAATCCCGGGTATCCTCAGCGGAAAGTACGCGTTCGGCGGCACCGTTGATGTGACCGATGAACGACTCAAGATACTCGATATCGTGCCGATTCTGAGCATTGGCTACACCTTCATCGTCCCAAAGGGATCCGACCTGTCATTGAGCGATGATATGTCGAGCATCTGCGGACTGACTGTCGCGATCATCAACGCAGAATCCACGCGCGCCAGCCTCGACAAGCAGTCCGCAGCTTGTCAGTCCGCCGGGAAAGAGCCGTTGACAATCCTGACATTTCCCGACGCACCCAGCGCCCAACTGGCAGTCCTCGGCAAGCGAGCCGCCCTGACGACTATCGTCAATAGCCAGGCGAACTACCTACTGGAAAACGACAAGCGCTGGGTCATCAGCGGGCCGATCTTCGATCGCACCGAAACGGGCGTCGCAATTAAAAAGGGCAGCCTGCTCGGTACAAAATTCGCTGAGACACTGAACGCGCTTATTGCGGAAGGTACATACGAAAAAATCCTCTCCAACTGGGGTGTTCATAGCTCCGGCATCCAAAAGGCAATTGTTCGGACTTCAGGTTGATCGGCGCGCTTCACCCGGCATTGCCAAGCGTTCCGCGACAGGGCGCCGAGAATATGGGCATGACCTCAATCAGATGAGCGACAGATGCAAAACAGCCAATACAGCGAGGAAGCCTTTCTCGCGGCCGTAAGACTTACGAAGACCACAGACATTCTCCAGCGAAAGCATCCGCTGCGCTGGCTCCCAGCAATATTTCTGGCTGTGGTCCTGGCGTGGTTTTTTTCTGATGTCGCCAGGAATCCCGCTTTTGGCTGGCCTGTCTTTGGCCGATACGTAGCGAGTGCAGAAATCCTCAAGGGCCTTTGGCTGACGATATGGCTGACTTGCGTTGTCATGATTTTAGGCTTTGCGTTAGGCCTCATCATAGCCGTCATGCGGCTGTCGAATAACCCGACATTGCGCGCTATCGCCTGGACCTATGTCTGGCTGTTTCGAGCCGTGCCGCTCCTGGTCTTGCTGCTTTTCTGCTTCAACATCGGTTATCTGTTCCCGACAATCGTTTTAGCGATTCCGTTCGGACCGATTGTCTATCAAATCGAGACGCAGGATCTGATTAGCACCATCGGGGCGACAATCATCGCGTTTACTCTGCACGAGGCGGCCTACGCTTCAGAGATCATTCGGGGCGGTATCCTCTCGGTCGATGGCGGTCAACACGAAGCAGCCGAGGCGCTGGCGATCCCTCCTCTCCGATCTTTATTGCGGATCATCTTGCCGCAGGCTATGCGAAGCATCATTCCGGCATCCGCCAGCCTGCTCATCGGAACATTCAAGAATACTTCCGTTGCCAGCGTAATCGCCGTCACAGATCTTCTGTATTCAGCCCAGATCATTTACAATAGAAACTATGAGATCGTTCCGCTTCTGCTGGTCGCAACAGCATGGTACATTGTTGTAACCTCCGTAATATCCGTCATTCAATACTTTGTGGAGGGCTATTTCGGACGGAGCCTGGTGGGCAATAAACAGCTAGGCTCGGTAAAGAATTATACATGATGACGACGAACCCTCACGCATATTCCCCCATTATACGGCTGCGCAACATCCAGAAAAGTTTCGGGCACCGGCGCGTTCTCCAGGGCGTCGACCTCGATGTCGGTCGCGGCGAAGTCGTTTGTCTTCTTGGCCCGTCGGGGTCGGGAAAAAGCACATTGCTGCGATCGATCAATTGCCTCGAAAAAATTGACCGTGGCGTCATCGAGGTTGGAGGACGTCTGATCGGACACGAGCTCGTTGGAAGAAGGCTCCGGGAATTGACGCCGCGCCAAGCGCGCGCCCACAGGGTCGATATCGGCATGGTCTTCCAAGCGTTCAACCTGTTTCCGCATCTGACAGTCCTGCAAAATATAATCGAGGCGCCCATCGCCGTGCGCCGGCTCACCCGGTCGGAGGCGGTTCGGCGGGCGGATTCTCTTCTCTCCATGGTCGGATTGAGTGGTCGTGCTCATTCCTACCCGCGTGAGCTATCGGGCGGGCAGAAGCAACGTGTGGCAATTGCAAGAGCGCTTGCCATGCAGCCGACCGTGATGCTGTTCGACGAGCCCACTAGCGCGCTGGATCCCGAGCTTGTCGGGGAAGTTTTGACAGTTTTGAAGGATCTGGCCGCAGCCGGGATGACGATGGTGGTGGTCACTCACGAAATCAGTTTTGCTCGTGAAGTCGCCGATAAGGTTGCCATCCTCGATGAAGGCAAGATCGTTGAATTTGGTCCGGCAAGACAAGTTATCGAGTGCCCCGGGCATGATCGAACGCGCAGCTTTCTATCGCGCTTTGCCTGGAAAGCGTCGGATTGATTCAACGCCCCTATCATCTGTCTTTATCGTGAAGGAACACTCGCATGCATGACGTTGGTGTTATCGGCCTCGGCGCGATGGGTGCAATGGCACTCTGGCATCTCGCAAAACGCGGTGTCTCCGCAGTCGGGTTCGAGCAGTTCAATCTTGGCAACGACCGTGCAGCCCATAGCGGCGAAACGCGTCTTTTCCGAACCGCCTATCTGGAAGGCGAACAATATGTTCCAGTGCTCAGACGTTCGCTTGAACATTGGCGAGAACTCGAACAAGACACAGAATGCCGCCTCTTGTCGCTAGATGGCGCCATATCGGTTGGGCGCTCCGACCATCCCGCTATCGCGGCTATTGTGGATTGCGTCTCAAAATTCAATCTATCGGTTGAACTCCTTTCGAGCGCCGATGCAAATACCCGATTCCCAGGCCTGAATGTCATGCCCGACGAGATTGCCGTGCTTGATAGAGCCGGGGGCATCCTGGCGGCGGAACTGTCGGTCATCGCTGCAGCGACAAGAGCAGAGCAGCTCGGCGCGAGCATTCATCGCCGGGTCAAAGTGCTTTCGCTTGAACACGATCGCGCCGGCGTCTGGATCAGAACCAGCTCGGGCGATTACCGGGTTCGACGTGCTATCGTCACAGCCGGCGCCTGGATCCCCTCCTTGCTTGATTGCGATCAGGCTGTTTCGCAGCTTACCCTGCGCAGGATCAACATGACCTGGTTTGCCGCAAGGCGATCGGAGAAATTTATGCCAGCGATTTTTCCGGCCATGATGCGCTTCACCCACGGGCGCCTGTTTGGCATCTTTCCGACCCAGGATGGAAGGACAATCAAAGCCGGAAGTGAAAGCGAGATCAAGGAGGTCGCAGGTCCGGAAGACGTTCCACTGCGCCCCGACAGAGACCTTGCCGAACGCACGATCGCCATGATCGAGGCATTCTATCCGGACATTTTCCCCGAACCATTGCGCACGGCGTTCTGGACGGATACGTACACGGCGGACCATCGTCCAATCGTCGGTCCTTTGCCGGGACGCGAGAACATCATTCTGGCAGCCGGCTTCTCCGGCCATGGGTTCAAGATGGCGCCTACGATCGGTGCTGCGGTTTCGGACTACGCGACCAAAGGTTTAACCGACGAGCCCCTTGACTTCATGACGCCCGTCGCCCGTGCTTGACAATGGACGTCCACAAGGCCGCCGATCAGGTTATACACCGGCCGCTGGAGCTTCTTTCCGGGCGCGTCGAGAACGGCAAGCGCGACGCCTGTGTTCGCAAACGGCACGCCGTAATCGGCGGGGCTATTGCAAGGGGGATTGCCTCGATGTCGAAAAATCGAACTTCCCGCTATGGCAGGGCGAGGTAGTGATCGGTAGCCGCCCTGAATGCATTTTCGGCAAATACCGCCCAGGCTGAGTATTCACCAATCACTCTCGCTCCATTTTCTGCCGTCAAGCGTACCAGGGCGAGCCGACACCAAGCTTTCTTGGATTTCGTATCGGAAGACGGCAAATCGCTGTTGTGTCGGCAATGTTTTTAATGTCTTGCCTCCGCTTAAGCGTCCAACCATGTCCCGAGGTTGCGCTGTTTTGCGATTTCGTAAATTTCCTTGGCGGTCGCGACATCCTCAACGGCTACGCCCATATTGACGACGATAACGCGATTCTCGGCGCTCTTTCGTCCAGGAACAAGATCAGCAACGATCGAGCCGAGCTCGATATCTGGCGTCCGGGAGCCAACGAAATAGCCATACTCCTTGATGTGCTCGATTTGACCGAAATCATCGGTGCAGAGAACGTCCGCGGAAGAGAGAGCTTCCGGCTTGAAATAGCAATCGTAATCGATTGCAACAGCTGTGTGACCAGCATGCAACCAATCCGCGTCGATGCTGCGCTCGATGTCGGGCGCGATGCGCCCGCTTGTGATCAAGATCGTCGATGCCTCGACTGCACTCCGGGCAGATTTATGAATGCGCGCTTCGTAGCCCTCGGACTTGATGTAGGCGGTAAAACGTTGCGCAGCATCGGGATTGATGTCGTAGACGTGCACCATCTTAAGGCTCGGCATCACCAACCGGAGAGCCTCGAAATGACTGAAGCCTTGAACGCCTGCCCCAAGGACGCTGTAACTCGTTTGGCCAAGGGGTGCGAGGTGCTTTACGGCGACTGCGGAGGCGGCGGCGGTGCGTTGTTGCGTGATCCACGTGGAATCCATGATTGCTGCAACGGTACCGTCGCTCAAGGAATTGAGGAAGAGCATCCCGGTCAGATAGGGCAGGCCACGCTTGTAATTTTCGTCAGATCCGCTCTGCCACTTCATCGCGGTATAGCCAAATTTGGGAACCAGGCTCGACATTCCCCCAAACCAACGGTTGGGATCGCGCTCCATCCAGTGTTTTGCCGGCATTTGGACACGTCCATGGGCTTTTTCGACGAGTGCTTCTTCGACGACCTCGATGATCCTTTTCATAGGGAGTGCAATTTCTTCGACTGTCTTTCGGTTGAGGAAAAGGCTTTCGTAGCTGAAGGACATCAACTTGCTCCGTTCGTGTTGACGGCTCAAGCTATCGTCGCTTGCCAATCGCACCATCGAAAATAACGCCGATCGCTATGAGCGGGTGTAATATCTGCCCTGAAAGCCATAGCCGGCTTCGTGAAGTATCGCTTGTCAGCATTGGTTAAACGTATGCCACACATCAAACTCGAAATACCACCAGGGCCAAAGTCCGAATGGAAGCAGAGACTTGTCGCCCATTTTGCAAGGCATTATCGGAGATCTCCGGTGGAACAGCTGATACAGTACAGATCATAATCGGCGAAGTGCCGTCGATCGCTGACCCACTTGTCAGGTAGAGTGATCAACCGCGGACCCAGTGTGGGTCACGCCTGGTCCAGGACTGGGTCAGCACGCTCTTCAGATTGGATGCTGAATATCCATTCCCTAAACTTTTTCACGGTCTCCCTGCGCAGCGCTTCGGGCGTTGCGCAAAAAAAATACCCAATCCCATCGTCGGCTTCGATCGGGGAAAGTTGTACAAGCTCACCCCTTGCGAGCGCTTCACGCACCAACGAGCGGCGCGCAATGGCGATCCCCTGACCAGCTTCCGCCGCCTCAATCATCATGACAGTTTCAGAAAATCGGACGTTACGATGATGCCCCCTGATTTTAATGTTCGACGCTTGCGTCCAGAGCTCCCAGTAGGGCCTTTCCATGTAATGCAGAAGGGGTACCTTCTCTGCCAGCGCGCCAATGTCGGTCGTTCCCTCCTGTGCGACAAGATCCGGTGAGGCTATGGGGAACAGGGGATCGTCCTCGATTTTTTCTCCGGTGACGTCCGGCCATCGCCCATCGCCAACCCGGATCGCCGCGTCCGCCTCATTTCGTGCTAAATCCACGAGAAAGCGATGGCCATCGACAATCAGGTCGATCCAGGGATATCGGTTTACAAAACTTGAAACACGCCGGCTGAGGATCCGGGTAGCAAACGATCGCGCGGCTGCGATCCTCAGGCTTTGTCTGGTTCGAACTCCAGAAATCAGGCTCACGCCCTCCCGCAGCTCGCGAAAGCCAAGCAGGCAATGATTTCGCAATATGTCGCCCGCTTCCGTAAGGTCCAAGCCTCGCGGCAAACGCACGAAGAGCTCTGCACCGAGATGCTCCTCAAGCTGCTTGATCTGGCGGCTGAGCGCCCCTTGCGTCAATCCGAGTTCTTCAGCCGCCCGAACGAGGTTCAAATGCCGCGCTGCGGCGTCGAAGATGAAGAGGGCTCGCAGAGACGGCAGGCGCGCCAGAATTGATTGATCATGCTGCTTCATCTGATCCCCTAGACAACCGTTGTGGAAAGCGCACTATCGGTGGGCAACCGGTATGAGTTTTTCAAATATCATGAACGATTTATACTCATTAGTCAGCCCTTGTCCCTTCAATACGATTTTCGAGCCGAACTTCAAAAACAAAAATGGGAACGCACATGTTGAACCACTATGGAACCTTGCTTAGGTCAACCGTCATCGGCGCGGCTATCGTCACGGGAGGGGTCACAGCCGCCCTTGGCGATGACATTAAAATTGCAATTGCCGCTCCAGTAACGGGTGCTCTTGCCGCTCCGGGTGCTGAGATTGTCAATGGCGCGAAACTGGCGGTAGAGGATTTGAATGCCGCTGGCGGCGTCAACGGAAGCAAGATTTCGATGCAAACCTTTGACGACGCGTGTGAACCCAAGCAGGCGGTGTCTGTCGCCAACCTAGTCGTCAGCGAGGGGATCAACTACGTGTCCGGCCACCTCTGCTCCGGTTCAACGATACCGGCCTCAGAAGTCTACCAGGACAACAACATCACCGAAATCACGGTCTCGTCCAACCCGCTCGTTACGGAGCGGAAATTGGACTGGCTTTTCAGGATTGCAGGACGAGACGATCAACAGGGGCCGGCTGGTGCACGGTTCATCCTTGATAAATTCAAGGGCCAAGCAGTCGCGCTCCTCTCAGACAAGTCTTCCTACGGTGTCGGGCTCGTCGCCGCGGCTCGCGATAAGCTTGTCGCCTCGGGCGTGACCCCCATCTTTGACGATACCATCAACCCGGGTGAAAAAGACTACTCGGCGGTTGTGACAAAACTAAAGGCGCTAGGGGTTAAGGTCGTCTATTTTGGCGGCTACCACACCGAGGCCGGTCTCCTTTTGAGGCAGTCGGCCGATACCGGGTTCAACTTGTCAATCGTGGGAGGAGATGGGCTTAACACGCCTGAACTCGCATCGATTGCAGGAGCAAGTGCGGCAAATGCCTACTTCACCTTTCCGCCGGACCCAACCAGAAATCCAGCCGGCGCAGCAGTCGCCAAGCGCCTTGAGGCTAAAAACATAAGTGCAAGTGGTTGGACGCTTTATTCCTACGCAATCATAGAAACCTTTGCCGAGGGCATCAAGCGCGCCGGCAAAGATGCCTCGCAGGTGCCGGCAGCGCTTCGCAAATCGCCGATCAAGACCATTGTCGGTACGGTCAACTTCGACGACAAAGGCGACAACAATGCCCCGGGCTACGCCATTTACCATTTTGACAATGGCAAGCCAGTGGAGCTTGACTAGTCGATACGCGCTCAGGGCCTGCCTCGATGGCCGCATCGAGAGGCGACGTGCTGTATGAACAGCTTTGAACCGAAATGGTCAGCCCGGTTCTCGTACGTCCGGTGAGATGATCGGCGTTGCTCGTCGGAGTGACGCCACGCAAAATCGCGATATTCCTATCGGGTACGCCGAGTTGGTCGATCGCGCGGTACAGGCTGCACAAAGAGCCCAGAAGCAGTGGATGGCATTTTTGCTAAGGTAGGGCGCAGCGCTTCTCCGCCCCTGGGTCGACAAAATTAACGAGGGTCTCCTTGAGCTTTCCCCCAGCCGCCGGAATTTACCTCTATCGGTTGTCGTCGTGGCGCGACTGGCGGTCGAAACGGGCTGCGAGACGGATTGATCAACGTCGTTCAGGAAGCCGGCTCGTGGCCATAATAGTCGCCATCGGAACGTTCGTCGGTTTCAAGTCTTCGAAAATATGGCGGTACATACGCAGTTCGTGTCTCCCAGCTGCCAGAGATCTGACAGTTAGTTCTGGCCTGGAATGTGCCCGCCGCCCCGAGGAATTCGCTGTCTCGCGTGCATGGAAAATTTTCAGTTGAGTGTGCCGCCAATCGTTGACAGGTTCGCGCTCATGTGTAAGAAAAATCTATCACGTGCAAGGAGATGGAAGCAGGTGGAAAGCGAAGGCGATCGATTGTTGACGATTGTTTCGGCGCTCGCCAATCCCCACCGCCTACGGATCATTGGTGCACTGACGGTGCAGGGCCGCACATATGTTAGCAAGCTTGCCCGCGAGATCGGCATCAGCCGGCCACTTCTCCATCTTCATCTGCGCAAGCTGGAGGAGGCGGGCCTCGTGAGCAGTCGTCTGGAACTTTCCAGTGACGGCAAGGCGCTTAACTTCTTCGAGGTTACTGCCTTCGATATCGACTTGACGCCACACTCAATCGCGGCAGTGGCGGGAACCTTAAATCTTCCGGCAAGCACATCCACCGACTAGAAGGGACGACGATGGCAGATAGACCGACTATATTTCTTCTCGTCACGATCCTTGTGCTCGTGACGACTGTCTTGATCTCCGCCATGAAGCATTTTTCGGTCGCGCGTCAGGCCCGGCTGAGTAACGCCAACGAGAACGCGTACAGAGAGTTGGCAGAGACAACGGTCGCGGCCCAGACCGAAATCGCAAAGACGATCTCAACGTTGCAAGCAAGCATCGCCGATATAAACAAGCGTGTCACGGGTATCGAAAAGCTTCTTAAGGACGTGGGCTGATGACGCCGCTCGAACTACATGAAGAACAGAGGCAATTGCGGCGGATGCGAGCAGTTTCCATATTCGAAGGGAGCACGCTTGTGCTGCTCGTGCTGGTTGCAGTCCCGCTGAAGCATCTCGCGGGCTATCCGGAGGCCACAAGGCTTATAGGCCCCACACACGGCCTGGCTTTTCTCCTTTACGTCTGGATGCTGATCCAGACGGTCGCCGGCGGCGGATGGACCCGCCTGGAGACACTCAGACTGATAGTTGTCGCGTTTATCCCGTTCGGTGCCTTCGTAAACGAGCGTTTCCTTGCTCGCCGACAGGCGGCTCTCGCTTCGACACGGTAGGAGACGCGCTTTGGACTATCTCTGGCTCAAGATCTTCCACATAGTCGCGATCGTAACCTGGATCGGCGGGATGTTGACGACCTCTCTGACGCTCGCTGCCACGAGAGGCATCGAGGTGAGCACCGACCGATCAAAGCTTATATACGTAATACGGCAATGGGACCGCCGTCTCACCACACCGGCAATGTTTCTCGTTTGGGCTCTGGGGCTAAGCCTGGCTTTTGAGGGCGGCTGGTTTACGGCCCCATGGCTCCTGATGAAACTTGCCCTTGTTTTCGTTCTATCGGCGCTTCACGGCCTGCTCTCGGGCACGCTGCGACGGCTGACCAGGGCCGACGAAGCCTCTCCCCCCGTTGTCCTCACTTATGCCCCGGTGGCGATCATGATGCTCATACTGGGGATCATCACCCTCGCGGTTATCAAGCCATTTTGAGGACCATACCGTGTTCGACGATCAACTGGCAGCGAATGTCGTCGAGGCGCGCGATGCAGCCTGTCGGATGGTATGCGCGACATACGGTCGGTCTCTCTCATGTGGCTGAGAGACGAAACGCTGGTGCAGCGTGAACTTGCGACAGGGCCGCATTCTCCGGCTCCGCCAGGAAAGCAATTTCGAAGACGAGGCCTTCAATTCTGTAATCCGGACGACTGCGCGCTCTCGCATTGGTTGGGAACGCTCGTTCGATGAGCACACTTCCAAAGCCCTTGCGGCTCGGGACGACCACCGGCGGGCCACCCGTTTCGGTCCATGTTAGCTGAAGTTCTCCACCGATCGTCGTCCATCGGATGGAGATGATCCCGTCGTCAGTGCTCAAACTACCGTATTTCGTTGCATTGGTCGCAAGCTCATGCACGACAAGCGAGAGCGGAAGCGCCAGATGCGGAGGAAGAAGGATATCCGGGCCTTGCATCGAAACCCTTCCGGCCTCGGCAATATGGGCCTGTAGCGCGGCCACAACAACAGACTGCACTGTGGAGGCGGAGCCTTCCTTCGTCAGGATGAGATCGTAGGTGCTCGCAAGAGCGGCGAGACGTTCTGAGTACGAACGATAGCGTTCCGGATCCGATTTTGAAAACGTCTGCCAGGCGATTGCCTGTACGAGAGCAAACCCATTCTTGACGCGATGTGCGAGCTCCTGGACGAGAAGATTGCGCTCTTCCTCTGCTGCCTCGTTTTGGATGCGGCGGCGCTCGAGCTCGTCGAGGAGACCATCGAGGGCCTCGCCGACTGAGTGGATCTCGTCGCCGCTATTCATGCCGGTGCGCGAGCCGATGTCTCCCCCCCGCCAGAGATTGACGACGTTCAGGATGCTGGCGACGGGAGCAACGAGAAACCGATCACCGATGAAGACCGCGAGAACCAGAGCAATGAGAGCCCCGACCGCGATGCCGATCGAATTGTTGATGGTCGAACGATTGATCGGTGCGAACGCTTCCTTAGTCGAGACGCCGGCGCTGACGTAAAGAGGGTTGCTTCCACCCACAGGCCGGTAGCCCAGGATCCGTCGCGTTCCATCCTGACTGACGATGTCGATGATTCCCGGTTGCTCAGCATGAACGAGCTTGCGGTACCTTTCCGGAATCAAGGTCCCGACGAATCTCTCGGGCGACGGCACCCTCGCGACGATTATCCCCGTTCCGTCTGCAAGGGCAACTGCGTTGCCCGGTGCGACGCCGCGTTCGGTGATCCGATTCTGCAGCCAATCCAGCCGAATGCCAGTGACGACGACGCCCGTAACGGCGTCACCATCGAGAATCGGCGTCGCCACTGGCAACACCGGATCACTCGAAATCCGGCTCTTGGTGTACCCGCCAACGACAAATTCCTTTGTCTCGATCGCTTTCTTGAAATAGTCGCGGTCGGCAAAAGACGTGCCTGCCGGCATTTCCACGCTGCCGCAGATCAGCTTGCCATCCCGGTTTAAAACGAAAATCGTCCTGATGTTCGGAACTTTGCCTGCAAGGGCCTCGAGTGCTTCGTTACAAGTCCGAACGTCTAAATGGCGCACGGAAGGCATCGTTGCAACGGCAGTCAGAAGCGACCTCAGACCCTCGACGACGCGTTCCACCTCCGACGATGCCAAGCGCGCGGCCTCAGCTGCCTGCGCGCGAACCTCTTCAGTGCGCTGCTGGCGCATCGCGTACTCATTGTAACCGAGCATGGCGACGACAGGCGCGAGCGCTGCGATAGCCACGACGACGAGCTTACGCCTCATGCAAAATCCCTCTTTTGGCAGTTTACTAGCACGCGCGGAGCAACCCGAGTAGCCCTTACACGCGGATCAAGTGTGGCCGGCATTTGGATGCCCGGGAAAGCGTCGAGCGCCGAATTGGTTCAATTTGGCGCTTGGCCATTATCCCAACAGCGGTACTCGCCGCGGCCGACTTTAGTTTGGCAAGGCGCGCAGATCGACGGCTTGCATGGCTGCGAATTAATGAGCAGCAAAAAGGGCGATCAAAAGCCGATGCTGGACCGTTAAAGCCGCGGATCAGCCGCTATCTTCCGCACTCGCCATGTCTCATGGTTGTCGAGATCATCGCTTGCAATGGTGTTTGTGTCAGCCAGCAGCACAGCCAAGTTTTGCCAACGGTGCTAGTGTTTCACCCTCAACACGACTTTTTCGAAATGCAGCATGCGCTCGAAATACCGGTGGGCTTCCACAACTGCTTCGAGGTCAAAGAATGCCTTTTTTGGAGCAATGAGATCATCTCTTGCGGCAGCATCAAAAACGATCGCGCCCGCAGCGCGGAGTTGCTCGTCCGTTATTGACGCCATGCTAAAGACACTGAACGTCGGAGATTTCGCGAAATTCTTGATCAACGTGAGGCCAAAATCGGCTGACGGAAAGCCAGCTGCTGCGCCGAGCAGCACGTAGCGACCGCGTTTGGCGAGCTTATCGATGAAGCAAGAGATATCCCCGCCCCCAACTGGATCGAGTATCACGTCATATTCGTCGGTTAGCTGTCTTGCCGGCTCGCGGCCGAGTATCTTGCTGGGCCTACGACGCTCAGCGAATTCCGGCCAATCTTCGGAAGAAATAGCCGTCACGCGTGCCCCCGCGGCCTCTGCAATTTGCACTGCGTAGAAGCCGATACCGCCGCCCGCTCCCCGAACCAGTACCCGCTCGCCCTCAACCACGCGACCAGTGTCGACAGCAAAATGGGCAACCAGGGCATTCAGACCAACGGCAATAGCATTTTCTGGGGGGAGCGCCTGCGGAAGAATGATCACGCTTGATGCCCGCGCGACAAGCTTTTCTGCATATCCACCCGCAGACGATTGCGCAAACACTCTGCGGCCAAGCATCGCCCGATCCACGCCGTCTCCGACCTCTACAATCGTTCCAACGACCTCGCTCCCAAGATTGGCGCCTGTCCCGACGCCCTTGATTTCGCCGCGGCGCTTCAGGATATCGACGAGCCCGACACCCGCAGCGACAACCTCAATGAGAACCTCCTCGCGTCCAGCGTATGGATCTGGTGCTGTCTCCAATGCCAGGCCCTCTGCAGGACCAACCTTCCCAACTGTTACGATTTTCATGGCAATCCTCGCCAAGCGCCAAATGTGTTTATGCAGTAGGTTCCATTATTCATGGCACTTGTTGGACAGAACAACAAGTAAATGTTATTTTCTATTTTATAGTCAAATTTCGCCGGTCATATGCGCGGCAACTCGATTTCGATCGAGCGGGGTGTTTTTTGTAAACCATCGGTAGGGAAGCTTATGCAACGAGTTGAGACGCGAAAAACGCAAGCTGAGAGGCGTGACGAGGCCGAGAAACGGCTCATTGAGGCAGGCGTCCATGTGCTCGCCGAGCTCGGAATAGAGCGCGTCACGCTGGCGAGTGTCGGTGCTGCTGCCGGCTTTAGCCGCGGCCTTACCAATCACTATTTCGGATCCAAACAGGCATTTCAGCGGAAGGTGGCTATCTTCATTGGTGAGCAGTTCGAAACGAGATTTTTGATGAGTGCGCTTGATCCAGGATATTCTTCACTTTTGCAGCTCATAAACAATCTCTTTGTTCGCGCGATGAATGATCCGCTTTCTCGGGACTTGTTGCGCATTGCGCTCTCCGATGAGCCGCTGAAGGATGCACATATGGGCAGACAACTTGCACCGGTTCGCCAACGAGCCCACCAATTGTTCCAACTGCACGTTACGGAAGCCATCAAATCAAACGATGGTCGCGTGTCAGTCGACCCTGGTCTGGTGACATCGATGATCCTCGGTGCAACCTGCGCAGCACTGCGCGTTGCACTGGCTTCACCTAGACAGGATTGGGCAGTGATAGCTGATAAGCTAAGCGATTTTATATCCAGTGGACTAGCAGCAAACGGCAACCATCCTGATCACTACAAAACCAGGTGAGGAGCCAATGAATGTGCGGCCAAAGGATGCAACAAGGAAATGGCGATCGGACCATAAGCGAGGCAAGCATCCTTGTTGAAATCGGGTTCAACCTTGGTGGACGGCCGCTCCACACGGCTCCTGGCACAAAGAACAAGCTCGTCGGGGTTGCGCCCGTATGGCGCAGGCAATCCGGCGACGTTGCCGCTCGTCGACAAGGGCAGACATTCTCCAGACCGGGCAATTTCTAAGGGGGCATCTCCACCTATGCCATGGCTGCTGCGATCCGATCCGTCGCGTTGGCGCTATTTTTGTCGCCTTCCAGCGCAACGAGCCCGCGATCCAGGACATAGAAACGGTCGCAGATCTGCATCGCGCGATCTAGATTTTGATCGATGAGCAAAATCGTCATGCCCTCCTTCTTTAGAGATGCGATGATTTCGAACACGACGTCGGCGGCCGTTGGTGCGAGGCCTTCGCTGGGCTCATCAAGCAAGAGGACCCGTGGTGCGCCGACCAAAGCACGCGCAATTGCAAGCAACTGCTGCTCGCCGCCCGACAGCGTGGTCCCCATCTGAAATCGGCGTTGCGACAAGACGTGAAAACGGTCGTAAATCTCCGATAGTACGATCTTCCTGTCACTGCGGCGTTTGCGAAGTCGCAGACCGAGCTCCAGATTTTCCTGCACGGACAATCCCGGGAAAATACGCCGATCCTCGGGAACAAAGCCCAAACCACGAGCCGCTATCTCCTCCGGAGCCGATCCGGTGAGCGCCTCGCCGAATAGCCGTATATCGCCCAAACTTGGACTAAGCCAGCCTACAATGGTCTTGAACAAGGTCGACTTGCCGGCGCCATTTCGGCCAAACAGGCCGACCGTTTCGCCGATGCTGGCATTCAGTGTGACGCCTTGCAAAACATGGCTGCGCCCGTAGTGAACGTGCAGACCCTCAATCTCGATCATGGGTCGCCTCGCCCGACATAGACGGCCTTGACCTGGGGGTCAGCGCGCACGGCATTGGCTGAACCTTCGGAGAGCTTGCGGCCACGATCCATCACGACGACGTGGTCGCAGACATTTGCCACCAGCTCAAGATCATGCTCGATCAATACGATTGTTACCGTTTGCGCCAATGCCTGTATCAAGTCGGCCATGGCCGCCCTATCTGGCCGGCTCATCCCCTGTGTCGGCTCGTCGAGCATGAGAAGCTTCGGCCGCGCTGCCAATGCGACGGCGATTTCCAGGCAGCGCTGTTCGCCGTGCGAAAGCGCGTCAACATCGTGCCCGGCTTTGCCGCATAACTGAAACTGCGCCAGCAGCTCCTCGACCCGGATCCGCGTCTTCGCGCTCCATCCAAGCGGGGTCAGCCAGTGCCGCCCTTGCTCGAGTGGCTGCGATGCCAGTCGCAAATTTTCCGCCACTGTCAGCCCGGAAAAAAGGCTGGTAATTTGAAAGGACCGACCGATCCCCATCGCGCGCAAGCGGCCAGGGCGCGGACGGACGAATTCTTTCCCCTCGATCGCAATTGTTCCGGTATCAGCGCGAACAGACCCGTCTATCAAATTGAAAACGGTGGTCTTTCCTGCTCCATTCGGTCCGATGAGGGCGGTGACGCTATTCCTGGATACCGTGAAAGACAGGTGGTCGACGGCGCGGATGCCACCAAAGGAGACGCTAAGATTGCGGATATCGAGCACGCTTTCAGTCAAGCCCCCCTCCCCCTGAGCGTTGGGCTATGCCGATGATGCCGCGCGGCAGGAAAATGACGGCGATCATGAAAATGAGCCCCGTCACCAAGAGATGATATTGTGTTAGGCTTGCGATGATCGAGCGCAGGACGGTGAGTATGACGGCGCCGTATAGCGGACCGGCGAGCATCGTTGCGCCGCCAAGGACAACCCCGATGATTGCCTCGGTTGAAACAGAAAAATACATCAGGTCCGGCGATACGAAACCGCGCAACATCGGATAGAGCGCGCCGGCAAGAGCTGCGATTTCTGCGGCCAGAACATAGGCCACAAGCCGTGCCGCGAAGACGGGATAACCGAGAAAACGCATGCGTCTTTCGTTACTCTTCATGGCCATTAGGCCGCGGCCAAGCGGCGTGTCGAGCACGTAGGCTGAGACTGAATAAAGGAAGCCGACGAACACGAGGGCGAAGAGGAAGAAGGCAAGAGGCGCGTCCGTCGAGATTGATAGGAAGCCAAGCGGGATGTCGACGATCGGAATCCCCCGCAAGCCGTCGGATGCGCCCAGCCAGCGGATGTTGTAGACGGCCTTGGAGACGATCTCGGCAAGCCCGAAGGACACCAGTGCGAAATAGACGCCGCGCATTCGACCGGCAATCAACCAGCAGGCGATGCCAAGCGCCAATGTCGCGATGAACACGACGAAAATCGCTGCCCAGAAGGACGGGTTGTGGCGCAAGGCAAGTGCGGAGGCATACGCGCCGAAACCGAAAAAGAGTGCCTGTCCAAGCGGCAATAAGCCGGTGTAGCCGAACAATATGCCCACTGAGAGGGACAGGCCTGAAAAAAGCAGCGCTTCAGTCGCCAGCCGAAGGTAAAAACGATCTCCCAACGTCCAGGCGACAAGCGCAAACAACAGCGCGGCAAAAAGTGCTGAGGCAACGAATAGGTGGCTCGATCGCATTGACAAGGTTATGGGATCAGACATGGCCGAGCCTTCCAAACAGACCCCCTGGTCGCATAATGAGTACGAACACCATGACGGCAAGGATGATCGGCGATCCCCAGACCGGGGAAACCACCAGACTGGCAAGTGCCTGGACCTGCGTCAAGAGAAAGCCGGCGGCCACAGCACCCGTGACCGAACCGAGGCCTCCCACGATAACGACAATGAAGGCCATGACGAGAAAATCATGTCCCATTGTCGGAAAGATCGAGTAAACCGGCGCCAGCAAAGCCCCGGCAAGTCCAGTGAGAGCTACGCCGAGAGCGAAGGTCAATCCATAGATGCGCTTGACCGGCACGCCAAGTGACGCTGCCATTTGCCGGTCGAACGCTGCCGCACGGACCATGGCGCCGAAGCGGGTGCGATAGATGACGACCATGACCGCCGCAACGATAAGAATGCCGGCGCTGATCAGGAAGAGCCGGTAGTTGGGAAGGACCATGCCGAAGATAGCGGCCGAACCAGGGATCGGATTAGCCGGGCGTAGGGTCTCAACTCCAAAGATCGCTCTATTGGCATCTTCGATCACCATGGCGAGGCCAAGGGTCAGCATCAGGGTTGTTACGTGTCGGTCCCTTCCTCTTGTCAGAACGTGCTGGATCAAGCCGTACTGAAGCAAATAACCGAACGCCGCCATGACCAAAACAACCAGTGGCAGAAGCACAATATAGCCAAAGCCGACCCTTTCGAGGGCGAGCGCAAGATAGGCACCGACGGCATAAAAGGCGCCGTGAGCCATATTGATGACGTCGAGAAGGCCAAAGATGATCGTCAATCCAAGCGCAGCCAATACGACCGCGACACCCATCGTAAGCCCGGTGAACATCTGCGGTGCCAGCACGAACTGCAGGTAGTCGCTAGTCTCTTGCACGCGACGCTCTCCTCCCCGTCTTTCGTCAGAACCGCGTGCAGAGATCTGCGCCGAGCGCCGTTCCACCGTCAACTTTGCCGACGATGTCGAACGCGCCGCCGTCTATCCGAACGACATAGATGGGCTGCTCGGCCTGATGATCGCCCGCTCGCATCAGCTTCTCGCCCTGAGGCGTCATCCATCGCAGCCCACGCATGGCCTCCCGCAGCGCTGCGGTGTCGGTCGAGCCTGCCTTCTCCGCGGCGGCTTTGAAGAAATAAATGACCCCATAGGAATCCGCTCCGTAGAGGTCCGGATCGGTCTGATAGGACGTTTGGAAATGCTGCACGAAATCCTTGTTCTCCGGCGTGTCGATCGCCGGCGTATAGCCGACGCCCGTCCCGAAGCCGTTCGCGGCATCGCCGATGGCTTTGATGTTCTGGGACGTGACTGTGCCTGAAGCGCCGACCACCAGCATATTTGTAAGCAGGCCGAATTCTTGCATCTGTGTCAGCAGCCGCACGGAATCGTTGCCGGCGACCGAGGTGTAGAGGACGTCGGCGCGCGCCGCACGAATCTGACCGAAATAAGGGGTGTAGTCTTGGCTGCCCAGTGGCGCGAAGAGCTCCCCGCCATCTTGCGCGCCGAGATCTTTCATCCGCGCTGCGAAGGCTGCGACCGTCGAGCGCCCCATTTCATAATCCGGGCCGAGATAAAAGACCCTTGGATTGGGCTTCTGCCCGCTCACCCAGGCTGCAAGCGCTGCCGATTGCTGAGAGGCTCGCGCGTTGACCCGAAAAACGTTCGGTGAGCATTGATCTGCCGTGATGGAGTCAGCGAAGGACACCGTCGTTGCCATCAACCTGCCCACCCGCTCCGCAAGCTGGCCAACTGCCAACGTCGAACCGGAATTAACCGTCCCAGTTAGGAAATCGACGTGCTCCACTTCAAAGAGCCGCTCGGCCCGTTGGACCGCAACGGCCGGGCTCGCCTCCTCATCCTCGAAAAGAAGCTGGATCTGCCGGCCGAGCACGCCGCCCGACTGGTTTACCTCTTTCGTCGCAAGTTCCATGCCCCAGCGCACCTGCTGGCCGATCGGGGCATAGGTACCGGTGAGTGGCGTGACCACGCCGATCTTGATCATCTCTTCGGCCATGGCTGGTATCGCAGCGCAAAGCACGATCATGGTCGCGGCAAGAAATGGGTTTATCGCCTTCATCGATCTTTCCTTCTGCGTTACCGGAGCTGCTCGCTCTGTACAGAACCAACTGACAGGACAGGACGCGGCGGCGCCATTTCGCCGGCCGGCAGCCCGTGGCCGTCGCTCGAGCTGACAAGAATGCGGCGCAGGATCTTTCCGACCGGCGATCTCGGAAGATCGGTCACGAACCTATACGATCTCGGTCGTTTGAAATCGGCCAAGGCAGACTTCCTGCACCACAAATCGAGGTCAGCTTCGCTGACGGGCGCCGACGTGACCACGAAAGCGATCACGCGATGCCCGAGCCGCTCATCCGGCAATCCAGCAACGGCGACATCATGAACCGCCGGATGAAGCGACAGCACCGACTCGATTTCCGAGGGTAGGATGTTTTCGCCTGCCGAAATCATCATCTCATCGACGCGGCCGGTCACGAAGAGATCACCTTCCTCGTCGAAATGGCCGATGTCGCCGGTGAGATACCATCCGTCGCGCAGCGATCGCTCGTCGGCGTCCGGCTTATTCCAATAACCGGCAAAAGCCTCGTCGCTCGCAAGATGAGCGATGATATGGCCGGGCTGCCCGACCGGTACCGTCAAGGCCACATCGGTGGCGCCAATCGGCATGACCTTGATCTGCGCGTTGACCCCTGCACGACCGGCGCTGCCCGGTTTGTCCTTGGCGCGCTGATTAACCGTGAATGTGTAGATTTCAGACGAACCATAGTGGTTCACGAAGATCTGCGGCTTGAAGACAGCGTCGACCCGACGCAAAAGTCCGTCGGTCATGGCTGCCCCTGCAAAGCCAAGCTTCCTCACGCTGCTGATGTCGGTCTTTGAAAGATGAGGGTGGACGAGAAGATCATGGTAGAGGGTCGGAACCAGATAGAGCGCCGTGATGCAATGTCGCTCGATTAACGCCAGCGACGTCGTCGGATCAAACCGGTGCTGGCATATGAACGTGCCGTTGATCAAGGCCATGACCAGTAGAGATCGCACTCCCATCGTGTGATAGAGCGGCATCACCCCTAGCGTTACCTCACCGGACAGATATGTGTTCTGGGCTATATGAGCTAAAGCGGCTGCCCGTTCGGCGCGATGTGACCGCGGCACGCCCTTGCCAGGACCCGTCGTTCCCGACGTGTATAAAAGGACGGATACGTGGTCGGGACCTGCACGACAGGTATTGTGGTCTGGTCCGGCTTGAATCAGATCGTCGAACGCAATGGCCTCGCACGCGGCATTGCCAGTTGTGATCCTGATAAGATCGGAGGCGGTAGGGCAGTCTCGGACGGCCTCTTCACCGGCGGCGTCATAGAGGAGGGCGCTGGCGCCGCTGTTTGTGATGAAATAGCCAAGTTCGGCTGCCTTCGTTCTCCAGTTGATCGGCGTGAAGACAATCGCCGACAGCTGTGTGGCCCAATAGGCTATCGCCATTTCGGCGCGGTTTTGCATGACCACAATGAGGCGCTCGCCAGGCCCAACTCCCAGCGCCTCAAGACCGAAGGATAACCTCTGAGCAGTCTCAAGCAGCGCCCGATAAGTGAAAGTGCGCTCACCATCGATGATCGCGACAGCATCAGGGTTTCTTGCCGCAGCAGCAAGCAGTGACAGGCCATTGTCAAACATCTGTCCCCATCCGGATTGTGTTGCGGGCAACAGGCACCGCGCCGAAGCGTTGGAAGCCAACACAGCCGTTCCGCCTTTGGAATGCTTGGGGCCAGTTCAGGCGATCGGCGCGCCCTTTCCTGGCATCTGGCAGGAAACCTGCCGAAGACAATTGATCATCCCCGTCGGAATGATCGCTTCCGAGCATCGAACGAAACGATAATTTTTGGGCTGGCGCGACGCGGGAGCAAGGTCCAAATCGCGCTCGATCGTGATCGAGTGAACCCAATGGTTCAAGTGCCGGTCCGGGCTTGCGGGCTGGGATTTGCGATCGCGCATGACCTTCTAACGTTTTAAAGGCCCATATGGAAGATCCCAACTCTTCGCATATACGCACTCGTCGCGAGCTGGTGAGCAAGCCGCTTTCGTAACGATGATAATCTTGCGTGTACACGGCGTATATTTCCACTCTTGAGATCCGTCCCGCAGTTGTTCTTGTATCCTTATCCGTAGACCTAAAATATGATCGCCACTACTGACGATCATTGTCATTTATTGTCATTTTTTACAACAGCGATTAGTGGGAAGGCGAGATGCGGAGCGACGAGACTATCCATTCGCTGCTAGAGGACGTCGATTGCAGCCTGGCGGCCCAGTTGAAAAAAGGGGGCGCGCCGGTTGCGTCGCTTGTCGTGCGGCGCAATGGAACCGACCTTGTTCACAAGGTCTATCGAAATGCCCTCGACAGGACCGTGTCCGGCTGCGCGGAGCCGCTGTTCCGCATTGGCTCCCAATCCAAGACGCTGACGGTCGCTGCATTGATCACCCTCATCGATAGAGGCATCGTTCCAAGAACAGCGCCGATTTGCGACCTTCTGCCCGAACTCGGTTTCAAGGCAAATACGCCCATCGGCCGCGCCACCATCCTTCAGCTGGCGCGCCATCAAAGCATCCTCGGACGGATCGATGCTTTACTCTTGCGCGGGCGAGGCGGCCAGTATCGGCTTCCGCGTCGCCCTTGGCGGGCTGAGGAATTGTTGGACGCGGTGACGAAGGGGCGGTGGAACGTCTCGCCGCGCGCGCGACCCTTCTGTGAATATTCGGATGTCGGTATCGCTCTTTTGGGTTTGATTATTGAACGGGCAAGCGGGATGTCCTATGACCGGTACGTGCGCACCAGGGTGTTGCGCCCAAATGGACTTGTTTCGCTTCGCCCGATCTATCGTGAGGCCGAATGGCCGCCCAGGCATGAGCTCTTAACGGGCCATTATAACCCCGCGAGACCGTCGCAAGGCACGCCCTTTGATCTCGGGGCTCTCAATCCGTCCTTCAGTGCGGTCGCAAGCGCGGGCGGCTCCGCGCGATTTTACGATTCACTGCTTGCCGGGCGTCTTCTATCCCCATGGATGACGGCCTCTCTGACGGCGGCGGCCATTCCCCTCTGGCCTGAACGCGAGGACTATCGCTATGGGCTCGGTGTTATAGAGTTGCCGATAGAAGGCGTGCCGACGCCCCAAAATTGCTACGGTCACCTTTGCATCTTCGCCGGGTTCTGTGGTTTCACTGCCTATCATCCGCTTTCCCGTACAACGATCTCCCTGTTCCTGAACACGATGATGTCGCACGAGGACGCCGATGGTTGCTCTCGGCGGGCAAATCCAGCAGGTTTTGTACGAGCAATTTTTGCAAAGATCGCCGGACGCGCAGCAGCCCAGCAAGGTTGGGCCGCTCCAAGACCTCGCCTGTCGCTTTGGCGCAGCTAGCTCGGCGGCGCATGCGGCGCGACGAGCTGGCGATGGGCAAGCGATATCTCTCGATCATCCTGCTGCAAGGCGTGGCGACGGTGGGTAATTGCGATCACCGTCGTAGTGGCGAGCTCTGTCCGCAGCAGCGTGAGGATGCGCGTTTCCCATTCGCAATCCAGGTTTGCCGTCGCTTCGTCCAAAAACAGCCATTCTGGCTTGTGCAGGAGGGCTCGCGCGAGCGCAAGGCGCTGAGCCTCGCCACCGGACAGCTCGTTCTGCCAGGCGTGTTCAAGATCGCCTGCAAGCCTGCTCAAGCCGACCTGATCGAGTACACGGCGAATGTCCGCTTCAGAATATCCTTCGCCCGAGAGCGGATAGGAGAGTGTTTGACGCACTGTGCCAGCCGGCAGATAGGGCTTTTGCGGAAGAAAAAGGGCTCTTTCCGGAACAATCAGCACCGATCCCGATCCAAAGGGCCAGATCCCCGCCAGTGCGCGCACCAGCGTCGATTTGCCAGAGCCCGAAGGGCCGGTCAACAATGTGTGTTCACCAGCCTTCAGAGCGAGCGAGGTCTCCTCCAGGATGATCCTGCCGTCTGGCAACCAAATTTTTAGGTTCACGGCTTCAAGCAGCCCTCGTTCGGCCGGCGCCTTTTGCAACAGAACGGCTTTCGCACCGATAGTCACATTGGCTGTTGCAAAGCCCTCAAGGCGCCTGACGCCAGCGTTCCATTCCGCGATGCGCGCGTAATTGTCGACGAACCACGAGAGGGCAACCTGCACCTGAACGAAAGCATTTGCCGTCTGAAAGACGCCACCGAGCGTTGTGCGCCCGGCAAAATAGGCCGGTGCGGCGATCGCGAAGGGAAAAACGAGCGCCGCCTGGTTATAGGCCGACGAAAAGAATGTGATGAGTTTTGTAACTGACATGATGCTGCGCCAATTGGCAGCGACGACGCCAAAAATCGTCGCAAGTCTCGCCTCCTCCGCCGCCTCTCCCCGATGAAGTGCAACGCTTTCGGCATGATCGCGGATCTGGACGAGACGATAGCGGAAATCCGCCTCGGCGTTCTGTTGACGATAGTTCAAGCCGATGAGGCGGCGACCGAGAAGGTGGATGGCGCTGGTGCCAACAACGGCATAGATCATCGCCAGCCAGACAAGGTAGCCCGGGATCCCAATGCCGAAAATGACAAGCGGCCCCGACAGAGACCAGAGTAAAATCACGAAGGAAACAAGCGAAACGAGCGAACTGAACAGCCCGAGCCCCAGCGTGAGTGTGCCGTCGATGAAGAGACTGACGTCCTCCGATATGCGCTGGTCGGGATTGTCGACACCGCCAATGCCGAGGCTCATCAAATAATAGCGACGCTCGCCAAGCCAGTCTCTCGAATAACGCGCCGTCATCCAGCGTCGCCAGCGGATTTGCAGGGCTTGTTTGAGATATAGGGCGTAGACCGTACAGATCACATATACGGCAAGGATCGGACCGAAACCTGGCACAGAGCCATCCGCCGTGGACTGCCACCAAAACAACAGGCCGAGAAAGCCGTCCCAATCCTTGCTTTCCAACGAATTGTAAAATGCCCTCTGCCAGTAAGTCAAACCGACGGCAATCGCGACAAGACCAAGATTGAGTATGATAATCATCGCAAGGAGCCCGAAGGCCGCCCAGCGCTCCTCGCTTCTCCAGTAAGGCTTTGCGAGAACGAACGCCGTGGACAGGATATTGCGGCTATCGATAGTCACGCCTTCCCCGCTCTTTGTCGAACCGCCGCACGTGTGGTCGGCGGTGGTCACGTGGTGATCAACCCATGCAGATCGCCCGAGAGACTCCATGGCCAACGGGTCTTATCTAATGGAGTTCAAGAGAAGTTGTAGCACTGCAAGGGTCCTTTGCAGGAGACAACATCCTCTAACGATGAAATCTCTTCAGAAATCAAGTCTTCTTGCGATTGAGAAAACATTGCTGGTCGCGATTTCAGTCACGGTCAACAAATGTCAAAATTTATACGATTGACTTAGCTTGAACTCACCGTAGCATAGTCTTTGTAAGTCAAAGGCATCAAGTATTCAACAGCAAAAGACAGGAATGCGACAATGCAAAAGCCGAATATCAACATCTCGTCTAAAATCAATATCGTTCGGGAAGCCACGAAGAGCGGCGAGCTCGGATCCTACCAGGCCGTCCGTCAGCTCGATGATGACCACAAAACGCAGGGCGCATGGGGCCCAGCAATGCGCGTCTAGTTCTGTTCATGACCGGGACGCCGAACGGCGTCTCGGTTTTTCCTAGGATGATTGGACGATGCGGCACCGGAGGCAGCAATGCAGACATTCAATCCTGTCGATCTCGTCGTGCTCCAAGGCACGCCATTCTGCAACGTCAATTGCAGCTATTGCGACCTAAGCGCTCATAGCCGGCGCACCCGCTCGATCATGAGTATGGACCTTATCGACCGGATATTTGGGCAGCTCTTTGGCAGTGGTCTTCTTGCAGACAGTGTCCGGGTCGTCTGGCATTCCGGGGAGCCTCTAACCCTTGCCCCTTCCTATTACGAGGCGGCGGTCTCGCGCGTCATTGCCATGAGGAACGCTGCAGGTCCAAATGCGCCGACAATAGAATTCGACATCCAGACAAACGGCGTTCTGATCGATGAAGACTGGTGCTCCTTCTTCAAGCGCCACCAGTCGTATTTCAAGGTTGGAATCAGCTGCGACGGTCCTGCCGACATGCATGACAGCTTTCGGCGCAACTGGGGCGGAAAGCCTACCCATGCCAAGGTTTTGCGCGCAATGGAGATGCTCCATGCGCACGGTATCAAATTCAAGGTGATCGCCGTCGTAACCGAAAAGACGCTCGCAGATCCCGCCGCATTTTACCGCTTTTTCGAGCAGCGGCATCACATGCTGTCGGGTTTCCATTTCAACATCCTAGCCAGTGGCCGCGGTTTGCAATCAGACCTGTCTTATAGCGCTGATGACCGCCAGCAATATTATATTTTCTTCCGACAGTTGCTCGATCTTGGAGCACGGGCCAACAGATCGGGAGATGGATTTCAGATCGCTAATTTTACGCAGATGTTGTCGCGTATTCTGCGAGAGGTCCCGGAAGGCGCTGCGCTTTACATGCAGGAGTCAAGTGCTCCTGTGAAGTCATTGACTGTCGACGTCGAGGGCAACGTCACGAGCTTCTACGCTGGTCTTTCGAGCGATGTGCTTGCTGACGACTATGGCGATGGACGCGGCCTCAGCCTCGGCAACATTCAAGACGTACCTCTACTGGACATGCTGAAAGCTGACAAATTCCTGAAGATCGTGTCTGATTTTCGCAAGAGCCAGGACCATTGCATAAAGACCTGCGAATATGCAGGCATCTGCAGCGGCGGGTTCGAGATCACCAAACGGACTGTGCATGGCCGCTTCGACGCCGGCGAGACCGCTGAATGCATCGTCCACGTCAAGGCGCTCGCCGATGCAATCCTGGACGATATTGGAGACCATGTCGGGCAGCCATCGGACCTCGCCGTAGCGTCGTGAGGGTCTGCACTCGTTTGTGACAGGAAACCCGCTGACATCGCCCACATCACCCAAACTTTTTCCGCAACCTGGAGACGATCATGTTCAACATGTCAGACGGAAGGGTCGAGAGCCTGCAGACCTCGGTTGCCATCTTCGGCTTCGGCGAGATGAAGGATGCTCTATCTCACGGTGCCATGCAGGATCTAAACAATGAAGCCAACACGCAGCTCGATGACGGGGTTCACGCCGAGCAGACGGAAAATCTGCTCTACCGGGCGAAGGTCGCTTCGCTCGGACCTGTCGCGATCGAGTTACTCAAAAGCAACGAGATGCGCGAACTGCTCCAGACCGTCTTCACACAGCAGTTTGAGTTGTCTGAGAATATCAGTTGCTACACGAATTACGGCCCGGGCGATCATCTAGGCGCCCATCTCGACAAACCTGCCGGTGAATGCGCCGTGACCATCATCATCTATGTCAAAACAGCAAGCCCCGATCCGAAGGCTCCTGACACTGGGCTGGTGCTGCATGTCTACGGGGAAGATGCCGACAGCATCGGCAAGCCCCGCATGCGGATCGCAACAACTGCTGGGAGTCTCGTCATCGGCCGAGGATCGCGTGTCTGGCATGAACGGCCACGCCTGAAGTCTGACGAGAGTGTTATTGCCATCACCGGCTGCTACAAGCTCGCCGAAGCGGCACCTTGAGCAGTGGCGTCATTAAAGGCAATCCCATCCGCTGTCCCTGGCGCTTCTTTTCCGGACCAAGCCAACAAGGCGACTTCTTGCGCGATGGACGTTAGCCGCCTTACTGAGCTCGTCGTCGTCAGGTCCCTGCTGTCGTGGGACGACCTCGACGAACACGCCGATCAGAACGCTTGCGCGTCTCTGCATCGCCAAGCGACTTCTTGCGCGCCGTGGCGAGTTCACGCAGGGCTGCTACACTTCTTGGGTGCTCGGGGCCGTAGATTGTGGCGAAGGCCGCCGCTGCCCGCTCAAGCGTGGGGACGGCGTCGCCGGTGCGGCCGAGCATGAGGAGCGTCACTCCTTTTCCATAAAGTGCGACGGACGTATCGGGGTGCCTATCGCCCAGAATCTCGGCGTCGATTTCATAACCTTTTTCATAGTCTTTCAAAGCGTCTTCATAGCGCTGCCAGTTGTACAAACTCGTCGCTCGATTGATATAGCTCTTTGCGCTTTTCGGATGCCAATGTCCGAACACCTTGTCGCAAATGTCGCGGCTCTTGGTGAACATCTTGTTGGCTTCTGCGTAGCGGCCCTGGATATCGAGATGGACGGCAAGCCCGTCATAAGTTTCCGCCACAGCGGGGTGACATTCTCCTCGCGTCTTCAGCTGGATTTCAATTGCTCTGCGATGCATCTTTGTTGCTTCGGCCGCACTCGCCCTTCGACCCTGCCTTACGACGCGCATGTCAAGGATAGTTGCCAAGCGGGTCGCCAGAGCCGCCACCAGCAGTGGGAAGCGGGCCCCCTCTGCGTCGATGCGCTCGAGCGCGGCCCGGCTAACGCGTTCTGCATCCCGGTAGCGCCCGAGCTGCGACAGGGCCTCAGCACGAATGGCGTCGCGCATGGCGGCTGTCTCGCTGTCCTGAAAGCTGTCATCCGCAGGCATCATCGTGGCGCTCTTGTCCATGACGTCGATAGCCTCTTCGGCATAGACGCCCTGTTCTACGAGGTTATAGGCAAAACGGACATTCGCAGTTGCCGACAAGCCCGCATATTCAGACCCGGCTGACGTGAAGACTGCAAGCGCGGCGCGATGCAGGCGCTCAGCCTCACGATAGCGTCCGAGGGCGTCAAGAACGATGGCGAGGTGATGCCAGCAGGCTGCCGTTTCGAGGCTTTCCGGCCCTTGCGCCTCAATGACGGCTGCGAGTGTTTGCTGCCAGATCTCCTCCAGAGCAAAATAGCGTCCCGCGGTATGCAATGTACTCGCAGCGTCTTGGAGCCACGAAGCGATGCCCTCGGTCGATTGCGACAGCCGAATTTCTAGGGCCTGCTGCAGGCAGATCTCGCTGCTGACGTCAATGTCGATGATGTTGTCCGGCTTGGCCCGTTTGAGACAGTGTTCGACAAGTACGGCCAGTGTTCGCTGTCTGGTTGCGGCTGACGCCGCCCTGGCAATTGTTGCCGCGACAACGCGGTTGACGCAGAACCAGTTGCGGTCGAGCTCCGAAATCAGACCTAGGCCAGTGATCCTGTCGAAATTCTCGAACGGGATCGGGAGATTGAAGGAAGTGCACAGAGTCTCAAAGATTTTGCGGTCAAAGCGCTTGATAAGAGAGACATGCTGCAAGAAGTGTTGGACCGCCTCGGTATAGTTGCCGAGCAGCCGCGTAACGATCTTTTGCGTGCGGATCTCGTGATGGTCGGACTCCAGCAAGAAGTGCGAAGCGGAAATCTCTACGTTGCTCGCCTTCAACTCCGTCCAATGCTCAAGTTGCATATTCAGCAGGATCGGATAGATGGAGGTGCTATCATCGGGATCGCGGCATCCGGCAATCATGGCCTGACGGATGGTCGCATCCCTGACGCCTGCCCTAGTGAGCCAGTTATGGGCATCGTCATCCTTAATCCCTGGAAGGGCGTGCTGCTGCAATGCGACAGTTTTTCCAAGTCGTCGATCATCTTCCCATGACAGCCGGTTCCGGCTGAAGAAAATAGCCAGGATGCCTTTAGTCGCCATCACGAAACGGTAGACGAATTCATCATACCTGTTGCGCTGCCATCGCGCACCTGCCCCGGCCCCTTCGAATATTTGATCGTACTCGTCAATGAGCAGGACAAGCCTTGTTCCCGGTCTTTCAGCCACAAACCGGTTGAGATCCTGCGCTAACAGAAGCGGCAGCCGCTCCACAAGCTCCTCGTTGGGTAAGGCCGCCTGCTCCCGCATCAGCTCACGGATTTCCTCATATTTCCACGTCAACCACGCTTCCCTGCCCCGTTTAACCACCCATTTAGCGCCCGAGCCAAGCAGATAGCCGAGCGCTGGTACGGAGGTGGCGGCCTGTTCTGCGAACTCGGCGCCAATCAGGATGGAATCTGCCAGAAATTCACCGCCCATCTCGGATGCTTTGCCGAACCAGGGATTGACAAACTCGGGCAATCGCTGCTCGGCGCTGACCTTCTCCCAGATCAGGGCGAATGCGAAATCAAAAACTGGAAAAGAGACACCGGCCTTTGCAAATCCATTACGAATGGCAACGACGGCAAGACGGGGATCGGCAAACCGCGTTGCCGTCAGTCGTGCAGGGCGCAGATCTGCGTAGGTTGTGGCCTTTCCTTCCGCCATGATCCGACCCAGTTCATGGGCAAGTGCGGTCTTACCCTGTCCGCCGATGCCGTAAAAAACCAGCAGTTGCGATAAGTCTTGCGGAATTTTGAATGCCGCCTCCTCGAAGAGAGCCTTGAATTCCGTCCGATCGACAAAAATCTGCTTTGCTTCGACCATGGCCTACCTCGTCAAAAGCAGTCAATATTCCGCTATACCTATCATTCACTACGGCTCTATGTAATGCAACGGCTTGCAGCGTTGGATACTTGTGCTCTAGACTATTTCTGAAGCAGCCTATGCGATGGGTTGCTTGTTAAAACCCGGAATTTCAGGAGCGGTTTGGTGGAATTGTCCGCAGCGTTGCCCTCGGAACCTGCCGCGCGCCGACTATCTGAGTTCACGACTCTGATTTCAACTGCGACGCCGCGGACAATCGTGGATTTCGTCGAGACCCATTTCGCTGCCGATTACGCACAGCGCGAGCCTGTCGAGCGCAGGATCCGCACATTCATGGACTGGAAAGCCCGCGGTGGCTTCGACATTCTCGAGTCTGTCATCGCGAGGCCCGATTATATCGAGACGATCGCCCGGCATCCTGTCTCGAACGAATATTGGCGCCTGGGTATAGAGGTAGAGACCGTTCCCCCGCACCGATACAAGGCCGTGCTCCTCGGTCGCTCACCGCTGCCGCCCCGCCATGAGCCGCCGCGCGAGGACGAAGCAGCCGAGGAGTTTCTGTCCTACATGGAAAGACTTGCGCAGAACGATTTGTTCTCGGGCTGTATATTGATGGCGCGCCACGGGCATGTGTTGGCAGAGCGTGCCTTTGGCTTTTCCAATCGCGATTTCGATATCGCCAATAATCCTGGGACGCGGTTCAACGTTGCTTCGCTGACCAAGTCGTGGACGGCCGTTGCCGTCTGCCAACTCGTCGAAGCAGGGCGGCTCGACCTCGAAGATCCTCTTGCCAACTACCTACCCTATCCCGACGCGGAGGCGGCATCCCGGATTAAAATCAAACACCTGTTGAGCCACACGGCAGATCTTGGAAGCTATTTCACGCCGGAGTTCGATCGGACATCGCGCAGAAACATGCGGTCCGTCGATGACTTCCTTGCCCTGACAAAGGATCAATATCCAGAGGTGCCACCAGGCACGCGGTGGAAATATTCCAATACCGGCATGGTCGTGCTGGGCAAGATCATAGAAGTGATTTGCGGTCGCTCCTATTTCGACGTCGTTTGCGACAATGTCCTTCGCCCGGCCGGAATGCTCGACTCTGGCTTTCCCGAACTCGATTTCGCCAACCGCAATCTTGCTGTTGGGTATGACAAGGTTTGGAGCCTAGAGGGACCGCGTATGGCGAACAGCCTGTTCGAGGGTGTCGTAAGGGGCGGCCCGGCGGGTTGCGGATATGCGACGGCCAGGGATGTGTTTCGATTTGCGGAAGCGTTTCGCAGCGGCAAGCTCGTCAGTCGGGAGATGGTGGAATTGATGTCGAGCGCCAAGCCCGAACTCAAATCGCCCAATTACGGCTACGGCTTCTCGATCCATCCCGAACGCGCCCTCTTTGGGCATAGCGGCGGCCTGATCGGCGCGAGCTCCAATCTCGATATTGCCCTTAACCCGGACGGATGGGTCGTCATCGTCCTTGCAAACGACCTCAGCATGCGAGCCCCTGTACTAAAGGCGCGCCAGATCATCGGCGTGACGGTGGCGGAAGCTGACGAAGGACGCGCCTACTTGCCCCGCGCGGGTTTGACAGCCAGATGAGCGAGGCGATCCAGCCAATAGAAAATGGAGACGCGCATGGACTTTCTTGAAGCGCTGGTCAACACAGCCGGCGTGCCGGGGCGCGAGGAAGGCGTGAGGGCGCTGATCGAACACCGTCTACGCACCAAGCAATTGGCCGACGAAATCCAGACCGACGTACTTGGATCGCTAATTGCAAGGCGAATGCCCCGAACCCGGGACGGAAAGACGCCAGAGCGGAGCAAGCGGGTCCTGCTTGCCGCCCATATGGACCAGATCGGCTTCCTGGTCTCGCATATATCGCGCGAAGGCTTTCTTTATCTCCATCCCGTCGGGGCCTTCGATCCCCGCATCTTGTTTGCCCGGCGGGTAACTGTGTATGCCGAAACCGGCGAGATATTTCCAGGGGTCGTCAATGGTCCGGGCAGGCCAATCCACACTGTCGATGCAGCGACGCTGGCGACAACTCCGAAGATCGACGAATTCTACGTCGACCTTTCAATGCCGCCAGAAGCGGTTAAGAGCGCGATCCGGCTTGGCGACATGGTTGTGCTTGATGGCAAATTCGCGAAAGTCGGTAACAGTGTCGTGGGTGCCGGCCTCGATGACAGGGTTGGCTGCTGGGCGATCATCCGTGCGCTTGAAACGCTGCAATTTCACGATTGCGAACTCATCTGCGCCTGGACCGTGCAGGAGGAGCTTGGCTCACGCGGCGCCGGGCCTGTCAGCTTTGGCCAGAGCGTCGACATCGGGATTTCCTGCGATACGACAGTGTGTGCCGAGGTCCCGGAGGTTGCCGAAGAACAGCGCGTAACGAAGGCCGGCGCAGGCGTCGCTCTGCAGGTTGCCGATTCCTCCACCCTGTCCGACATGACGCTCGTTCGCACCTTCGAGAGGATCGCCAAGGACAAATCCATTCCAGTTCAACGCAGCCTAATGGTGGGTGGCGGACAGGACGGCGCTCCGATCCAAAGATCGCGGCTTGGCGTATCGACGATAGTCCTTAGCTGCCCTGTCAAATATCTCCACACGACGGTGGAAATGGTCCGCATGGAAGACCTGCAGTCCTATTGCGATATGCTGCATGCATTCCTGGCGGAGGTGTGAGGGAAAGGTCCCCAGGATGTTAAGGTAAATTGAATCTCGAGGCCGACCCGATGGATCCGGTGCAACAGTGGACAAGTTCAAAAGAAATCGCAGAACGCGCCGATGCGGCGCGCCTTGCCGGCGAGACCGACCAGGCCCGGCATCTGGCCGAGACAGCGCTGGGGAAAAAGGATGAGACATCGCGTGACGGCTGGCATGTTGCATTGCGATGCCTGGGCACGATGGCGTGGGCACGGGCAGATCCGGCCACCGCCTGCGTCTGGTACGAAAAGGCCCTGGAGCATTGCCGTAGCCAGACCCCCCTATCGCCAAGCGGCCTCATCGCGGCGCTCGATGACCTCGCCATCGCCTACTATTTCCTGGGGGAAAACGGGAAAGCGCTCGACCTGCGGCGCGAAGCGCTTGAGATCGCGTCTGCTCAACCCTGCATCCAGCCCGACGTGCTTCGCCGGCTCAAGCGGCGCCTTGCTCAATCCTACCAGCGCGCCGGCGCGATCGACGCTGCCGAAACACTATACCACGCCTGCCGTCCATCTGCCGAAGACAGTGTCGAGGACCAGCTCGGCTGGCATAATGCCATGGCGCTTCTATGCGAAGACAAGGGAGAGATTGCCACTGCTGCGGAATGGTTCGAACAGGTGGTGGATATTATAGATCGGACCGAGGGAGCCCAAGGGCTGGCGCAGGCCCTCGGCAATGCGATCGAAACGCGGCTGGAGCTCGGCGACGTCGCCGATGTGGCGAGAATGCTTAGGCGATTGCACAGCGTTTGCCGCATCGATCGCAAGCTTTCCGCCCGGCTCGGCCTTTTCGATGTGCGTACCGAACTCCTAGCAAGCCGCTCTCGGTATGTGGCGGCAGCGAAAGTGGCCCTTCGCGCAAATACTCTGCTTCGGGAGGCTCATGGTGGGCGCTCCGTGCCGCCCGGCCGGATTGCGTTCTGCGCAGTGCTCGTGAAAGCTGCCGGCCGGCCTGGCGAAGCGCGCGAATTGCTGGAAACCAATTTGCCGGCAGCAATGGACACGGATGCGCAAGCCGTACCGCTCCTTGTCGAACTCGCCGCCCATAGATTAGAATCTGCAGAGATCAAGGCTGCCCGCGATCTTTTGTGTCGCGCCCTGGAGCTGGAGACCGGCAGTCCCGGTTTGGAAGGCAAATGGTTGGTGTTCTCAGCCCTAGCCGATTTTGCGCACGATCAGGGAAAAGCCAGGGCTGCAGCATTTTTCGGCAAGATCGCGATTGCCAACCTTCGCGCAACTACTCATGGTTTGCCTGGGATTTTGCTGGATGGCTGGATGAAGGCACGCATCGCCAGCTACGACCGGCTCCTCAATCGATTGACTATGGCAGGGCGGTTGCCCGAGGCTCTTTCTCTGAAATGGCGACGGTCGCAGGAGATCGCACGCGAACTCGCAGCACGCCGCGGCGCGTTTGACGACGAAGTGGGTGATGTGCCGTTTCGGCCCGGCGAAGCGCGCCTATGGCGCCGCTACTGTGACCTGCAGGTTTCCATGCGTCCAGCTCTGAAGGGCGGACATATCGCTGACGTGCAAATGGGAACCCGCCCGTCGGTGCGGCAATGGCTCGCCGACGTGTTGAGTGAACGCTTTGACCTGACGCCCGCTCTTCGCCGTCGCCGTCCCATCCCGTTTCTGCCACCGGCTGATGCGCAACCGCTTCTGTCGTTCCTTCCGGACGGCAACGGGTTGAGGGGCGTCCTTGGATCAGACGGTGAAGAGGGCTCGTTTCGCGTTAAGGCAACCGCCGAGACTATGGCCAGCGACATCCAGAGGCTATCCCACGCCCTTCGGGGCGGCGCCGATCGGGATTGGTACGACCCGGCAAGATCGCTCTATGATGCGTTGATCGCGCCGATCGCGCCGCGCCTGCTGGCTTCGCCGCGGCTCGATATCGCCATCTCGGGCATGATGGGATTTGTTCCTTTTGCGGCATTATACGATGGCCAATCCTTCCTCGTTGAAAAGACGGCGATAGCGCTGGTGACAGGCCAAGCCCGGCCAGCACGCAAATTAAAGCTTTCGGCGCAATGGCGTAGCGCAGCCTTCGCTAACACCGCCGATAACGAGCTTCCAGGAGCGGTAGCTGAAGCCAGGAACGTCGTCGCCCGAACAATGGGAAAGGCCTTCATCGATGCCGACTTTACCGTGGATGCTCTTCAAGCAGCACTCAAGGATAGAACGCAGCTCCTGCATATTGCGACGCATTTCGACTATGTCCCCGGCAATCCACATCGGTCCGCGCTGCTGCTTGGTGACGGCAAGCGCCTGTCGCTTTCCGAGCTCGCCGGTCCGCAGTTTGATTTCTCCGCGGTCGAACTGCTTGTCCTTTCAGGATGCGAAACGGGTATTTCCGACACGCTCGATCTCGGTATCGAGGGATTGGCCGGCTTGCTTCAGGCAAAGGGCGCCCGCCATGTGGTCGCCACTTTGTGGCGGGTCGGCGATGAACATGCAGTGATGTTGATGTCGAAATTCTACGAGGCATTGCTGGCTGTCGAAGAGTTCGATCCAATAACAGCACTCGCCAAAGCGCAGGTAGAGATGCTGCGAATGGCCGATGAAGGGCCTATTGCCAAGGCGCGGGGCGGCGGAATCGGAGGTAACGGTAAACCCTCTCATTCGATCGCGGCAATGCCCGGGGCATGGGCAGGCTTTGCTGCCTTCGCCGCCCAGCCGTCGGATAGTCGGCGTCAGCAGCGGCAAAGCCGACAATTGCCGTCACGTTCTGTCAAATCTCGCCGGCCAACGCCTGGCCTAAGATGAAGCACATTTAAACGCGGAGACATTCTGATGCCGATGGATGATCCGGACTTCGGAAAAAAGTTGCGAGAACTGCAAAGCGCTGTCGGATTTCGCTTTCCGGCCAACGACTTCAGCAACGGATCTCTGGCCCGTCTGCTCGAGACAACGGTCGAGACGATGAGCCGCAAAAAAACCGGCCGCAGGCGCGTGACCGAACATGACTGGAGCAAGCTAACCAACTATTTCGATCTCGCCCATTTCGGCTTTGATCCGACGATGTTTGCCCATCCGCTTGCCCAGTTCAGACAGGCGATGGTCGAGATTGGGCGCAAGGCCCAAGCTGAAGCCAAACCGAACAAAGCCCGCCAGGATCTCATCGATCTCGCCCTCAAATCGCGCGGCCGCAGACTGCGCATCGAGCCATCGCGCAGCAGCGTGAGAGGTGGCGGGATCGGTGCCGAGCCTGTTCAGGACGACCTGCTGGTGTTACGGATCAACGATCAGGTTCGCGTTAAGGTACCGGTTCCACGCGATGGATTTCTGTTCCTCCTGAACGACGATAACACCGATATCACATGCCTGATGCCGTCGCATTATGCCCCGCGTCTGACCGTCGCGGCGGGTGAGGTGTCGATACCGACAACGGACGAGTTTCCGACGTTCCCAGTCGGCGGACCGCCGGGCAAGAACTACCGGATCTATGCGTTGTGGTTCGACCGCCGGCCGCCGGTTGCCGTCGCCGGCCACGAGGGTATAGATCAACCGCCACGCGACCTTGAAGCTGGTGAATTCATAGAGCTCGTGGAATGGGCAGTCCAGGCAAGCAGCCGCGCCGACGCGGTCATGATAGCTGTCGGGGACTACGACGTGAGGGAGTAAGACGCTGCCCGCGGGGGCTCGCGTCACTGAATGTCAATTCTCGTGCATCCCTTTTCGCTCTCAGCACGCCATGATCAACCCCTAGATGGTTAGCATCAGGAGGCTGACATGAGCGACAAGGCGGACACAGATATCGACAACCCTTCGGGCGCATGGCCCTGCCGGCCGATGATACGCGGTGACTGGAGCGAGGTGCCGACGCAGCTTCTGAAAGCGTTTCAAACGCGATCCCTGCGACACGAGATGATGGGCGCTTCCCCGCTTCCCCATCCGATCGCTCGAATGCGCATTCTGCAGCCGAGTTTTTATCCCAATCGGCTGCTTCTTGAGGCACTGGCCTGCTATTCAAGCCGATCCGACGGGGTAATCCGCATCCTGCTCGGGCCGGAGGGCTACGAACTTCTGAACGGGAAGAGCCCGCTCATTCATGCCGTCAACAGGACACAGCTTGCGCTCGACGGTGAAGCCGCTCGCGCAGACCAATATCTACAATTCTTCACCTTCGCCGTCCGAGGAGACGAAGGACCTTTCCGCATCGTGCAGGGTACGGATGACCTCGAACCCTTCCACCATATTGCGAACGAAGCACGAGAAAGGCTCGATGATTTGCTGATGCCTGTGCGCGATCTTGGCGCAGATGACAAGGGTTTCTACCGGGAAGCGACTATTCTTTATGGCCGTGACCTTTTCCGCGCGCGCTTCACCATAAAGCCGTCGGGCATGGTCACCATGGAAGACGATGAACGCCTCTACGGCGACTTTCTCGACGAGCCAGAAGCCTATGACGACGTCTGGCAGGTTCTTCCCGCTGCCGAGCGTTTGGGCGAGCGCGTCAAAGCACAAGGCAATCCGCGATGACGAAAACGACGAAAAGCAACACGCGCAAGCCACTCTCCCCATCATCGCCGAAAGAAACTTGCATCGCCAGGCTAAAAGATACCTCCCGACCTGGAATCGGCTTCGGTTCGGGACGGCCTGTTCCTGCAGTCGAACGCGGGCGGCCGATCCTGTTGCCGGACGAGGCCCATATCATGACCATGGCGCCGACAGGTGCGGGCAAGACGGTCAGTTGCACGGTCCCGACACTTTTGCAATATCCAGGGCCGGTCATCGTTCTGGATCCGAAGGGCGAGCACGCGGCGATCACAGCACGCCGGCGCCGCGAACTCGGGCAGCAGACGTTTGTCCTCGATCCCTTCGGCGTGACGGGACTTGCGACGGCAACCTTCAACCCGCTGGATTTCGTCGAGCCTGACACACATGAAGCGCCCGACGAGGCGGCGGCCTTGGCGGGCATGCTCATGCCGCCGCAATTCGACAATCGTGATGTTTTCTGGCGCAACAGGGCGATGCATTTTCTCACTGCGGCAATCCTGCACGCGGTCACTGATTTCCCGCCTGGCGAGCGCAACTTGGCAACCGTGCGTGACATTGTCCACCGCATGGCCCGCATGGCGGTCAGCCGGCCGACAGACACCTCCGGCGCCCCCCAGGCACCGATGACATTGAGATCCAGACACCCGGATGTGGAGAGGATCAACGAGATCTTCGCACTAGGAGCTTCCGAAACCGTAGGGGGAATGCTGCACACCGCTTTGGAGGGCATCGGCTTTGTGCGCGGTTTGCCGGTCGAAATTTCATTGCAGGATAGCAGCTTCAGCCTTGATGACGTTACCGAAGGCGTCCCGATGACGATTTACCTCGTAGTGCCCCCGCATTTGATCCCCACCCACGGCGTTTTGCTACGGTTGTGGCTCGGCACCCTGTTTTATGCGCTGATGCGTCGACGCGGCCGACCTAGCCATGCAACACTGCTGCTGCTCGACGAGGCCGCCCAGCTTGGGCCTTTTGCGCCTTTGCGAACAGCCTTGACACTTCTGCGCGGTTACGGGGTTCAAACCTGGAGTTTCTGGCAGGATCCCGGCCAGCTGGCACATCTTTATCCCGGCGATTGGCGCTCGATGATCAACAACTGCCGGATTGTGCAGTTCTTCGGGGCGCATTCGCAAGCAGCCTGGGGGGATTTCGGTGGCGTAATTGGTGCCGATCTCCACGACTTTCGCCGGTCTGAGCAGGATCTCATGGTGGTCCACCAAGATGGCGAGCTGCTGACCGCAAGCCGACTAGACTATCGGAACGAACCAACGATGCGCGGGCAGTTCGACCCCAATCCGATCCACCAGCGTTTGTCGGGGTCCCTGCGCCGCCCCAAGATAAACTTCGAAATTGCCACAGAAGAGCCTATGGGGGCAGCAACTGGCCAGCATACGGAGGACAACTTTCAATCGATTGTCGGATCCTTGAAGTCACTCACTCAGAAGGAGGATCCAAGTGCCTCGTCAGGCAGATAATCGACTTCCATGTTGCAAGAAGCAGGTCGTGCCAAGCCGCTTTCGCGCCGGCGTCGGAGGAGCGGCAACTTTGTCGTGAGATTGACCTGCACCAAGTCGACAAGTGAGACATTTCGCTGTTGCAGCCCAGCGGAAACCTTAATCGCCAGGGAATAGCGAACCGCGCCGCATAAAGGTTCGACACGTCTTCGCTTCGCCACAGGTGCGGTAGCTTCGATCTCGACATCCACAACAATGCTGGGATCGCGCGCATTGCCGTTGGCCACCATTGTCCCGCCTGGCATGTTGAGCGGCACCTGCGGTAAAGCTGACGGTTCCCCCTAGCCGAACCTCGGTTGTGGCCAGCCATCCAACCGGCGGAGCCATACAGCCCAGGTCCGATGTTCCTATGACGCCCGAAGAATACTAGCGCGATAATTTCTGCGACGATCTTCCCCCACTCGTAATCGGTGGCGCCTTTCATGCGGAGGATTTCGATCTTATCGGCGGCTATCGGAGCCTGAAATAATGGAAACCCTAGTTGCGACTGTCGGGCGACAACCGGCTTTAGCTTGAGATCTTGAATGTGCCTGTCGATGAACAGGTGGAGCGCTTTTGGACGAGATCAAGTCACAAAATTGCACATGCGTGGCCCTCGAGCCATTTGTTCAACTCAACCTTTCAGCTTGGCGAAGCAACGTCCGCGCAAGCGCCCACGGTAGATGTCGCAAGAAGTGTGGACGCCTCTATATTTGAATGTACTCAATAACCGTCGTCTGGCCCCTATAAAAGTAGGGTATTAGCTGCAAGACACATTGGAATTCCTTTATATTAGCAATCGCCGTTATTGGAGCCATTGTAGTATGAAATAATCATATAAACGCGGCCGATTCTTTCATTGATTTTAGACTCGCCATCTTCACGAATCTAAAAGTTGTGATATTGCTGATACTGAGGGAAGCGTTTATTGCATGATTTCTGGGGTTAAAATTCTCGGCAGCGCAGACTATTCATGCCTGGATTGCGGATCCGGGCTTGGGATTCCCGTATCATACTGCCCATTCTGCGGAAGCAAGCAGCTGAAAGACGCTGTCTACTTGGCAACGCCGAAGCTTGTCTTGAGCGACGTTCCCCAAAAACTTCCGTTGGAAGATGCCGCCGTCACCGACCCCGTCGTGGCCGAGCCGCCAAGGCCACCTGTGTCGGGGTCGCCGACCCAGGTGCCAATCGAAGTCGTCGCCGGAAAGGCACACGGCCATGGCCGCTGGTTAGCGATCCTAGCGCTCGCTCTGGTCGCATTGGGGGCCTGGCGACACTTCGGCGGCAGGCCGGAGAGTTCCTCGCCTGCCCCCAAACCGCCCGCAATGTCTAGCGAGCGGGCTCAGCCCGCACCGCCCCCGATAGAGGCGGCCGTCGACGTGGTCAAGACACTGCGTGTGACAACAACGTGGCAGACCTTCCCGCTCGATGCCGATCCTGCACGACCCTTCATCACCCTGTCTGCCGCCTCGCCGTTCCGACTGCGCGTGGACGGAAAGCTCTACCTGGTTCAACCAGGCAAATCCGTCGCGGTCGATTTCAGCGCGGCAAAAGCACTCGATCTGAAGGCGGTCGATGGATCGGTGGAAATTTCGCTCGTGCATGCCGCCTCTGGTTCGGGAGTTACACCATGACCAACGAACCGCTGACCTGGGCGCTCGAAACGCCATCACCGGGCGGCTCAGTGCGGCTCGAATGGCTGTTTTCCGAAAACAGCATGACAGGCCTCAGGTGGCGTGACGAGATTATTGGAAGCGACGACCCACGTCTGCGGCTTGGCAACCTCCCGTGCTCGGACAACGGCGCGCCGTTTCCGATCCAATTCCGGTTCGACCCGGCCACCGGCAAGCCTCTACGCCGGTTCGGCCCAGATGCTGCGCGATCAAGCTTCCCAAACCTTGCTTCAGACGGTTTTCCGGTCCTACAAAATACCCTTCAGCCCCGCGCGGATGCAAAGTCGCGCATTTCGGTGCCGCAGGGGACTATGGCGATATTCTCGGCCGGCATTTCAACGCGTATCTTCTGTCTCACGAAGGACGGCGAACTGCATTTTCGTGCATCACCGACGGAATGGGCCTATCTGCAGAGTTTTGCCAAGATCGATATGCCCGATTACGCATTCGGCATCGCGGCGTTTGAAGACGGCTTTGCAATGGTGCTCGGCAATGCTGCCATCGTGTGCCGCATTGCCGACGGCTTTCCAGTTCTTTTCACTGAAATCCATCGCATCGAGGGAGCCGTGTTCTGCGGCTCGCCCGCGATCCTCAACGAGCGTCACGTTGCATTCCCCATCCGACGCGGCAATTCTGTTGCGATTGCCACTTTCGATCTCAGGTCGGGCGACTGGCAAGCGGAGATGGAGGCGGGAACATGCAGCGTTCCTGATCTCTTCTTTTCCGTGCCCACCCAGACCGTGTCGAGGACGCCGGATACCTTTTGGGTTGGAGCGCACGACTACTTGGTCCTTGGAACCGATTTTGGGCAACCCTCAATTGCCATTCGCCGCTTTCCCTCCGGTTTGACCGCTCTTGCTGGAGCGGCCGTCCTGCGCGATGAGCGCAATACAATTCATGCTCTGGCCAGGAGCGACGACTTTTACGCCTTCGTCAGTCTGACGAATACACCGCGAATAGCAAAGCTGGAAGGCCCACATCTTTGCTCCGGGCAATCGCGCTTTTACGGACGCTCGTTCTATCCGTTTTTTTGGGACGATTCGCCGATAGACCTGCAGATTGAGGTCGGAGCGGGGAGCGTTCTGCTTCCCCTCGCGTACCGGCCCGGCGGCGTCGGTGTGGCGCAGGCTACCCTCTTGATGAAGGTGGAAGGCATTCGTGACATCGCCCCGCTCCTGCATCAGCAGACGGACGAATGGTTCTCCGGCCAATTGTACTGGCATGCCGGGGCACAATTGCACCCTCTCCAGGTCAATCTCAAATTCCGCTCTCGCTTCGACATCGTCATTCATTGTGAAACTGACGCGCTCGTGGTCGGCAGCGCGCTCAACGGACAGTTTTCCAGGCTCAGCGCATCATGATCTACCGCATCCTTCTCGCTCTGCTCGCCTTAATCCCGTTTGGTTCTTGCCAAGCCCAGGAAGCAAATGTGCGCCAGATCTACCTCATTCAGAACTCCGGCTGGATGGAGCCATATTATCTCGATCAGGCTTCGCAGTTCCTCAAACTCGCTTCCGGCCTTGTCGAGGCGTCGCAACTTGAGCGTGTCGGGATCACCGTTGCCACTTTCAATCAAAACAACCAGATACCTGGACGAGATTCCCCAGAAGTGCTTTATTCGGGCGTATATGACCAGACGGTGGTTGACGCGGCGCTGAAGAAGATCACCCTGCCCCGCCGTCCCAACGGCAAATATGCCGACGCAGATTTTCTCGGTGCTCTACAGGCGACCATCGGCCAGTTGTTGCAAGGCCAGCAGGGCATCATCTGGATGCTGAGCAACAACAAGAATTCGCCCAACAACAGTCAGGACGTCGCGGCAAACACCCGCGGCTTCTATGATCTGTTGCGGAATTCCGAATTCGTCACGCGGATGGTCGCATTTCCGATCAGAATGGCCGTCGCCGGGCCGCATTTCTCCGAGAAGGGTTTCATCATCTATGGCATCGCCTACGGGGCGGATGCCGGGCGTGCTCTTGACGTGCTGACGGCCAACAACACGCCACTGCGCACGCTCTTTACCAATCCGCCCGTCTTCCTGAAGCCGGTAGAGCCTCAGACACTGGAATTCGAACTCAACACCCAGTCCCTGGACGACGGGGCGAAAATCAGCATGCAAAACGGCGTGCTTGTGATTGACGGCATGCCGGCCAGTTCGCAATCAACTGTCAACTTCGTTGGGCGGGTTCGCAACGTCGCCTATCCGAAAAAGATTGTGACTGCCACAGTCTCGGCGCAATGGCGATCCAGCGCTGACGTCGGTAGCATCTCGGTTAACCCGGCAGCACTCAACAATCTTGCCGCCGGCGCCACCTCTGAACCCGTCGACTTCCGCCTCACGTTGCCGCCCATCAACCGCCCCGGGGGTTTGGAGGGGCTGTTCCAGAGCGAGGCCGTTGCCGATGGCGAGGTCGGTATCACCCTCGATCAGTTGTCGTTCGACCTCGATGACGCTTTCATCGAGCAGGCAGCCGCCGTCTTCGGCGGTGAAATGATGGGGGAAGGCCAGCGCAGCTTCGTCGAACAGCAACTGCCCTCGATTTTCTTCGATTTCCGACAGATCGACCAGACCGTCACCAAGATACCCATCCGGATCGTCTATCATTTTTCTCCTTGGCCGCTTTATGTCGCAACGACTGCGCTTGGTGTCCTGCTTGTCCTGCTCGTTGCTGTTGCGCTTCTTCTAACGCGTGCCCGCCTGCACGCGATCGATGTCGCTGGGAGCCCGCAACGCCTAACGCTCAAGCCCGGTCAATCAACACAGGTACTCGGCGGCGATGGCCGTATCCATGTCGTCAAAGGCCGGCTCTTTGGCCGCCCAATCGTCAGCCCCCTCAGATAGTTTCATCATCCCTCTTCCTTGCTGGAACACACCATGACCAAAGACATGCCCATCATCCTCGCCCAGAGCGACTTCAAAATCCCCGCTCCGAAGACGAGCGAGCCTGTGACGGCAAAGCCCGAGACGAAGTCCACGGCGCCGACAACAATCGAGACAAACACCACGATCAGTTTCGACAGCTTGGTCGGCCGGCCAGTCTCAACGACCGAGATTGCGGTCGGGGGCGCAACCTTCGTCGTCCTGCTTGTCCTGTTCTTCGTCGCCAAGATTTCAGTGACCCGGGGACTGCAAACTCGGTATGCAGCCCCTGGAGCAGCCTCCGAGGCCGGCTGGATGCTTTTTATCTGGCTTTCAGTCACTGCTCTTTGCGCCATTGTTGCAGTGGTCGGAAACCTCTGGTCGCAGATCGCGCTCGTTGGACCCGCCGCTCTCGCGAGCCTCGTCTTGCTGATCCTGTTTTTACGCAAGCGCTCGCACGCTCTTGCCACTCGTCGCTAGGAGGTTTCAATGACCGACGCATCGCCCGTCGACACCGTCAATGTCGAAAGCCAGACCCTTCTCGATGTCATGCCGACGGTCTTCGTGGCATTGGGCGGCACTGGAATGGAGATCCTGCTGCGGCTGAGGCGCCGTATCCTGCAGCACAATTGGGCCAACAAGAGTCTCATGAGCCTCGATGAATTTCCGCCAGCTCGTTTCGTCTATTTCGATACGGATACCGCAGAAGCGCGCGAAAGCGGCAAAGCGGGGGCCACGGACCTTCTTGCCGCGAGAGTAGCTTTCGCCAAATTCGAGACATTGCAGAAGAAAGTGGACACCGCCCATTTCATGAGCGAGGTGGACAATTATCCACACATCGCCGAATGGTTGCCCGATGGCGCACTCGATCAGATCAAGAGCGAAAAGGGCGCCGGTCAGGTTCGAAGCATTTCACGGCTGCTGTTCTTCGACCAGTACGCCAATTTCATGAGCTTGATGCGGACGCAGGCCGAGCGCGTCACCCAGAACGTTACCAACGAACCGGTACTGACGAGCCTGGGACTGAAGACGCAGAACCGACTGCGCGTCGTCGTCGTCGGATCGAGCGCTGGCGGGACGGGCTCGGGCTCTTTCATCGATGTCGGCTACGCGCTGAGTTCAATGCGCACGCCTAAGATCGATCAGCTTGATCTTTTCCTCATGCTTCCGGGCGGCTATCGCGACGCCAATAAGGACCGTGTGTTTGCAAATACCTACGCGGCACTATCGGAACTTGAATTTGCCATGCGCGGCACGCGTAATCCCCCCTATGTCCAGCGCTGGAACGACTACGCGCGACCCGAGCCTGAGGTAAGGTCGCCCTATAACGACGTCTACCTCTTCGATCGCACGAACGTCGCCAACCAACAAACCGGAGTGAAAGAAGACCTGTTTGACATGATAGCAGACATCCTCTTTGAGGATTTCGGCTCCAGCGAATTCGCGCGCAAGAAGCGTACCGTGTCTGTCAACCAGGAACAGCACAAGATTACCAACTACTTTCCGCCTTTGCCTGACTGGATGAAAGATGGACTATCCTATTCGAAGGGCTATTCCTCCATCGGCCAGACAACGCTTATTTCCAAGACCAGCATCCAGGTTGAGGAACACCTCTCGCAAAACAACGCCGCGATGGTACGGACGTTTTTTGGTCTGTCGCTTGGAGGGCAGCAAAAGCTAGCCAAGACGGAAGATCGTGATGCCTTCCTCCAGGACCGCCTGCGTCTGCGCCCGAAGGCCTTCGCGGATGAATACGATCAGCGCGCCCGGTTCGAGCAGAGCTCGATCACGGATTATGATCTTGTCGATTTCCTGCTTCTGAGGGAAGACAAAAATTCGGTCGCGCTCACGCTGGGAAGCGAGATCGAACAAAGCTTCGCTGACGTCCTGACACGGATACACGATCACAAGGCCTGGGATGCGGAAGTACGCAAGATCGTCGAGGCGCGCCAGCGTGACGTCGAAGGGAGGGTCGGAGAAGGTTTCGTCTACGGCCCCAAGGGCATGGAGATCGCAAGGCAACGCGAACGCTTCGAAGCCCAACTTCTTGACCGAACAGGAACGGTCGCCGGAAGCCTACGCAATGAATTCTACGAGATCCTCGATGATCAAGAGCGCGGAGGGCTGGAATATACGATCGATCTCATCACCAAAATCCAGGCGCGACTGGCCGAGAACCAGACGGGCATTATTGCTAGACTGAAGGAAGCCGAAGAGGCTTATGCGGTGCGTGCCAACCGGCTGAATTCCGAACAGCTCCAGGCATCCATCGATCGACTGCAGCAGGCCGCCAATGGGAGTTTTCTTTTTGGCGGAGGCGGCCGCAAATCGGCGGAGCGATATCTTGGACAGGTTCGTGACGACCTTGTTGCCGCGCTCCGATCGCGCCTTCGCTCAATTGCTTGCCGCGAGGCAATTCTGCTGCTTCAGTCGACCATCCAGTTCCTTGGCAATCCCCAAGGCCTCGACGACAAGGGCGAAACAACCTGGACCGGGCTGGTCGGGGAGTTCCAAGCCGGCCGCAGGCGGGTGCGCGGCCTGCTGAATGTCATCGATGCCGACAGCTCACGGCTGCAGGATGCCTTGCGACGTGGGGATGGCGGAACTTTCTTCGTCATTGAGGACAAAGGTTTCGAAATCCAGCAGGAGAGCCCGGACACGCAGCTGGGCTGGGCGCGCGAGGCGTTCGAAGGCATTGGCGGTTCAAAGGAGATATTTCAGCGACTTGAAAGCGACGATGGCCGCCTGGAGATCCTTTCCCTGCTGCGGTCGGTGTCAAACCGCAGGTTAGGCGACTATCGCAAGCGGATTCCCTCGATCGTCGATGCACTCCGGCAACTCTCAGTGCCTAACCAGCAACGCCTGATGGAACGTCTCGTCATGCGCGCCATGCCCTGGATTTCCTCGGATTTCAGCAGAGGATTCCGGCCGAGCAACGAACACTACAAAATGTTCATCGCCGTCGACGGTACAAAACGGTTTCGCGCAGAGTTCGACGAGATGATTCGCTCCCGTTTGCCGGGCCAAAGCGGCATCAGCTCTGTTGCATACGAGGAATCTGGCGTGCCCGGACGGATCGTCTGCTATTGCGAGCTGTCTGGCATACCCCTCGACGCGATTGCCTCGCTTCGCTCGGAATGGCGGCCTTCCTACCTTATCGAACAATCGAAGTCCGATGGCCTGCCACTTCACAACCACCGCGACTACCTTCGCTATCCTGACCCAATTGTTCCCAATCTTGCCGAGCTGGACGAGCTGCGCGAGCGCATGAAATTCTTCCTGCGCGCGGTCATGCTCGGAAAGCTGCGGTTCAACCCCGGCAAGAATGATCGTGCAGGCGGTGACAAGCGCCCCGCATACGAGATGGAGGAAACTCGCAACCAATGGATTAAGGTTGGCGACGAACGAAAAATCCGTCGTCACGGCTTTCAACCAAGCCATCGCGATCTCCTTTCCGAGCAGGTAAAGCGAGCTGAAAGCGATCTCACATACGCGCAAATGCTCGCTTTGATCGCTCTGTCACGGTGGTATGCAGACCGCGTCTACACCCGTAAGCAGTTCGAGGTCGACGGCGTATCACGCAGCAGGGGCGGTATTGGCTTCCATGCAAGCCGAGAGCTGGAACAAGACTTCAGCCTCGAGGCGCAGCGAATCGGCGGAACGCCCCCGGCAAAACTGTCGGTGGCCGATGCCGTCAATCGGCTCTATGACCGGATCTACGAGTGGACTGACGTCGTTGCAGGCAGCATAGACGATGTCAGTGACACCGAGGTGGGGCGAGGGCCCGAATATCCCGTCGATATACGCGCCACCGACAAGCGCAGCCTCACCTGGGCGAAATTCAATGAGGACGCCATTCTTTCTATGATCAGCGGGGACGTGCTTCCAGCTGGCCTGCCGGCGTCCAGCGCCCCACCGGCTGCTCCTTCGCAGAGATACTGGCTCTACAATGTCGAGGGCCAGGTCGTTGGCCCCTTCGATGTCGCCGGCTTCCAGATGATTGTGCAGCTCGGACAACTCAATGGCGAGATGAAAGTGTGCGCCGAAGGCTCGCAAACGTGGCAGACGATAGCATCCATCCCCGCTCTGGCCGCGCTCCTGCGCGCGCCGACATCACCCGCGCCTCCACCACCTCCGACAAACTGAAATTTAGCCTATCCATCAAAGAGGGAATAATCATGAAATTAAGGACTATCGCTAGGACAGCCGCAATCTGGGGCCTCATCGCCGCCACGCTCTCGGGATGCCAAAGTGGTGCCGTCGGGCAGAATACGGCCGTCGGCGCCGGCCTCGGTGCCGCAATCGGCGGCCTTGGATGTGCTGCCCTTGGCGGTCGCGCCGGAGCCTGCTTGGCCATAGCAGGTGCGGGCGCGGTGATCGGCGGTGCGATCGGCGCGCAGATTGACGCGCGGGACCGGGAGCGTCGCGAAGCAGCTCTCAGCCAGGCTCGTCGCCAGTCGCGACAGGTGTCCTGGTCAAACCCAGAAACCGGCAATCGCGGCACTATAACACCCTTGCGCGCCGTCGTGCAGAACGACCGTAAGTGCCAGGTCGTCAAGGAAACCTATGTCAAGAACGGCGAGCCGGTTACTGGCGAGTCCACGGTCTGCTCTTGATCACGATGGTGCCACTTCGAGCATTCCTGGCTCAGCAAGTCTCCGGCCGCACAAACTGCATCCGGAGACTGATCTTGATCGCAGGCGCTATCTTGCTTTCAACAGGCCGTTCCGTCGACGGCCAGTCGCTGTTCGAAGACGCTTACAGCCAAGCGGAGGCAACGCCTATCCCAGTTGATGCTAGCGCCGTTGGGACCGGCTTCTTCATCTCGCCGACTGCCATCCTGACAAGTGCTCACGTGCTGGCAGGTTGTCGGACGGTGACGATCGAGAACCGTTCGATGGCGACCTTCGCTGTCATCCGCGAAAAGGATCGCTCGAGAGACGCAGCCGTCTTAAGCACACAGCAACGGTCAGCCAGTTTCATTTTCCTCTCACCGCAACAGAGCGGGGGAGCTCTGCAGATCGTCGGCTATCCAGCGACCCATCCCGGTCGTGCCAACCCGGCACACTACAATGCGCGCAGCCGCCCGCAAAGCACCTCTCAGGTAACCGTTCTTGCTGCCTCGGTGCCGGCAGGTATGTCGGGCTCACCCGTCGTCAATGCTAGCGGCCAGGCCGTGGCTGTGTTGACCGGGCGGATGAATGCCGGCCGAAGGGATACAATTGCCTCACCGGTCGCATACTTACCGTCATCGATCAAGCAATATGCTGCCAATCCTGCGGCCGGCGCTGTCTCCAACGGCTTGGCTGGCGCTATAGTGAAGGTCAAATGCCAATGAGACGAGTACTGCGCAGCACCGGCACCGCTACACTCATGGCAATCCTTTCCGCGAGCGCCCTCGCCCAGGCGCTGGACCCAGTCGAACAGCGTCAAATCGACACTCTCATCGATCAGACGATCGCATCCGGAGGATCGGGGGTGGCCAAAAGCCAGAAACTGTCTCAGCGCGCGACGGTGACCGTCACGCCTGGCAAGTTCACCTCGCGCGCCACAGGTCAGATCTGTGACAACTGCAACGATTTCTGCCGCCGCTTCGAGATGATGGTCGATCGCGACGACGGCTTCAGCCAGATGACTTATTCGGGGCAAAAGTGCATTGGGATCGCATCAACCGACCCCACCCGCGGTCCCTGGAACTACGTACAGCCGTTGACGCTTTCAAGGTCATTCAGCCGTGTCGACCCTGATGTGCTCAGCGAATTGCGCCAGTCCCTGTCGAGATTGCTTTATTTGCCGGCAGCCGATACTGCCGATCCCTATCGCGTCATGTCGGCACTCGACGCGTTTCGAACCGATGCGCGTATTGTTGCCCCCTCAACCATGTCCGTGACCAGCGGCGACCTCGCTTTGCTGAGGAGTGCGGTCTCATCCTTGGACCAGGTCGCCTCCTGCAAGCCACCCCGATCACGTGCGATCGCTTGTGGGAGGGCTGGCCGTGCCCAATAGCCGTCTTTCGATTTTCGATCCACCCGATCTTCTCTGGCAAGCCGAACCTTCCACGGATAAGGACAAGGATGACAGCTTCAACGCCAAAGCGATTGCTCCTGCTAATGGGAAACCATGGCCGGACGTGCACGTCACCGAAAGCGGCCCGTGCCGGGGGCAAAGTTTGACCGCATTTCCGTTTTGGATCGACCAAGTAATTGTGTTTGGCGCATCCAACTACGATCGAAACGTTGCATGTCGCTAAACCCATGCGGAGTTCTGCATCAGCGATCGAAGATCCCAGTGCCGGAGAAGAGACCAAGCTTTGCGGCTATGATCTCAGTGCCATCTGCCGATAATTATGAAAAGTTTTAGCAACTTTATGACTTCAACAGAGGAGACAGACGAAAATGGCGACAGAAATACAACTCATGAACCCGACAACAGGGGTGCGTAAAACAGGTTTTTATGGCTTCAGCTGGACAAGCTTTTTCTTTGGGGGATTTCCAGCCCTTTTTCGGGGGGATGTTGGCATTGGTCTCGGGCTGATTGTCGTCGGTGTCATCGCTGGCTTCGTCGGATTGGGACTTGGCTGGTTCATCGTCGGGATCATCTGGGCCTTCATCTACAACAAGATGTACACGACCAGGCTTCTCGATGCCGGCTATAAGCTCGCCGACACGCCCGACCGTAATGCCGCTGCCCGTACTGCGCTCGGGGTGGGTGAACAGGCCGTCCTCTCGCCTACCGCCTAAACGTCGTCAAGTTTCCAGACGGTTGGACTGAATCCGACAGTCTGGAGCGACGTCTGCGTCTTCAAGCGGTTTCGCATTGTCGCTCCTCGTCAATTTTTGGGGCTTCCAGCGCGCGATCGAATTGATATCAAACCATAATCAGCGCAAGAACAGCCTGCATCGGAACTGTTCAAGTTTTCGTCGCACTTTACGAGTACCACGCAAGCCGCACGAAAATAACTCGAAGACAAAGGGCCGTCTGCAGCGACGGGGAGTAGCTTGGACTTCCTTTCCTGTCCAGCGACGTAGATGAATGCTCCGGCTGTTCGCTTGCAAAGACGAGATGGCCGAGTTCGGAGCCCGGGCCGGATGCCTATCAAGAACAGTCAACTTGGTTACAGACGCTTATAGTTTCGGCGGATATAGGCGAGAGCGAAGCCTGACCTGCGATAATTGCGAAACGACGAGTAGCCGGCTCCGTCCTCTGGCGGAAGACTGGCTGTTTCGGCAGTGAAGCCTACCACGCCTGCCGCAAGGCCGTCGGAAAGGCGCCTCGCGATCAGGCTGCTCTGAGCGCCCCGACCGCGCGCGTCTTCCAACGTCGTGTCCACCCCCAGCCACGCCCACTGGTTCTTTATGAACATGGTGGCAGCAGCGACTGCTCGCCCTTCGCTGAAGGCAAGGTAAATGTGCCAGCCCGGACGCCCGACCAAAGCCGTGAACCAGAGGGCCGCTGGTGCAGGCAGACCAAACCCCCGCTGGACCAGGTTGCCGAACTGGTAGTCGAGGTTTTTGGTGACCGCGATGATTTCGATGTTGCTCGTGACATCGGGCGGATCGACGTTCCGCGCCAGCTGATACCATTTTGCCCAACCGATACCGCTTGGTTCCAGACCGTTTGAAGTTGCCCACTGGCTGACGTGAGGCGGCTCGGTGACAGGCGCGATTTGGACAGCCCAGTTGCTGGCAGCATGTTGCTCAAGCCAATCAATCGCGTTACGAAATTTACTTTCGTTCCAGAGACCGCGCGCGCCGCCGATGATCAAACGGTTAAATTCCGTCATCGGTATTGTTCTGTGTGCCAACGCTCCGGCTTCAACGAAGCGTTTGTACGAGACCTCTGAACTCGCCGCATATGCCGTAGGTGCCGCTGCGAATAGATCAAGCCAAGCTTCAGACTCCACGCCTTCGATCTCGGAAGGTAGGGAGGTTGCGGTTTGGCTCATGTGACTGCTCCAGATGTGTCTATTTTTCGTCCCACGCTCTTAACTTTCGCGCTCGAACGCCATGATGTGTGACCGCGCGGGCCCCTACCCTTGGGCAATCAGACTTGGAAAGTCGCTCGCAAGACGACGACTACCAACCAGACGGTATAGTGTCTAGCCTTCGGATCGACGAGGCGCAATCGAACGTGAACGACTTCAGCAAGGCGGTGCCAAAATGCTCGGCCACGCGATGGCATAAGTTCCGTAGATTGCCTCGCTCAACCTGTCGAGGGATCGAGGGACTTTCACTTGTCGCTGTGTCGACTTGGGACGACGCGCGTGAGTCTTCACTGCAACAGCCTTCACCGAAATCTCGTCAAAAGGTCGATAAACTAAGGTTCGCTGTCGTCAAACCGGCACGAAGCAGCCATCTTCAGGCCGGGCCTTACGAACTGCCCGAGGAGAACCAAATGCGGCGGGAACCTGAAATCGTCTCGGAAAAAAGGAGAAAGATCTCCGATCCCTATGACGTCGATTACTTTGCGAAAAAACACGGAATAAGCCCCAAGGACGCGGCGCGAATTATCAACCTGCATCGTTCCGATCGGGACTCGTCAGACCGGGCTGGATATCAATTGAAAAGCCTGCTTTGACCCAAAGCGGCCCCACCCTGAACGAGCACGAGAGGTTGCTCGCCCAGGACGAACCTCCAGCCCACAGTGAGAACCGGTGGGGCGCAGTCATGGCTGCCAAGGCCCATCCTGCTGATGGAAAGGCGTCTCGACGACCTACGGGCTTGGCTTCGTCTCGACGATCCCACGCGCTGGCCTCGCCAAGTCTTTGGGCGTTTTCAACACGAAGGCCGATGGCGGAGGAGCGACACTTCTGTCAAATAGCATTAAGCATTGAACCCTTTTTGCAGTGAACCCTCCGGGCTGATTACAGGACAAGGGAAAAACTGATACGCCCTCCGTGCCCCAACGGTTTCCCACGGCCACCGAAGAGGTCTACAACGCCAAGTAGACTAGATTTCCGCCCCTGGCTGAGATCGCCGAGTAAAAGTTAGAAGTTGCGACTCAACGCCGACACGCCGATCTGAACGGGACCCTTCAACGTTTTGCAGATAACCGATACCGACACACGTGCCTGGTTCTGGGCAGGCTTGGTCGTTGTTTCGGCGTCGCGATCCTTCTGAAGCCCAGTGTGTATTGGAAATGATTCCGCTGATCCCGCCGGCCAGTACCAGGGCAGTAATGAGTTTCGACACCGTCAGCGGACATGCTGCCGACCTGCTTTGCAAGGCTTGCGGCAGCCACAATATTGTCTGTACTCGTCTCCGGCGCTGTAAAGGCAGCGAGCAGGCGCGCGAAGATATCGAGCTTGAAGGAGAAAACCACGATCATCGAGATGATGATCATCACAATTGTCTAGACACCCCTCGTGTCAAAACAGGCGAGGAAACCGCCCCAATTGAATATCACCGCAAACGCGCTCGACAGGACGACGGCGCTGACAAAGAGCATGGTAAAAGCTTTGGCGGGCGCGGTGAGGACCGGCGTCAAACGGCCTAAGGTGTTTCGCCCGCAGCCCAGGCGAATTGCTTGTCGGTGCCGCGAAGGGACCCACCGTTGTAGACACCTATGTTTCTGGTAAAATAGGCGCCATGATGGATTCAACAAAGATATGGAAAGCCAAGATGCTCGACGCGGATTTCCTGCGTGGTCGTTTTATAGACTTTTCGTACGATCTTCACACGCATGACACGGCATGCCTCGCCTTGATCACGGACGGCGCTATTCGCATACGTATGCGCGGCCGCGACTTCATCGCCCGTAAGGGCGATCTCTATGCCATCGACGCTGATGAGCCGCATGCGGGCACTCCGGTCGACGGCCACGGCTGGAGCCAGCGAACGATCTATGTCGATCTTCAAAAACTACGTGACCGGCGCAACGACGGCGAGGCGTGCGCGGCACCTTGCTTCCTGCGCGGTCCTGTCATTCGTGACAATCACTTGACCCTGCTCTTCCAGCAGCTTCACTCGGCGTCGGAACTTTCAACGCCACAACTTGCACAAGATGAGCACGCGGTACGGTTTGGCGATTATCTGTTTGGCCGATATGTCGATGGGGAGAGCCCCAAGCGGCCGGCCAGGGCCGAAGGCCGGGCTGTGGCGCGTGCAAAAGAATTTATCGCCCACAGGCTCGACAGGAAACTAAGCCTTGCTTCCATCGCTGCGGCGGCTGATCTTCCCCCGTTCCGGCTTTACAGGGCGTTCCAACGCGAAGTTGGAATGACGCCGCATGATTACCAGAGGCAGGCGAGAATCCGCCGATCGGTCGACCTTATTAAAAAAGGCGTCCCGCTGGCGGACATTGCTGCGGCGACCGGGTTTGTCGACCAGGCGCATTTTACGCGAAGCTTTTTCACACGGCTAGCGATCACGCCGGGCGTCTATCGTGACGCCCAGTTGAACTCGGATTGAGCGACCTTCACTCCTTGAAAAAGCCGGCGGGCTCCGCAAAGAACGTGTCCAAAACAATGACTGCCAATGAGAAGCCCTTCCGATAATGCCTAAAATCTGTTCTCGTCATCGAATCCGCGGTGAGACGCTTCGGCGCTCTGCCTGTTGATGCCGAAAATTTGATGCCGGACAGCACATCCATTCACTCCACCATTTCGAGAGCGATCCGCGATATTAGGGCGGTTTCTTACCATCCGCGGTTCGATGTATCGTGGGGCGAGCATGCGGAATGGGTCGATCAATAGGTGGCTCGGGTGCCGGCAGCACTGCCGACCACTGGCGGACCCCTTCACTCTCCGCAACGGAGAAGGACACCCATTTTGACCGGCTTCGAGGACAATTCGGAGCTCGCAAGGAGCACCAAGCGACATATTCTGCAACAGAATACAATACGTCGTCGCTTGCAAAGCCGACAATCCACTCATGACAGACTCAGCCCCCTCCTATGATCTCAAGGCGAAGGTAACGATTTCGATCGCCTTCTCGCTCCTTGCGCTATCGTTTGCGACCCGATCGTCCCTAGGCCTTGGCATGCAACGCTGGATCACCGAATTTGGCTGGTCGCGCAGCGAAATCTCTGCGACTGGCTCCGTTGCAATGCTCTTCATGGCGCTTATTGTGTCTATTGCAGGATATGTCGCCGATCGCTTTGGCCCTCGCTTCATCCTGGCGGGTGGTACAGCCTTGCTTGCCGTTTCACTGATGTTTATTGCCAGCATGCAGTCTTATTGGCAACTCTTCTTCGGATATGGCGTGCTTGGCGGAATATGCTTCGGGCTGATTTCGCTACCGGTGGCCGGCAGTCTCGTGGCGCGACACGTCTCGTCTCGCCAGGGCCTTGCCATGGGCATTACCACATCCGGCTCAACCGGCGGGCAACTATTGATCCTGCCCACGCTGGCCGCCCTCTTCCCTATAATCGGTTGGCGGTATTCCTTCGCCTGCATGGCGCTAATCGCGCTGGCGATTGCAGCAATCTCTTTTCGCGGGCTGGCGTCGACCTCGACCGGCACCCAACGTGCCCGAACAAGATCGACCTTGCGCTTTCGATATCTGCTGTTCAGCCCCACATTTCATGGCCTGTTCTGGAGTTTTCTCCTGTGCGGATTTACATCGACGGGGATTGTTGAAACGCACCTGATCCCGTTTGCGGAAATATGCGGTTTTACACCGTTTGCAGGTTCAATGGCGTACGGTGTCTTCGCGTTCTTCAATCTCTTCGGCATGCTTTCGGCTGGTTACCTGTCGGATCGTATGGACCGACGAGTTCTTCTCGTCTCGATCTACGCTGTGCGCAGCGCTGCGTTCTTCATCCCGATGATGGTCGGAACGGATTACACGCTGCTGCTTGCGTTCGCGGTTGTTGTTGGCATCGCCTTCTATGCGACGTTTCCCGCCACGATCGGGCTCTCGGCAGCACATTTTGGTTCCGAAAATATTGGCTTTGTCGTCGGTCTATTGACGGTGGGCCACGCGATTGGAGCGGCGGCCGGGGCCTTCCTGGGCGGGTACATTTACGATCTTTTCCTGACCTATGACTGGATTTGGATCCTATCAGTCGCTCTTGCCGCGACGTCCGCTTTGTTTGCAATGTTGGTCAAGGATCCGCGAGCCACCAGAGATGACCTTCCAGGCGAACCTAAACCGGCTGCGGCGCGTTAGGCCATCCCGCTTTAATCCCTCATGAATGAAACGGACATGACTGAAAAGGCAGATTCGACCATGACAGCGGTGGCGTAGTCTATCCTGTCCAGTCTCCAGGGGACGTCATGGCACCCGCTTCTGACCTAAATCGCATCCGTGGCGTCCTGTCGCGCTCTATTTTTAATCGAAAAGCAAAAGGGATCGAAGGCTGCAGGAAATCCGCGCGCCGGCGTCTCATCAGCAAATGCTCACAATGTCGTGCAGCGACTGCAAGACCATGGTGCCCATGAAGGGTGAAGAAGATTGACCTCCTGGCAGAAGGCAGCAGATATATGGATCTGCAGGCAAATTCCAATTTGGGTGCCTCATCATCCGATCCAGACCATTCTCGTGAGGCTCATGGCGGACAAGAAGAAGGCACTCAGGCCGAAGAAAAGCTGCAGGCAAGCCGGCCGAAGCCGCGTTGAATGTCGTCAACATCATGGATGCGCTGCGAAAGACCGTTGAAGGCCTTAAGGGGCGGAAAAGTGTCTGACAACGCGGCAACTGGGTAGTCGCCGATTGAAAATCGGAGGGAATCTCTGCACTCTATCCTGCAGGCATTGGCGCCGTATGCAACAGATAGCCGATGCTCTCTTGGGCGCTCCGAGGAAACCTCGTCGAGCGCCTATTTTTTCGAATTATGCGTGTAAATTGCAATTCAAAATTTAGGGCTACCGGTATAGGTTTCATTGAGATTGGGGATGTCTCAGGGGTGACGCGATGATGTGGAACAAGACGTCGGCATTTGCGCCCGTCGGCTTGCTGATGCGAGAAAGCGGTGCGCATGTCGTTGTCAGCACGCTCAGGGGCGCGGCCGTCGTACTGTTGAATGATTGGCCCGATGAAGACGGTGAAGAATACGTGATTGCCGTCCAGGCTTGCGTCGATGCGATAATGGGCACAGCCACGATGGAAGATTTCCGGCGCGCATTCCTAAGGGCCGCGCAAGAAGCCCGCATCGCAACCTTCTCCGTAGTCGAGGGAGATGCCGCGTAACTTGAGTGGTATCGCTGGCGGGCTGGGGCCTGGCCCCTTAACTGAAGTCGACTTCCTCTCAACCGCGGCCAATCCTCAGCAAACGCATGCTTCTGGAATCCAACACCGGCTTGATTAGGTAGTCGAAAAACGTCCGGCCCCAGGGCGAAGCAGCCGGCCGAACTCGTTCATTACATTGATCGTACCGCCAGGCATCGTGGCCGGACAACGAATCTTACAACCGATTTCTAGAGCAGCGAAGGCAACCTTCGTCCGGAGTGGCGCTAGGCGGGGGATAACCGGAGGGCCAAGCTGCTGCCACTTGATGTGGTCAACAGCTGGCTCTAGGGTGGATCAAGGATCACGATTGCTCCCTGACACCAGGCGTAGCGTCGCGCTGATCCGCGTCCTCCAGATCACTCTTCACGATGAATGCGTCGGTATGCTCGCGTGCGGCCTCCCGAAGTGCAGCTAGGTTCGGAACATCGTCGCCATCGAGGTTGTCGTTTCCGTGCATAATCTCCCGCTCGGCCTGCAGCCAATGGTCATCGTGTCGGCCTTCCGGACGACCTTCCGACTCCCAGATCTCATTTGCGCGCTGGCGAATCCGGCTCGTCGCTTTCTCCGTGCGATCTGTGCCGACCGCATCCGAGCTGGTAGATTTGCCGGGGCGTGCGCCATTCGTAGAGGTGTCAGGTTTTTTCGCCATCTTCGTTCTCCTTGGGACGGCCATGAGAAACGTCGGAACGTAATCGATGTTCCACCATCACGATGACGCCTTCAAGTTCGCAATGATGTCCCTACAACTACTGAGATGGCCCAAAGAAAGCGAGACACGATTTCGAAGGTACCGACCGCTATGACACGAACCGGCGCGACGCCGGCCGCATCGCAGGCCGGTCCCGGTGATTGAAGCGTACGCGATCGAGGAAGTCGCCTGTGTCGAATACCGATTGCGGCCGGTGTTCCGCCTTCTCGACATTTGGCAAGACAAATGCCTGGAAGACAATTCAGTCGATCGCACAGTCAAGGTGCTGCGCCATATAGGGCGTGATGTTCCAAGATCGGTGTAGCTGCAGAACGCATCGGCCGCCAGCAGGGCCAAAGCCTTCGGTCTCTTATCGTCCGGACGAGTAGCCGACCCAAGGCGCGGCCGAACGGGTTGTATCTTTGCTCACCAGCATCTAAATCCTTTGTCCCTAACATCATTCGGGCACATAGCGACAATACCTTGTCGCATTGATTGAAAACGTCACAGGCGCAGGAACAAACATGTTTGATACAAAGGTTGCCATTTTAGTTTTGAACGATCTCGCTGCCTGGCAGAAGTTGAACGTCACCGCTTTCCTTGCGACAGGTATTGCCGCGGCGGCACCAGAGGCAATGGGCGAACCATACGAAGATGCATCGGGACGCAACTTCGCTAGTCTTCTTGCACAGCCCATGCTGATTTTTGCGGCCGGGCCTGACGAACTAAGACGCGCCCATCGGATCTCCGGCGAGAGCGGATTGGTCTCGGCCGCCTATGTAAGGGCGATGTTTGAAACGGGGCACGACGAAGCCAACCGCCAGGTATTCAAGGCAGAGCCAGCGGATAGTCCCGATTTAGTCGGGATCGCCATCCGCGGCCCGAAAAAACTTGTAGACAAAGCAACGAAGGGCGCCAAGCTTCACCCATGATTGCGAGCACCCCCGTCTTTGCCAATCAAACAATTGGGATCGCCCGAGCCGTTCGATGCTTTTTGACCGGCAGCTTCGTCAACCATAGCACTTGAAAGATAAGGAGCCCATTGTGGTAAAACAAGACGACGACAGGTTCGGAACGGCAGAGGGCGCGAGAAAGCTAGCAATCGACATCGCGCTACGTGCTCTGATCGACCACGCAAGCGCTAGCGATCCGAGTTTGAGGGACCGTCTAGTGGCAATGGTCGATGCTTACAACGCGCAACTAGAGCCGCGCTCGGAACTTGAGGATGACTTTGCAGTTCGGGCAAAAGCCAATATGGCCGCTCTCGTCCGGCCGCCTGGTTCGTAAATTTTCCTGAGCGAATAACAATGGCGGCGGAGCAAGCTTCCCGCCAAAAAGTACCCAACGACATCTGCGCTAGGCCGGTTATACACGCCAGGACGCCGGGCATAACCCGCACCAAGCTGTTCATACGAACTGAGCCATCTCTTACGTTCTTTATGGAACACTTATGTGGAATTCGCATCGCGAGCTCGAGGCTTTGGACAAGATTGTCTGACGATCTCTTTCCTTTTTGGTGAGAAACGGAAGCGCCGGATAGTCAGCCACACTCACTCCTGGCTAGGACCTGAAGCACGGGTCGTAAAGATGCTGAAAGCTGCGCTGGGACTACCGTAATATGTAAACGAGTTGAAGTGTGTGATTTCGTTGAACTTCACGCAAGGTGCGCTCACTGAGATCGGCAGCCAAATCTCCCGTAGCAGTGCCAATGTCCCGCAAAGCGATGAACGCTCACGCTACGGCTTTTCATCGTAGAAAGCGACGCGAATGCCAGGCCTGTCTTCGGAGACGAGGATATTGAGGCGATAGTTTCTCCAACTGCCATTTGCATCGAGGAGCGTAACATCCGTATCGCCGATCCGAAAAATTTCGGGATCATCCCACCATTCCATTGTTTGTGGAACGGCCTGAAGAACCTCGTCGAGGATGGCGCCTAAAATCGGGCTTCTCCCGCCCGTCAGATAATCATGGCGTGCCTTGAGCAGGACGAGCCTCGCGGCGAATTGCCAGTCTTGAATCTTTTGCCGGTAATGGTCCGAAAAGAACACGATGCGGAGCATATTCGGTCGCGGCAATTTGAAGTCTTCAAACAGGATACTGGCCGCCTCGTTATAGGCCAAAATATCCCACGACTTGTCCATGATGTAGGTAGCTTGACCGAGGGCATTGATCATTCTGACGAGCGACTGAGGAAGCTCGACACTTTCGGCTGCTTCCATAGATGTATTGCGGCCAGCCAGTGCGAAAAGGTGCTCCCTTTCGGCTCGGTCGAGCCGAAGTCCACGCGCCAGGCGATGCAGAAAATCATCCGATACCGCTATGTCACGTCCTTGCTCGAACCAAGTGTACCATGTCAGACCGACTCCAGCTAACGCGGCGACTTCCTCACGACGAAGGCCTCTGGTTCGACGGCGGCGCACCGGCGGCAATCCAAGCAACTCTGGAGAAGTGCGTTCGCGACAATGGCGGATGAAGTCCGCCAACGCCTCTCTGGCCGTTACACGCGATAAACGATCAGGTGCCATTTCTCCCCGCAAACCATCATTTTAGTAATGGCATAAGAATCACATTGTAACATGATAACTTGACGGTAGGTTCCTGGGACTCGCCAATAAAGGAAATTCCGAAGTCTGAAGGTTGGATGATGCTACTCTACCAGTTTCAAAAGGGGACGAACCCGCGGCGCGTTATCATCTACCTGAACGAAAAAGGGGTCGATGTTCCGCGATATGAACTCGATTACGCGGCAGGAGAGCATAAGTCGCCCAGATACCTCGCAATCAATCCAAGCGGACGAGCCCCGACACTCGTCACGAATGGAGGTGTGGCGATCACAGACTCGGCCGCTATTGTCGAGTACCTGGAGGAGCTGTATCCCGAGAAGCCAATGATCGGAACTGATGCCATCTCTCGCGCAAAAATTCGTTCGCTTGAGCGTCTGGGAACAGATCTGGTGGTTCGATCTCAACTTTGGCTTTGGAATGTCACCCAATCCTTTCAGACCAAGGAGCCGTCGCCTTCGTTAGAGGCAGCTTCAAAAATTTTCGGATACGTCACCGAAATACTGGATGTTTTGGAAGCCGCGATCGGCGATAATGAGTTCCTGACAGGAGACAAGCCCACCATCGCGGACTGCACGGCATTCTCAATTTTTCAAACATGCCGGGAGAGGTTCGACCAACCCTTTGGCTCTGCTCATCCGCGCCTGGACGCCTGGTACAAGAAGTTTCGCCAGCGGCCGAGCGCCGAATACTGAGGGCTAAGTGATTTGACTATGCCTGAGACCCTTACCTGCCAGTCGAAGAATTTGATGGTATGCGACGGCCCTGTCGTCGCTCCTAGCAGACCCTACAAAATCCGAATGACGATCGTAATGATCGTCTTCGTATACCCCATCGTGACACTCCTGCTGTACGCATTGACGCCGATCACGGTAAGTCTTATTGTCTTTGTGGTGAGCCCGTTAATAGCACGACGCTTTGACTGGTTCTTGCGTCCTCGCTCAGCGCCTTGAAGGGTACCCTGATCGAAGGCTGAAACTGAATACAGCGGTCGCAATACTCCTTAGCAGGTCCGCTATGCGCAAGTTAATCCCAACCGTCCCGTTGAACGCGGGCTGAACTTCGTATGCACGACCTCAATACGACCGGCCTCCATGCCGGTGGCTCTCCTGTGGCTTTTTGCCGACCGCCTTGTCCATCCTTTGAACGTGGGTCCGAAGTAGCGCGGCCATTTCGGAGGCTGGCACCGCCTTGGCGTAAAGATAACCCTGGCCGAGAGTGCAGCCACGCGCCAGGAGCATTTCAGCCTGCGCCGGCGTTTCCACACCCTCCGCGACCACCCGGACCCCCATTCGCTTGGCGATATGGAGGATACCTTCGATGATTGCTACTCCAACATCATCGCCACCCAGGCGATCGGTAAACGATTTGTCGATCTTGATTACGTCGACCGGCACCGTGATCAGGTGAGTGAGTGAAGCAAAGCCAGTGCCGAAGTCATCCAGCGCGATCCTGAGACCAGCCGCACGCATCGCGGCAATCTTCTTGGCAACGATCTGATCTCGTCCGCCGAGATAAACGGATTCGGTCACCTCAAGAATTGCATGATGGAGCGGAACACCCTCCCGCTCGAATGCATCCAGAAGGCTCTCCGGAAAATCTTCGCGTTGAAAATCTGCAGCTGAGAGATTGATCCCCACATGCTGAAGCGGGATGCCCGATCTCAGCCAGTGACCGAGGTCGATCGCAATGCGGTTGACCATCGTGCGTGTCAGAGACGCCGCGACTTGGGCGTCTTTCGTAGCTTCATGGAAAACGGCGGCCGGCAACACCTCTCCGCTCGCAAGACGCAACCGCGCCAACGCTTCGACACCGACGATCTCTCCGGTATCGATGCGGACGATTGGCTGATACCAGGCTTCCACACGCTCATCCTTCAAGGCGGCCGCCACGGTCTGAACCACTTCGTAGCGCTTCGCAATTGTCGAGGCCAGTGCCACGTCATAGGTCACGAAGCCGCCGCGCGCTGTGTCCTTGGCATGGTAAAGGGCGAGGTCGGCGAAGTGGCGGACCTCGTTCGCCGAGTATCTCTGCTCAGAGTGGGAAATTCCAACGGTGATCGATGGGAAGACCGTATGACCGGCGCATATGGTCGGCCGATGGACCTTCCGGACGAACTCAGCAGCGATTTTTTCCGCTTCAGTGACCGAAGTCGGATCAAGGACGATTGCGAACTCGTCGCCCCCTAGGCGATAGACGGTCCGAGGGCTTACGATACTCAACAATCCTCTTGCGACTGATGCGATCAGGTCGTCGCCAGCCGCATGGCCGAACGTGTCGTTGACGATTTTCAGGTTGTCGACGTCGACGAGCAGAAGGGCCCAGTCACCGGGCGAGATTTCGTCCATCGCGACGTTGAACTTCGCGCGATTTGGTAGCCCGGTCAGGACGTCGGTGAAAGCAAGTCGGCTGTGCTCCCGCAGCCGCTCGTGGCGCTCCAGTGCAATCATGCAAAGCGGCAAACAGCTTTCTACGATGGTCTGCTCAAGGAGAGATGGCGGGCGTGCCTCCCGAAAATATAGAGCAAACGTGCCAAGGATCTTGCCCTTGCTGCCAAAAATTGGATTCGAGTAACACGCCCTGAGACTGTGAGGCAGTGCCAAGGCCCTGAACTCAGAAAATTGCGGATCATTCTCGATGTCATCAATAATCACGGCTTCGCCAAGAAAAGCCGCTGATCCACACGAACCAACCGCTCGACCGATCTTCAGATTATCGAGCGCCATGGAGTAGCTCGAGGGCAAGCTGGGCCCGGCGCATGGGTGTAGCCGTCCCTGATCATCGAGCGTCAGAATGGATGCAACAGCGCCTGGCAGGAGCTGCTCGACTTCAACGCAAAGCCTCTCCAAGGTCGCCTGTAGCTCGCCGCCCTGCGCAACCATTCTGAGGATGATGTTCTGCAGACCGAGTAACATTGATGTCTCCATGCTCTGAAAAGCATTGAAACGAGCTAAGGTTGCAATTTGCTTATCGGCAGGCAGACATTCAACTGTTTTTCTGAATGAAAACTTTCCAAAAGTTCGACAAAGCTATTACCGTCCTCGCATGGACGAACCTGTCGTATCATCGGCCGCGGTCATGCCCGGCAATGACATGCGCAAACGGGTCATTCCCCATATATCGTGCTCGGGTAGCAGAATGGTTGAGCCACCCGACATAGAAATCTGACCGGGTCGCTTGTGCCGAACTTGATGACGTCTCAATTTAGCTCTGAGCGCGCGGAGCATGCCTTCGAACACCTTAAGGTAGGGATGCATGCACTCCCGCTGGCAGGCGAGCCAGGCTTGACCGTTTCCGTATGCCGGGCCGGCGGACGTCTCGGGGTGACGCACGTGGATTGCACGGCAAGTGCCAAGCGATCACTTCAAGCGGGCGGTCGGTTTGATTTTGGTTCGTTGGCGCCCGCCGGCAATGTCTGTGTCCTAGGAACTGATCGTGACCCTGGTGCAGAACGCCGTAGCCAGCGCCGACGGTGTGCTGTCACGTGGCACCGAAGTCGGGGTAGCCGATGGACTACCCCGCGACATCATCTTAGATAGTAGCCACGAGTTCTTCGCTCTTTGCCCAAAGCTTCTTGGCCTTTTCGGAGTCGAGTGCATACAGTCGAACGCCGTCTGCGAACGGGTTGTCGGTGTCCTCAACAGTGGCGATAGCGCAGTCTTCGAGATACTTGCCACCAATCGCGTCCTTGTCGGCAACGACAGCGGCCCAGACAGATGTTGCGGCGGCCTGCGAAATCTCTTTCAGTTCAGAAGGTGGAAGTCCGGCCGCGGCGCGAGCTTCGCCCACCGTCTTGAAAAGGCCCTGCAGTTCCTCTTCAGAGAAATTGCGTGGAAGTTCGGTGAGGCTGTTGCCGGGCATGACAGACGCGGCCCGAACACCGCGGTCACGATGGCGGCGGTCGAACTCCACGGCAAACAGCGCGTTTGCAGTCTTGGACCGCCCATAGGCGACAAACGGATGATACTCCTGGTTCTTGAAATTGGGATCGTCCAGGTCCACGTCGGAAACACGATGGGCCTGGGACGACAGCACCACCAGACGGCCGTCGTCAACGATCAAAGGCTCGATGCTGTTGATCAGAGCAAAATGCCCCAGATGGTTGGTGGCGAACTGGGTCTCGAAGCCATCGACCGTATGGCTAAAGGGCGTCGCCATCACACCTGCGTTGGCGATAACGGCGTCGAACCGCTTTCCTTCGTGGACCAGTTTTGCGGCAGCCGCGCGAACGCCCTGCAGGGAAGCTAGATCGAGTTCGATCAGCTCTAGATCGCCACCAGCTCTCTGCGCCGCCTCGCGCACCAACTGGCTAGCCCGTTCGGCCTTTGTCAGATCCCTTGCCGCCCCGACGACCGTCGCGCCGTGCGAAGCGAGCGAGCGCGCTGTTTCCAGACCGATGCCCGACGATACTCCAGTGACGAGGTATCGCTTTCCTTTTAGATCGGCACCTGAAAGCACCTCATCCGCCGTCGTCTTTGCACCAAACTTAGTAGACATCTTCTCATTCCTTGTTGTGAGTGTGCGATTTGTTGTCTTTAAGGCCGAGCAGCTGGGACTCGTCAGATTGCCAGATCGCCGGCGATGATCACGCGTCCAGTGATGTAGCCGCCACTCCGACCCGGCGGGTAGCAGTCCGTGGCAGAGAATTCCTCGAGGGTCGCGTGGCAGCGGATCTGCCGCTGCGCCTAGAGCGCGTAACCGACCACGAGCGCAACCTCCCTCTTGAGTTCATTCGACATACCTTTCTCATTGCGCGCGCCGCGCCCGCAATGAGCCTTGGAACATGGAAACTCGATAGCCTAACGATCGTTACAGTAATGATCGTTATGGTTATGGACATCTGTTGTCAAGCAGTTTATTAATAGTCGTTACGAAAAAATGGAAAGACCGAGCCAATGGGTCGACATCGCGAATTTGACGTTGACGAAGCGCTGGACAAGGCACTTTGCGTATTCTGGCGCAAAGGCTACGAGGGAGCATCTTACGCAGACCTAACCGCGGCGATTGGAGTGGAGAGGCCCGCGCTTTATGCTGCGTTCGGAAACAAGGAAGCTCTATTTCGCAAAGCTCTGGACCGCTATTACGAAAGATACCTAGACTTCATACCGCGAGCGCTTGAGATGAAGACTGCGCGGCAGGTGGCGGCACACATTCTCTATAGTGGTGCCGATCTGCACACCCGTTATCCAAGCCATCGCGGCTGCCTCGGCGTCAACGGCGCGCTGGCGGTGTCAGACGATTCCGAATCGGTACGACAAGCCGTTATCGACGCGCGAACCGCCGGAGAGAAGGAGGTTCGAGAACGCTTCGAGCGTGCCCAGGCTGAAGGCGACTTGTCGCCAAGCGCTAAGCCGGCCGCGCTGGCGTCGTTCATTATGGCAGTTTCTCACGGTATGGCTGTGCAGGCCAAGGCGGGCTTTACCCGCGAGATGCTGGAGGCGGTTGCCGAACAGGCGCTCTCAACTTGGCCAATGGGCAAGGGATCGGAAAGGCTGTCAATGGGCAAAAGCGCGGCAGTGGAGGAGTCTGACGAGCTCCATGGAGATCTTGAGAAGGCCGCCGCCGAGTAGACGTCGGGCTGTGCAAGCTGCCAAGGGCGGCAAGATAGCGCTAGTTGCAACACGGTCCAGGAGCTGAAACGCGGTCGCGTCGGCGAGATTCCTCGCCCAGGGAAACCGCTTGATCAAATACCGATTTATCGAAGCGCTTCATAATGATGGCGGACGGTTTTTCGTCGCTGCGGTGCGCAGCCGTGACCGGAAGACCCTCGTAGATCAAGAGTGGCGCAACTGAAGTTAGAACCTCTCCAGTTCAAACAATTTAGTTGCATGTCAACCCACTGTGACAAGTCGCGCGCAAACGTCATGGGCGACCAAAGTGTCGCTGTCAACACAGCCAGATGGCCTAGCACCCGTAGATATCCCCCCAAGGGCTATCTCTGTGGCGGCTCCACCACTCAAGGTGGCTTCCATGGAGGAGGAACGGCTCCCAGTTTTCGACGGTGATAAGATCCTCTTCGCCTCTAAGACCAAGGCGCTCGCTGTCAAAAATTTGAGGCAAAACCCATTGAAAAAAAGCCGCTCGATTACCTTGAACGCCTCCGAGAAAAAGCGGTAGGACGACCTTATATGGAAACATCACATACTCGTAGACACTTGCCGAACCCACACGCGCTGCGCACCAACACCTGCAGCCGAATGTGGCATCGCCGGTGGGGCTGAGTTTCGGCACCAAGGGTAACAGGCTTGGACCGATAGTTGTCTCTAACTGCAACGCTTCGAACCAGTGACGAACGCCCTCTTGCTTATCCCAGTCGTAGCCGCGTTTTAGCGCAAGAGCCATTCGCAACGCCGCCAGTGATCCGAACGTCGATACTGAATCTTCTCGCTCAGTTGCCGAAGCCTTGAGCTCGTCGAGGGTCTCGAGAAGGCGACGCAGGCCTGCTGAGTTGTATTCAGCTATCAAACTCGCACGCCTCAACAGATCCTTGTTATAGGAATGAAAATGGGCTGCTATCTCTCCACGTTTGCCCGGCTCAACTTCATTGCGTCGGGGATGCTGCGCCATGTGGGCGTCTGGATCCCGGTCGCGGACTTGAAGAGTTCTAAGCGCCTTTTCAATCATGTCAGAGTAGCGAATTTCCACCTCATCCTTGGCGTTAACAACGTCCGAGACGCTCCTTTTGTCGACGTCAGTAACGCCAACAAAGCGAAGATTGACGACCCCTCGGCGCTTGGTCCCCCTGACATCGAGAAACTCGCTTGTTCCTGTCAGTTCACTCGAGAAATTTTCGATGCGAAGACGCGCGAGCGCCTCTGCATGCGACTTCCACGTATGCAACAATTCGACCGGAAACGCCTCAGCATCACTATCAACAATTCGATGACAGGTCCGGCAGAGCCAGATGCCGTTGGAAAAATCCACCCGTTGAGCTGCCGTTAGCCTTGGATTATACCGCGGCCCTTCAGCGGATGCGGCGGTAATATGCGCCCCCTCGCCGATATTCAACACGCCCAAGCCCCGTGTCGGGCCGATCGTCGCCCTGCGACATTCCGGCCTGGAACAAATCCCGGCGACGCGGTCGCGAAGGGTACGCAAGGTTGACAAAGAAAAATTGTCGCGCACGAAGACCTCACCGATGCGGGCAAATTAGTAGAACCACTATACGAACAATCATTGCGTAGCAAAACGGCTGGCCACCAATAAGGCAAGATCCAATTTCGAGCGAGAAGCTATTCCATCGTGCCAAAAGATTGCAATGTTTACAGGGCGGAACCTTAAGGGGGCCGAGGATCGAACCATCACGCAAATAGCCGATCGCGGCATAGGCGAACGGAAAGCGATCCAAACGCTGGGGTACGAGAGCACTTCCGTTGTGCCGCGAGCCGCCTCGACGATCCGTTTGAACTGGCTGAGTTCCAGCAGGACCGGGTTCAGTGTCTCGGAACGGTTCGCCCCCCGTTGCTGGATCCTCAGCCGGGAGGAGCGATTTTACGTGTGGCTGGGATTCGCGGGCAAAGTGAATTGCCCCTTTCACGGAGCGGACGGTCGCGGAAGGGTCAGCGACCTTGACACGATCAAACCGGCCAAAGGCCAGGCCGTCGATACGGATGAGCTCACCAATATGATAACCCGACCGAAGTGGGAAAAATGTCCGCAAGCTCAACCTGCCGCATTGGGCACGATGGTTCGGTATCGAAGTTGTCGTAGCCGGATGGCCGAAACGTTTCAGAGTTCAGTGTATAAGCACATAGCTTGAGCAAGCGGCAACCAAGCGCGGCGAAATAGGACGCGCTCACCCATCTGCCTCGCTTCGTTCACCTCAGATGATCTTATCCAGCTTCGCTTTTTCGATTCATCGAGGCCTTGTACCCCTTTTCAATGGCCGAGGACCTGACTGAGGAACAGTTTGGAGCGCTCGTGTTTGGGGTGCCTAAAGAACTCTTCGGGCGCGGCATCCTCGACCACCCGGCCTTGGTCCATGAAGACAACGCGATCAGCAACCTTTCGAGCGAAGCCCATCTCGTGGGTAACGCATAGCATCGTCATCCCACCATCGGCCAACTCGGTCATGACGTCGAGTACCTCTGATATCATTTCTGGATCGAGCGCCGAGGTCGGCTCGTCGAACAGCATGATCTCGGGCTTCATGCAAAGTGCCCGAGCAATCGCCACGCGCTGTTGCTGCCCGCCAGACAATTGGCCGGGATAGTACTCTGCCTTTTGCGGAATACGCACGCGTTCGAGGAATGCGCGCGCATTCGCCTCGGCTGTCGCGCGATCCAGTCGGCGGACCAGCATCTGGGCAAGCACACAGTTTTCTAGAACCGTCAGATGAGGGAAAAGATTGAAATGCTGGAAAACCATCCCGACTTCACGGCGGATCTCGGTTATATTCTTGATTTCATCGTTGAGCTCAGTTCCGAGAACATTGATACTGCCGCCCTGGTGGTCTTCGAGCTTGTTCAGACACCGAATGAAAGTGGACTTGCCCGAGCCCGACGGGCCACAGATCACAATTTTCTCACCGCGACGAACTGTCAGATTCACGTCATGGAGAACCTGCTGAATGCCATAGAACTTCCGAAGGTTTTTCACGACGACTGCCGCCGATGGGGATGTACTCATCACAGGTAGCTCACTTCAATTTTGGCGAAAGGGATTGTTTCCAACCTTCGGATCCGCGCCAAGACGCTGTTTGCGGCACGATGCGGCATGGAATGCATGCGCTGAAGACTCGATAGTGGCTACGGGACCACATCAATGCGCTTCAGCTTTCAGGGATCTCTCCAGATAAGCTCCGTATCGAGAGAGCGAGAACGTAAAGAAGAAATAGATCAGAGCGACAAAGCTGTAGACCTCGATATAGGTGTTGTTCCACCCGCCCGACGAAAACGCAGCATTCCCTGAGGCAGTAACTTCAAAGAAGCCAAGGATCACGATCAGCGAGGTTTCCATAAATGCGATTACAACCTGGTTTACCGTCGGAGGCAGCGCAAACCGAAAGGCCTGGGGAAGTATGATCCGCGTGGTGACCTGCCAGTAACTCAGTCCCAGAGCATTGGCAGCTTCGGCCTGCCCCGGCGCGATCGCTTGCATGCCTCCCCGGATGATCTCCGCCTGATAGACCGCAAAGAAGAGTGCCATGCCCAGGATCACCCGATAGAGCTTGTCGCCGATCAGGAAGCCCGGCAACGCCAGCGGCAGGATAATCGCGGCGGTGAACAGAATAGACAGGAGCGGTAGGGACCGGACGCCATCAATGATCAGAGCAGTCGTTCTGGCAATCACCCACAACTTCGACTGGCGAAGCAAGGCGAGGCAGATGGCCATGGGCATCCCGAGCAGCACAGTCAGCGAGAAGACGAATGCTGTCAGCGCAAGGCCGCCCCATTCGGTTTCGAGCACAACGGAAAGGCCGAAAACGCCGCCGCGCATGAGTATGTAAAAGGAAGCGATGCCGGAGATCCATAGAACGGCCAAACGGACCGCACTCCAGAACACAGGCACGCACGACAGCACAACGGTCACAAGGATCACGAGACATGCCAGAACGGACCGCCATTGCTCCGCATAGGGGTAGAGGCCAAAAAAGATCAGACGATATCGATCGGCGATCACGGCCCAGCAGGCGCCGGAGGTTCCTCGACAATCCTCCGGACCTCCCTGCCAGACCGCATCCAGGATCCCCCATTGCAAAAGTTTGGAGGCGACCGCCAGAATGAAGCTAACGCAAAGCAAAGTCAGCAAAGTGTCTCGCGCTGACGAGAAATAATCTTCTCGGAGCCGATCGAATAATGATCTTGGCAGCATGCCGTTCGTCACCTGAAGGCTCACGTTGATTCCCTCACTTCTCATAACCCGGAAGAGCGATTGCACTGTTGATCCGGTTCATGACGAAGGCGATCGTCATGTTGATCAGCCAGAAGCCCATAATGAGGATCAGGATCAGCGTAATGGTCTGGCCGGAGTGGGTAATGGATGTGGAGATCACCCCGAAGAAATCATTAAAGCCGATGGCGATTCCGATCGTCGTCGCCTTCATAAGCCAAATGATCTGGTTCGTCAGGGTCGGCAGGATGATGCGGATCACCATCGGGATGCGGATGCGCCATAGGATATCCATCGGACGCAGACCGAGTGCTTTGCCCGCCTCGGTCAATCCACGCGGAACAGCCAGGAAGCCGGCGCGAACTATTTCGGCGATATATGAGGCTCCGAACAGGCTTATCGCCATGATAGCGGCGCCCAGTTCAGGCACAAGCACGACCCCGCCGGAGAAGCGAAGCCCGTTGATGGAAGGCAGACTGATCATAGGAAGGTCTGGAAGCTTGCCGATCGCCAGCAGACAGCCGGCGACAATCAGGGCCGCGGCCAGCATTGCGCCGCCTGCGAGCCGAGAAAGCTTGCGGGAAAGGATCGCGGCTGCCACGGCGCCTGCCAGGAGCATGACAAGTGCGATGAGCTGAAATACCGATTCCACGTTCAACGCGGGCATCACAAAGCCGCGGTTCGAGATGAAGAGGCGGCCCGGAAGGGCAATCGCGCTACGCGCTGGTGGGAGGTTCGTCACAAGTGTGTACCAGAAAAATGCCTGCAGGATCAGCGGGATGTTACGAAACAGCTGCACGTATGACGAAGCCAGCAGGTTCACTAGTTTGTGGGTTGAGAGCCGGGCTATTCCGATGACGGTTCCCAGCAGAACGGCCAGCGTCACCGAGATTGTCCCAAGAAAGACGGTGTTGACGAAACCGACCATGAGGGCACGCGCATAAGTGTCGTCAATCGAATAAGGGACCAAGCTAAAGGATATGTCCCATCCCGTCGCATAGTCGAGGAAGTCCCATCCGACCGTAACGCCTTGCATAGCTATATTCTGCCGTGTGATGACGACTGCCGAAACTGACAACAGCGCCAAGCCGCCGACAAATGCCGCTTGCAATGCAATGTTGCGGTATTTTCTGTTTCCGAGAATTCCAGTCAATGAGGTCGCTCCCCGGTCAAAACCGGCAGCCTCCTCCTTGGAAGCTGCCGTGATCGATCAGTCGAGAATCGGCGGGACGAATACGCCGCCCTTTGACCAAAGCGAGTTCAGACCCCGGTCTATCTTGTAACGCGAGCCAGCCCCCATGTTGCGGTCGTATATTTCACCGAAATTACCAACCGTCTTGATGACCTTGTAGGCCCAGTCATCGTTGAGGCCGAGACGCTTGCCGATGCCGGGCGTTACGCCAAGCAGCTTGCCAACGGTCGGATTTGGCGGGTTGGCCTTCATTTCGTCGACATTGGCGGAGGTAACGCCGGTCTCCTCTGCGATCATCGTTGCCGAGATGACCCAGTTCACCAAATCGACCCAAGCGTCGTCGCCCTGCCGCATTGCTACCGCTTCCGGCTCAAGCGACAGAATATCCGACAGCAGGACATGAGATTCCGGATTATCCGAGGCGGCCCGGCCTGCAGCCAGGACCGGAGTGAACTCACCGTAGGCATCGCAGCGATTTGAGAAATAGGCTGCGAACGCGTCTGAATTTTTCTCGTAGTTGACCGCTTTGACGTCATACTTGCGCGCCGCGACATAGTCCGTCACGAGCTTGGCAGTGCTCGCTCCGCCAGCGACACAAATGGTTCCGCCCGCCAAATCTGCAAGTTTGGTGGCCTTTAGGTCGGCATGGGCGATGAAGCTCGTCGTGCCATAGTAGTAGGGCATGGAATACTGAACGCCAAGCTCTGTATCACGGCTCATGTTCCAGCCGGTCGCCTTGATTACCAGGTCCAGGTCGCCGGATTGTAGTGAGGGAAAGCGCTGCGCCCAACTGATGGGTATAAGCTTGACCTTGTCCGGCGCGCCGAAGATTGCAATCGTGACTGCCTTGCAGAAGTCGATGTCCTCGCCATGCCAGACACCCTGGGAATCGACTTCATGGAACCCTTCGAAGTTCCCATCACCCGAGGTGCAGTTCAGGAAACCACGCGCCTGCACCGCTTTCAGCGTGTCGCCCTGCCCGGCCTGGGCTGACGTTGCGCCCGCCAAACCAAGTGCCATCAGCGTGAGGCCCAGCCTAATGGAATTGATCATTTCTTTGTCCTCTCTGTAGGTTTTGTGTCTTGATGCGGTTGTTTCCGCTATCGTTTTTCTTGGAACACACCTAAGCCCAGTCACGGCGGGGCGCGATCGAATTTTGGTGCGACACGATATGACTCCAACTCATAGATCGGGCTTAGCCACGCGGATCGTTTGTCTGATACTTCCCCGCGGAGATCCAACAAGCCCAGGAGATCGATCCGCGGCTCGGAAATGCAATGATCAGGTCGATTTAGCTTCGCACGGCCCCAGCCAGACATCAGGCCGGCGCAGCCTTGTCGTCTGCGATCATTAAATCCGACATCTTTTCAGCCAGCATGATCGTTGGAATGTTTGTGTTGGCTCGCGGGCAGAATGGCATTGCCGATGCGTCGGCGATCCTGAGGCCACTTAGCGAGCGAACCCTTCCGCGGTTGTCAGCTACGGCCAGGGCATCGTCGACAGCTCCCATTTTGCAAGTCGAGGTCGGGTGCCAGTTGCCCGTTACGTTCCGCATTACATACGCCTCAAGCGCCGCATCGTTTCTCGCGAGATGCTCAAGAGTGACGCCTTGGGTAATAATGTTCCGGATCAGCTGCCTGCGGGCAAATGCGCCACTGTCGAGCATCTTCGCCAGAATCCCGGTCAACACATAGTTGGTTTTCGACATCCGGCTGACTGCCTTTGAACGGGCGTTCCACGCGGACGGGAAGGCATCGAGCGCAACGCCCCGCAGTGCTTCCGCTTCGAAGACCCGGACGAGCTTCCTCACCCCTTCCTTCAGACGATCGAGGTCGCGGCGGTCGCTGAGCCAGTTGAAATTGACTGTCGGCTCCTGATCGACAGAGGGACCAACCAGGGTCAGTTCGCCGGTTGAATAACTGCGATTAACCCAAAGCTGAAGCGATCCGAGACGTTTGCCGAGCGGATGCCATGCGGATTTTGCCACCGCAGAGATTGCCATGTCCGTCTGAGGGCAATCGGCCATTAATGACGAATATCTCGCATGCAGTTGGATATGCCCAACCACGTCCGGGCGCATTCGCTGCGCAGGAGGCAGGTAAGCGGAAACAGCGATCGACGGATGCTCCTGCAGGTTCCGTCCGACGCCCCGGATATCGGCGCGCACTGAAATTCCCGCGCGGGCGAGCTTGGCCGGGTCGCCGATCCCCGATCGCATCAGGATGGCAGGGGTGTGCAGCGTTCCGGCACACATGACGACCGTTCGAGCCCGATATTGCGCGGAACCGTTCGGCCCCCGGGCCTTCACGCCTGTCACGACATTGCCCTCAATGGTTAAGGATTCGACGACGGTTCTGGTCTCAATCGTCAGGTTTGGCCGCTTGCGCACCTCGGGAGTGAGGTAGGCTATCGCGGCGGAAACACGCTGTCCGTTGAGATTGCTGAGCGGTACTCTGGAATAACCGTCCCCGAATTCGCCATTGAAATCCGCGCGCTCGCTCAGCCCTATCGATTCATAGGCACCGGCGACACCCTTGATGAATCCGGACCAGTCGCTTTTCAAAACGCGCTTAATCGGCAGCGGGCCTTCCTTTCCGTGGAAGGGACCGTCGAAGTCGTGGTCGGTTTCAAGCTTGCGGAAGTAAGGGAGCACATCTTCCCACGCCCAGCCGGTCGCCCCGAGCCGAGCCCATTCATCATAGTCGCCCGGACCGCCGCGATTTGCGACCTGCGCGTTGATGCTCGAGCCCCCTCCTAGAACCTTGGCCTGCTCGTACTCGGAAGGATCGCGATCGCGGAAGGAGAAGGTTGCTCTCAATCCGCTCCACTTGTAATTTCTGTTGAAATAAGCCCGGGTCGGATTGGCGTCGAGAATGTCCTCGGGAACGCCGCCAGGAGGGGTATCCATGCCCGCTTCGAGAAGGAGGACGCGATGTCCCGCCGCCGAGAGCCTGTTGGCCACCACGCAGCCGGAGGAGCCGCCACCCACCACGATATAATCGAAATCCATGTTCTACCCCGAAAAATCCGGACCATCTTGCCCAGATGGCAAAGCGTCCCGCCAACGAAAAATGTTACGCCTGGCATGAGCCAAGCTCATATCTCCGCTTTCCAACCTCTTCGACGACATCACGATGCTTCCAACGCCGATCAACGTCGGCTCGGATCGGTCTGCGTCGTTTGCCCCTTCCATGTTCAGAGATCCATGAGAACGCTCTTGACACGCAGATTGGCGTCGAAAGCCTCGATGCCAAGGTCTTTGCCAGTGCCGGACTGCTTGAAGCCGCCAGTCGGAATGATGAAATCGTCGGTTCGGCCGTAGCGGTTGACCCAGACCGTACCTGCGTCCAGCCGGCCCATGACCCTGAGTGCCCGGGACACGTCGTTCGTATGCAATCCCGCTGCCAACCCATAGGAAGTCGAATTTGCGCGACCGACGGCTTCCGCTTCCGTGTCGAACACTTGGATCGTCAGCGCGGAGGCGAATATCTCCTTCTGCAGGATCGGGTTGTTGTCTGAGTCCACACTGATCACAGTCGGCTGGAGAAAATACCCCTTGAGCCCTGGGATCCGTTGCCCGCCCGCAAGCAGTTTCCCGCCGTTGTCCAGCGCGAGGGCGATGTCGGCCTCGACCGACTGTGCCTGCCTGAGAGAGACGATCGGAGCATAATTCGTCGTGTCGAGCCACGTTTCGCCAGGAGTGACCGCCGACATGTTGTGGATCAGAAGTTCCGTCAGCTTCGCCGATACGGATCGCTCGACAATCACGCGCGATCCTGCAACGCACTCCTGCCCGCCATTGTTGAGGATCGAGCGCGCAATCGCCTTTGCGGCCCTTTCGAGGTCGGCATCGGCGAAAACCACCTGCGGGCTCTTGCCGCCGAGTTCCAGCGTAAGCGGCTTCAGTCCATGCCTGGCGCTTTCCTCTGCGATTAGGCGCCCGGCGCGGGTCGATCCCGTGAAGGTGAGCTTGTCAATGTCCGGATGACGGGTCAGAAGGGACCCGGTTTCCGGACCGGTTCCCTGCACGATGTTGAGCAAGCCAACGGGAAGCCCGGCTTCAATCGCCAGTCTGGCGAGAAGAATGACGGAAGCCGGGGTCATTTCCGAGGGCTTGACGACCACGCCGTTTCCGCCCGCGAGCGCCGGTGCGATCTTCCAGCCCGCCACGCCGAGAGGATAGTTCCAGGGAAGGATCGCTCCGATCACGCCATAGGGCTCCTTCACGGTGAAACCGAAGGATTGTGTCCCGGTCGGCGCGACAGACCCACCCCTCTTGTCGGCCAACTCCGAGAAGAAAAGTATGGACTCAACGAGATGCGGTATATCGCCGGATATGACGTCGCTGATCGGCCGCGTCGACGTCGCGGACTCGATTCTCGCCAGATCGGCGGTGTGTTCAGTGACTTTCGCAGCCCAGTTGCGAAGGATAGCAATGCGCTCGCGCGGCTGAAGCCCCGCCCAATGGGCCTGCGCCGCCTTGGCGGCCGAAACTGCTTTGTCGACGATTACCGCACCGGCGACGGGAAGCTCGCCGTACTGCTTGCCGTCCGACGGCCGGCTGACCGCAATCGACCCCGTGGAGCTTGATTCCACGCGTCCATTGATGAAGTGGCCAAGCGGAAGATCGAACGAGTCGGGATCGAAACTGGACATAAAACGCCTTCGGATTGTTCATTGGCTCAGCCAGACATTTACACGCCCAGCAGGGTTTGCAGCAAATAGTCGTAGCGTGGCGACGAAATGGTCACCATTGAGTATCGCTGGGCGCCGCTATGCGCTAAAGTCATACCTCATCGAAGGGAATTTGAATGAAGGTCAAAGAAAGCCGTCTTTTACGCGTCTGCCTTCGCTGCGCGCCCACTACCGCGTTCGTCGCCGCAGCGCGTCACCTCAATCCGGTGTGGCGGCTGACGAGCTCGGTCTCACCCAAGGCGCCCGAGCCGGCAGATCAAACAAATCGAGGCGCGACGTTATTCGTCCGCCTGCCGCGCGGGCTCGACATGAGCGAGGCAGCGAGGTCTTGCGCAACCATTGTCTCCTCGCTTTTAGGGAGCTGCGCGACGGCATCGGCATGATATCAGGGGTCAGGACCAGGTAGCGCCTGCGGGCGCCGCTCGCACGGTACTACGCCACACGCATCCAGAACCGCCGATCTGCAAGTTTCGGAACCGGCATCCCTGCATCGATCGGATCAGACGGACATTGCTTCCTTGTCGATTTCGCGCGCAACGGGTCGGATGTGGCCATCGGTGTCGGCGACGGTCGCTGGTCCGGCGTCGCCGACAAGAAGATTGAGGACGATCCGCTTTTTCCGATTGCATCCCGGACCTCGTCAGCCAGGCAGCTACGACCGACGTCACCGCACTGGCTGAAAAGATGGCGGTACTCCGCGCCATGGAAAGGCCCTATTGGGACGTCTGGACCCAGAAATCGAAGATCGCCATCAAAGGCTATCACCGCAACGTGCGGTTCTCGGCCCCCCTCATGATGATCGAGGCGGCAGAAGCGGGGCAAGGCGTCGGTATCGGCTACTACTTCTTTTCCACCCCGGAAGCGCTTAGGGGCGAGACGATCAAGAACTTCCGCGAATGGGTTTCGTCCTCTCGGCGAATAAGATCCGTCGAACTAAGGTGTTTCCGGCAGATCCCTAGGCGGAGCAGAAAGAATGCGACCACCGATGGCCCAGTCGTCCTTTTCATGTTCGCTGATCACGATGTGGAGCGTCTCGGGGGTGCCTCCGCATATTTCGAGAAAGTCTTCGCTGATCCTGCGCACCAGTTCTCTCTTCTGCTCGAGGGACCGGCCCGACAGCATCTCCACTTTTATGAAAGGCATGATTGGCTCCTTGTTTGCCGAGAATTATCCACGCGCGAACGGCACCCACAATCGACTTTATCGCCCCACCGGTATGATTAGATCGACGTATGAGCTGAGATCATAACGCGCACGAGTTTAATCGATGGTGGCCGGTTTTTCCGCAAGTATCGTGTCGGCCACTTCGAACACTGGAGAATGTCGATGAGCTTTACCTACGATACATTGTTTCTCAACCGGAAGGCCGTGGAAGAAATCGCGCTGCCCATGAAGAAGATCGTCGAGGTCGTCGAGGACGCGCTCATCGAAAAGGCGCATGGTCGTGTGCAGATGCCGGCCAAGCACTGGATGGAGCGCGATCCCGATCGCTGGTTCGGCGGTATGTCCAGCATCGTTCCGAAGACCGGCTACGCAGCCATGAAGTGGCAAAGCGGTTCGGACGAGAACTACGAACGGGGTCTTCCTTATATCACCGGCATGCTATTTCTCAATTCGCTCAAGGGGGGAACCGTGGACGCAATCATGGACTCGACTTGGATCACCCAGCAACGAACGGCAGCTGCCTCCGCGGTGGCTGTCAAGCATTTGGCAAATCCGAACGAAGCCAGTTATTCGCAGTTGGGATGCGGCGTCCAGGCTCGCAGCCATTTCGAAGCTCTCCGCTTGGTCATGCCGGAACTGAAGACGTTGCATGTCTACGACATCAATCCCGCCGCCGCCGAGCGCTTTGCTGCTTACGTGCGGTCCGAAGGTCTTGAAGTCGTGATCGAGACCTCGTCTCGCGCCGCCGTCGAGGCTTCCAGGGTTCTCGTTACTGCCGGCCAGATCGCTCCCGACACCGACCGCGAAATTGGTCCGGACTGGCTGCAACCCGGGCAAACCGCGGTCGCGATCGATTATGACTGCTATTTCAAGCCGGAGGCCCTTTCCTGCGCTGACGTGCTGGCCACGGACGATTTCGGTCAAATCGAACATATTAAGGAATACGGCTATTTCGTCGGCTCGAGAACGCCCGACATCGAGATCGGGTCGATTGCTGCGGGACTTGTTCCGGGCCGGAAGACCCCGAAGGATCGGGTCATTGTCGCCAACATGGGCGTTGCCGTCGAGGATGTTGCGACCGCAAAGGAAATCTACGACCTTGCCAGACAGCGCAAAATCGGCCAGCGGCTTGAAGCTTAAGGACCACGGGAGACAGCCATGAAAATATCATCCATCGAAACAACTATCTGCCGCCTCCCGATCCGGCATATCGGCAAGCTCGGCGTCGGCTCGCTCGAGGAAATCGACCTCGTCATCGTCAAGCTCGTCACGGAAACCGGCATCGTGGGCGTCGGCGAATGCTCCCCTTGGGCGGTGTTCGCAGAAAATGCCTACGGCATCAAAGCGACGATCGACCACTATCTCGCACCTGCGATCATCGGCAAGCCGATATTCAATATCGAAAGCGTGCTGCTTGTCATGGACGCCGCCCATTACGGCTCTCCCTTCGCCAAGACAGGCGTCGAGCTGGCCGTGCTCGACGCGCTGGGCAAAACGTTGCAGCAGCCAGTCTACAACCTGATAGGCGGGATGCTCAGGGATCGAATCAATCTGAGCTACTCTGTGACCAACCAGGATATCGAGAAGGATCTCGACGAGACCCGATGGCTGGTGGATCAGGGTTTCAAGGTCCTCAAGATCAAGACGGGCGTGCTGCTGGAAAAGGTCGAGATCAAACGGATCGAGGCGATCCGCAAGCTGGTCGGCGACGATTTCGATCTTCGTCTCGACTTCAACCAAGGTGGGCGCCGCGAACAGGTGCTGAGGCTAATCCGGCGCCTGGAGGATTTCCAGCCGACATTCATCGAGCAACCAGTGAAAGGGTGGGACCTCGATGCGATGGCTGAGATCACCCAGGCGATCGATACGCCAATTATGGCGGACGAGAGCGTACTTAGCTGGGAGCAGGGTTTGCAGGTGATCAAGCGCGGCGCCGCCGACATTATCAGCATCAAGCTGGCCAAGACGGGCGGCATCTACCGCGGCAAGAAGGTCGCCGCCGCATGTGAGGCAGCCGGCATGCCGTGCTATGGCGGTGCTATGTGGGAGTCGGGTATTGGTGTCGCCGCTCATCTGCATTTCGCTTGCTCGACGCCGGCCGTAAAATACGGCAGCGACTACTACTGCCCGAACTTCTTGATGGAAGATGACCTTATCAAGTCGCCACTGACCTTCACGGACGGCGATCTCTTGGTGCCGGAAGGTCCGGGTTTTGGCGTCGATGTCGATTGGGAGGCCATCGAACGTTACCGGTTAGCCTGACGCCGAAAAGGAGCATAGAAACAGCTAGGGTCGTCGTGACGGGATGGCCGATGAGAGGGGATGTCGCAGGCAGCGGTACGGCCTTTGTCAGCGTGAACGATGTCGATCTTGTCCGCATCGTCCCCGTCGTCGATACCCGCTATTCACCGTACGACCTTCCTGCAGCGTTCGACCAATCGGATCCAGCAGCCTTTGGCAAGATCGTCATCGACGTTACGCGGTAGATGAAGCCCTAGCCCAGACCGCTGGGTCAATCACGTCTGGGCGCTGGACTTAGTTCAAGACCAGTTGTCACAAATCGCAAGATCCGGATGCTGACGGTGGTCGATACCTTCTCGCGCTTCTCGCCAGCAGTCGATGCACGCTTCAACCACCGGGGCGAGGTCTTGGTCCAAACGCTCGAACGAGAATGCCGGCAAGTCAATTATCTGGCGTCTATGCATGTCGATAACGGCAGTGAATTCATCTCCCGAGATTTTTGATCTGTGGGCCTACCACAAGGGTGTCTTGCTCGGCTCCTCCCGTCCCAGCAAGCAGCAAGCCGACCGACAACAGCTACATCGAGAGTTTTAATGGCAGGTTCCGCGCCGAGTGCCTGAACGCTTACTGGTGAGCCGTGACGACGCACGCTCGAAGATGGAGGATTGGTGTAGTGACTATAAAGATTTCCGGCCACATGGCGCGATCGGCACCCCGCTGAGCTGAGCGTTAACGGGGCGCACTTCTACAAGAGGATGTGAGAGATGTTGACGGAATCCGCTGCGAATCCGTCCGGCGCGAGGCGCTTGTATCCTGAAACCGATGGTAGCGAGTGTGAGTTACAGCCATTTGGAGGCAAACGCCGAGTTAGTTCCGCGCGTCGACGATGTTCATATTCTTAACTGGGCAACTGCGGCGCGTTTAAATTCATCGTCTACCCCACAGAAGACGGCAAGACATCGGAAAGGTATAATTATTTCCTTGAGAGTTTTCGAACGATGCAAGTGCCGCCTGCATTTCTATCTTTACCGAACTCAGATCTGGTTCCGACAAAGCGGCAAATAAGCGCCCGAACATCTGCGGGCTAGACAACATCTGCCAAACCATTTCGAAGGATGCGAACGAGATCGTGCAGTGGAAGAGCTCCGCCTCTGCAACCCTTAGACCTGCGGCCAATAGGCATTTCTCATATCCACCTGGCGCAGCGCTATTGTAAGTTGGTGTCAGATCCGAGGAGGCATATGGAGATAACACGGGGATCGCCGCCGCCATTAGGGTATGCTGTTGTATATCCTCGTAAGCGGCAATACTGAACTGACCGTCGTTTTTCAAAACTCGGGCCATTTCTCCGATCGTACGCTCCAAATCTCCTACTTGCAAAAGGCCAAACAACGAGACGACAACATCGATCGAAGAGTTCGCGATGGCAAGGTCTTCCATGTCCATGACCTTGAGTTCGATGTTGGTAAGCCCATCAGCTGAGGCTATTTCCCGAGCCTGTTCTATGATGTCCTTCGCTATATCGACACCAAGGACTGAAACACCGGGATGACGCTTAGCTATGTCGAGGCCGGGACGACCCAGGCCGCAGGCCAAGTCTACTACGAGCGCATTCGTTGGCAGTGAAATTCGCGCCAGTACGGCCTCAGCGAACGGATTTTTTGAAAGATTATTCAATGCTGTTCCTTTATGCATATTTGAAACGCAGCATCAACGCGTCACTCGCTTCGACCTCCGATAATCCCTGAACCGCGCCGGGTTTGGCGGAAACCATTTCGTTTAAGCTAGGTGGCCATGGCCAGTTTGTCCAGCAACGACAAACGTGGACCGTTTGAAGTGCATAGCCGGCCTGGTGCGGTCAGAACCTTCAAGCTTGGCAAGCCTACGGAGGGCGGCCCAAAGGCCGCGGTAACATTGTCCGCGTTTGGGCCAAATGGAGACTCGGCTGGTGCTATCGCCTGGAATGAAGGCTGTCGATCGCATGTTTGAAAAGCGTCATAAAGACAAGCTGTAAGCGACGAGATCCATGACGGGTTCAAATCCCAGTTTCTTGTAGACTGGGAAGCCTAACTGCGTCGCATGCAAAAAAGCGCGCTTGAGCCCGGATTTTCCACATGCGTCCGCGAGGGCATGGTGGTTTAGAGCATGGCTGAAGCCGCGGTTGCGAAAGCTCTCTCGGGTGCAGACCAGTCCGACATACAGCACGTTATGACTCCGGATGATGGATGACACTGACACCGGCTCTTCATCAACATAAGCAATGTAGGCGAAGGCGGCCTCACGCCAAAATCCCCGATGAGTAAATTCTGCTCTGCAGATGGCAATCTCGGTTTTAAATACTTCTGCGACAACAGCTGCAAAATCGTCCGCTGCCTTTTGATGTGTAACGCGAGCGATATCAATGCCGATGGTGAGGTTGCGGCTGATAGGTGGCAGTTCTGTTAGCTCCATCCCTACGAGACTGAACTTCTTTACAAACCCGGACTTAGCCGTGGCCGCCTCTACGTCGAGATGGCTTAGATGATCAGGGCATAGGTAAAGCCAACCAGATTGCGATTTCTGCCGCATGTAATGTTTCGCATCAGCTAAACGGGATAACAGAGTCTCCTGGTTATCGATTGTGCCGCCCAACATCAGGCCGTTCCAAAGCTTGAACGGACTATCTGCCCAGAACCTGAAGATCCCGTCTTGGTGCGTGGTGTCGGCTTGTTGCCATGTGGATGCATAGATGCCCATCGCCGATGCCCACTGGTTCATTCCATCTTGCACTCGCTCACTTACTGCCGCCATTGTGATTTCCTAGATTTATATGTCAGGTTCTTGGCCAGTTGGGCCGGTAGAGTCGTTTGCCTTACTCCCACACCACGGAATCGATCAGGCGGTGCTGGCAATGATGACGGTGTTCGTCGCAGCTCATGATCTGCGGAGGAACGGCATTTGGCTGACACCCATGTCTGCGATAGCGTGGTGGTTTTGAGCGACCAGTGCGGGCGTTTCGATATTAATCACGCTCGTGGTCGCAGCACTATCGCGTAGGTGATTGGCTTCTTTCACGCAGCGTGGTCGATGGTAAATCGGCTCAGTTTCCGTATCGCCCGACCATGCCTAGTGCTTCCCTTGGCCGTGCGTCATCAGGATGTTCCAATCACGATCTCCACGAGATTGGGGTGGCCCGATGACAAACCGCGCCGGACGGCCGGCTCGATCTCATCTGCAGACGCCACGCGCTGGGAAGCCACGCCGAACGCCTTAGCCAGGGCCGCAAAGTCGATCGTGGGATCGCTCAGTTCCATTCCAGCGATGGTCGAATTGCCGCCTTTCTCGTATCCCTGAGCCACGGAATATCGCTTCAGAATGTTGTACTCTGAATTATTCATGATCACGAACGTGACCGGAACACGCAACCTAGCCGCGGTCCAAAGAGCTTGTGGGGCATAAAGAGCAGAACCGTCTCCCAGAAGCGCAACGACGGGCGAACGGTTCGTCCCAAGAGAAACTCCGACGGCGGCGGGCAAACCCCATCCGAGAATTGCGCTTCGCATAAACAGATAGCGGTGTACAGGGATCTGCTGAAGGAACGCTCTGACATGCATCATGGTTGCGGGCGCCTCATCCACGACGATGACGTCATCGCTGAGCGCGCTCAGCACGTCGCCGGCAGCAACGAGCGGCGTGATGGGCGTCCGTTGTCTTTCTTCCTCAATCCGCGCCGTTAAGGACGCTATCCGCTTTTCTCGCTCGGCCGCGGCAAAAGCGCGAACAGCGCCTACGGCCTGCTTATGATCTCGGGTTGCGTCGACAAGAAATGGGAGAAGAGCCGTCAGCGATGCCTTCAGGTTGCCGACGCAGGCAAGTTCTGTCGGATAAGTTCGCCCGGCTTCGGAACCATCATGGGTAAGCTGAAAGACCCTGCAGCTTTTTGGTACCGCCGGCCCATCACTGTAAAGGTAGGAAACAAAGGGATTGTCGCCCACTACCAGCACCGCCTCCAGCCCGGACATCAGGGCGTGCATGTCCATAGCGGTTGACGGCAGGTTCCCCTTCCAGAGGGGGTGGACCGCGGGGAAGGACATGCTGCCCGGCCAGGAAGGTCCGTAGACGGGGGCGCCGAGCACGTCCACGAGTTCGATGAGCTCCGAATTCGCCTCGCAAGCATCAACCTCGTCCGTCGCGATCACCGCTAGCCGGCCCGGCTGGAAGACTGCCAAACGAGCGGCTAGATCCTGTAGGCCGCCTGCGATAGTTGTCCTGTTTATGGTGGACGGAGATCCCGCGGTCGCTGATGTTTCTCTGGTCAGGGCGTCAACGGGCAGCGAGAGAAAAACCGGGCCGAAGGGCGGTGTTATCGTGGCTTGCAGACCTCGTCTGACAAGCGGGGGAATTTGATCGGGATGCAGCACTTCCCTTGCCCACTTCACCGCCGGCCCTGCCATCCCCAGCGCGTCACCGTAAAGAAGGGGGTCACTGAAACTGTGACGGGTATCCTGCTGGCCCACGGTAACAAGCATGGGGGTCTTGGCAATCTTTGAGTGCAGAAGAGCACCCATGGCGTGACCCAGACCGCCGGCCGTATGGAGGTTTACGAAAGCAGGTCTCCCGCTCGCTTTAGCGTAACCATCAGCCATCGCCACGACAGCAGTTTCTTGCAGACCGAGTATATATTGGATTTCGGGAAATTGCCGGAGCGCGTGCATGATCGGCATTTCGGTGGTGCCTGGATTACCGAATATGTACTTGATACCGGCGTCGGTGAGTACCTCTAAAAGCAATTGGGATCCTGTAGTCATTCCATCTCCTGATTATCAAATGTGGGGCATTCTAGAAGACGCCGATGACGGCTCGATTTCATTCCATGATGCTGCAAGACGGAGCTAGTGTTGTCCTTGTGAAATGGATGGCGGCTGATCTGGGGTGACAGATAACGAGTAGTCACAGGGTTTGATTCATTGAAAGCGTCGCCCCATGCCTGAAATCAGGTTTTGGCTCTAGTGACAGCCTTCCATTGCGCTACGGCACGGAGGCGGTGAATGTGGATTGAATAAGCTGAGCGTTTCCGATGCGGCAGGACGAAGAGATTTCGAACCGATGGAAAAGCCGAGAGAAATGTTGCAAGCCGCTGACAGATCGAAATCCTTTGCATCACCCGTTCTCGTTTTCGAAGTGGTAGGTAGGAATTCTCCCCACGATTGGTTAGGCCCTCGTCTGATCGATGTTCGTCAGGAGGCATCACGTCCCGTCTCGCCGCACCATATGAGCGCGCGGCTAATCGGGATGTTGCGCTTCGGCGCCAGGCATTGCTCCTTCAGCAGACTGAACTGCAACCGCTTGGCAGCATGGGACATATTGTTTGATGAAGTGGACAGCGATTAGCCGAGAAACCTGACAAGTTGCTCAGCAATACGTACGGGCTGTTCCTCGGGAACCCAGTGACCACAATCTTTGATCACACCGCCTTGCACATCATCCGCGAGTTGTCGGAACTGTTCCAGCGGCCCGAGCCCCATCGAGCGATCACCACCTACTGCCCAGACCGGTATTGTCAGCTTAGTTTGAGTGAGCAAAGCCAGGGCTGCGAGTTCTCCTGGAATCGCGCGGTATACGCCGACCATGCCGCGAATGCCTCCTGGAGAGGCGAGGTGGCGAGCATAATCGGCTAATGCGCTATCCTCAATCGCGTCAAGATAGGCGTACGTTCGAAAGAATTCTTTCAAATATGCACGCTCCCGACCTGCAATTAGCAGTTCTGGTAGATGGGGGTGCGCGTAAAGGCCAATATGCCAATAACTGGCCAAGACAGGTGCAAGCGTCGGCGACGGTGTACCAAGGATCGGCGCTTCCATAATACCAAGACGCCGCACGATTTCCCTGTGCTTCGTTGCGAATACATAAGCAACGATACCGCCGAGGTCATGGCCGACCATGTCCACGGATCGAATGCCGAGTTCTTGTAAGAGTTGGCGGACATCTTCCACCATCGTCTGAAGCTCGTAGCCGCTCTCTGGCCGATCACTATCCCCATAGCCGCGCAGATCAGGTGCGACAACCATTCGATCGGCCGGCAGAAGCGGTATCAGCTTACGCCACGACAGTGAGGTTTGCGGCGAACCATGAAGTAGAACGAGCGGGTAACCCTCCCCGCCAATGCGATAGCGAATACGGACACCATTGACCATCGCGTCCCGTTGTTCCAGTTCTTGCCAAAGCATCTACTTCTCCGTTGCGGTCTATAAAAATCGGATTTGTCTCTCCTCAGCCGAAGCGCGCACCATGCCTGGCCAAGTGAGGTGCCCTTTGGGAAAACAGGTTCCGGTCCGGGCTGGAAAGTGCGTGTTTGGATATGCGGCAGTCGAGCAGCGCCCGCGGCGGAAACTTGTCAAAGTCCACTACTGATCTGATACCGAGATCATTTAGCGCTGATCGCCAAACGCTTCACCGGAAACGGGCGCGCAGAACCGGACATGCGGGGATCTGGCAAGCGTCCCGGTATGTGACCTGTCATCGCGATCTCCCTTTCGACTTGGCGCCGCTCAATCTGAAAAGCTGAAACGCGCCTCGCCCCTCGTGCCAGCGCCGCTTTGATGATTACAGCGGGAGCTTACCCCGTAGTCGTCGCGCCCCCTGGCAATTTCGTCGGGGGCAAACCACTGTCCTAGGAGAGCTATATATCGACCAACAGTCGTCGCGGCAACTCGCATGTGCAAGCGGCCTACCGCACTCAACAATGCGTTGAATTATCCGGCTTTAGGCTCTTCCTTCAGAAGCGAGATGTGCATTAAGTAAAATCCTGGCTCGCATTCGAATGAATACCTAAGCCTCGATGCCGTGTACAGGGACAAGAATAAAGCGTGATGATGCCGTCGTCTGATCCTCGCATGGACGATACCTTCATCAGCCGCGAACAAGTCGCTCGATCTGGCCGTCTTCAATCATGGCAAGGCGATCGTTGCCCCGCAATACCGTGTACATCGCCAATACCGACCTTGTCGGCAGCATCTTCTACACCGGGCCCTGCGGTCTCGAGTGTCCAATCGCTGTTGCTTAAGCCCAAACGGCCCGTTCAGCGATAAATTTATCCTATCAAACTGCTTAAAGTCCTGGATGACATCGTGGGTGCCGCGTTCGCGACGCTTGCTTCAACGCTATCCCTGAGCCGGCCAAAAGTCAGTCCGAGATATTTCCCTCGTTCGCGAAATAGAAACCGTTTATACCCATTTTAGAATCGTTTTCGCCCAAGTGTCTCTGAGTTTCCAAACTTCCAACGGAAACATGGGTGCAGACGAAGATATTTTGCTCCTCTGAGGACATCATGATCCCTTAGATATGATCTACTCTAAATACTCTTATGGTAGTCCAGGATGACTGCTTAACACACGCCATGCTGGTACCACGATGCGTAAGATACGCCGATTCCCGCGCGTCATATTATGCCTGCTAAAATACTCCGTTCGTATAGTAGTATTTACGCTGAACTTATATTAAAACGCATGTCAACAGCCATAGATCTTATCCTATTTTACTTTCGTTTAGCTGAGATTTACAGATATTAGGTAGGTCTTCCGGGAGGAAATGGAAAATGGCCAACGTCGACGGTTACGGTCTTAACGCTGAATTTGCGAAAAAGCTTTCGGCTGTTTTAGCAGCTTGCGCAGCTAAAGGCTTCAACTTCAAGATTTCGCAGGGGTTGAGAACACCCCAGAAACAAGCTGAATACTATTGTAAATGGGCAAAACGGTCGCCGGCCGACATCGATAAGGCCGCGGACAAAATGGTCAAGGACGGCGCGCCATGGCTTGCGTCTGTACTGAAATCATATCGCGATATTCCAAGACAGGCAGCTTGGTTAACAAGTGCTCTGCCGGGCGGTGGTTGGCACCAATGGGGTGAGGCTGCCGATTGCTATTGCTACAAGGCTGGCAAAATGGTGACGGACGGCAGCGACCCTTGCTACAAGTTCTATGCAGATACGGCTATATCCATGGGTCTTACCGCAGGTTTCTATTTTTCGAAACAGGATTCCGGACACCTGCAACTGTCGCCAAAAGATAGTGCCGCCAGCACATATACGTGGGAGCATATCGATGAAGTTATGCAAGAGCGCTTTGGTGATAAGGACGTGGTCGCCCTTTCCGAGGGGATTACCGATGATGATCTCTTAAAGACTTCAAAGTCCGCCTTCGGACCGCCGATCGCCATGATGGCGACCAGTAAATATTTTAAGGACGATCCCGCACTCATAGCAACGCAACTGACACCCTCCTTCGCCTACATAACAAGCGGCGCATCGGGATCGCTTCGAGCCATGGCCGCACTATACAATCGGGTGGGCGGATTATTGGAGGCTTTCGGTAATAAAGAGTCGATCGATCCCGTTGCGGCGCTCGCCGTGTGGTACGTTGAGAGCAGTGGCCGCGACTTTACTCGCGGGTCGCCTATTATTCGGTTTGAGAACCACATTTTTTTCGACAATTGGGGCAAGAAGCACGTCAAGGAATTCAGCGAACATTTCAAATTCAGGGATATCCCGAAACAGAGACATAAAGATCACGAGTACCGCGTGGACACGACGGGTCCGTTCAAGAAGTCTCATGTTGACAGTCAGATTGTGGAATATGAGGCTTTTGGGCTTGCTAAGAAACTGGGGGGTGTTGAGGCCGCATGCCTTTCGACGAGTTGGGGGGGCCCACAGATTATGGGTTTCAACCACGAGACCCTAGGCTATCCATCTGCAACAGAATTGGCCAATGCATTCTCTGCAGACGAGCGTTGGCATGTTTTGGGTTTCGCCGATTTTTGCCGAGAAAATAGTCTCATTGATGACATCCAGACAATGAACTGGACGAACTTTGGAAAGATCTATAATGGCGATGGCGCAGTCTACGGCCCTAAGATCAAGGCTGCGTATGACCTAAAGAGTAAGTTGCTTAAGCTTCCAAAAGTGCCCTCCCCAGGTCCAACGACTTCAGGACTGTCCACCGCTCCATTCCTTTCGGCCGCTAATATCGCAGTCGATACGTCTCCTGGCGCGATCTATTGAAGCCAGATGGCGCGAAGACGGATACAAGGTCCGTCGAGCAAAGGTATAGTCGCTGTGACCCGCCACTGAACTTTCATCCGACGGCGATTAGAGCCTCGGCGGTTTTGAATACGCCAAGTGGCGCGGTGTAAGCAACCGGCGGAAACGCGAAGCTTTCATCTTGCGCAGCGTGGGATCCGGTAGCGGCGATGGTCCCGGCATATCTGCCGGGGTCTGATATCCGAGCGATGAGTGCGGCCGGAAATGGTTATAATCGTCGGCCCGTTCTTCAGTGGCGCTTCGGGCATGATCGAGCCAAAGAACAGGCTCTCGTTGAGCAGTTCGTCGCGCATCCGATCTTGGCGGCTATGGAAGAGACTGCCGCCCATCGCGAAGGATGTTCCGTTTCATGCTGGACCGCCATTCGAACGGCGCGGGCGCGGATTTCAGGAGAAAACTTGTTCGTCGTCTTGCTTGTCATAGACCCGACTTCTCACGAGTTGGGGTCTCCGGCAAACTCGGGGGGCGGTTAACACGAAGGGTCTGACTGAGAATGGCGTCGAAGAACTTCAAAGCCTACTTGCCGACATCAGGACGTGGGACGGCGGTATCCGCAAGTTCCTCATCGACGCACAGTGCGATCCTCAAATAATCGACCGCATCATGGTCGATGAGATGAAACGCGGCCCATAGCTTCCACCTCTCGACACCCCAAAAATGCCTTCGCCGGACGCTCACCGTCGAGCCGCCATCGATCAGATTATGGCCACAGCACGGGAGGAGTGTCTGGCCGCCCGCTCGCATTAAGCAAAGCGCTTCTTCAAGGTTAGCCTGGTCCTGCGCCGCTCCCGCAGCCGAATAAATGATCCGACGCCATCGCCGGAAACGGGACGCTGTCCCTGTCGAGGTCGAGAAGTAGCAGAAAACCTTACCCAAGAACGTCTACGAAACTCGGCGCCTGCGTTAGCAGGCGATCGTGATTCAGAGCGGTCGCAACCTATTCCGACGCGGGACTTGTGAAAAAGTCCCGATCAAGGCCCGCAGGCGCAATTTTGCCATCTCGCTGAGAGAATTTAAAAGCGATTGGCTGCCTCATCGTTCATGGCGGTTAACTTTGGAGCAAGCGCGTTCACTTGCCATTATTAAGGGCCCGCTTATAGTGATGGATTACCAAGCACTATTTAGAACAGTTTCGGTCAACTTGTCATGACGGCGCTAGCAGAAAAATGATTGATACTCGGTTTTCGACAGCGCTTCATATCATGGCGATCGTAGCGATCAATCAGGAACGAGCCAAGCGCACGACCAGCAAGTCACTCGCATCCAGCCTTGGCGCAAACGCAAGTTTTGTCAGAAAGCTTCTCGGCCCTTTAGTCGACGCTGAACTCTTGAAAGTTGTTATAGGTGGGCGTGGGGGCATGTACCTGACTCGGCCATCGAACAGCATTTTAATCAGCGAGATTTATAAAGCGGCAGCCCCAGAAAAGAAGATCTGGGAGACACGTAGCAACCTTCCATGTGTTTGTCTCGTGTCCCGCAATATTGTTAGCCTTTCCGATTTGCTCCAGGATAAGGCGCAGCGAAGTATGCTGGCAAGCTTGTCTGACTTATCGCTAAATTGTGTGGTTGAAAAACTCAAAGACTTCGAAGAACAAAGTTCCTCGTCAAGCCAACAGCTTGATCGACTCTAACAGGTTGTCGACTGGCGCTAGCGGAATCGTGCCGTGCGGGCAGCCGGACCCGAGAAATTTTCCAGCGGATGTCTTCGTCACCACTTTGTTATGATGCCGTGTTGTATCTATGATTATAACATCTATTTAAGGCCTGCGGCTCCCATCCGCACGGAGGCAGTTGTGGATTTTTTTGATTATTTTCGATCGCGGCCCTCATCCAAACGCGACGATGTACGAAAGCGATTTGGCAAGGCCGGCATGTGGGAGATCATAATAACCGCGATGATTTTGTTCGGTGCCTTCATCGTCTATCAAAATCTAACCGTGTCGCGGACGCCACGTAATGCAGCTAGCCAAATCGATAGCACCGATTGGAATGACGGCTCGATGGGTAAGGCTGAGCGTGAGTGCAGCCCATTCACCGTCAGGGCCTTGAGGACCTGCTAAGATCCCCGTCGGCCGCGAGAGCGATAAAACTCTGTTACTTCATCGTGTTGTGAACGTGCTCGTGTTGAGAGGAGGCTCGCGCGATCGAACTCGACCGGGTTGGTCGGTTCGTAATGTTTAACCGCATCTGCCTGATTTGAAGCGGAAGGCCAATTCATTTGCAGCGGGGGCTGTGGGTAAAATGGCGTGCCCAAGGTTTTCAGTTTCGTTGAAAAGATAACGGAGAGGTCGTTGGGAAACGACCCCTCCGCCACTGATCGGGGTCAACGATCAGTATCCGGCCCCAAGAGTGGATGTTTGGAGCTGTGTCAGTTTATTAGAAGTCGCGCTGGAAACGGAGGAAACCGAAGGTTTCGTCGTCGCCGTCGTCTTCGTCGTGATATTGGACGCTGAGCTTGCTGCGCAGATTGTCAGCAATCCGGTAGTCGATGGTGACGCCGGTCGTATAGGCGCTGCCGCCGCTGAAGTCGCCGTCAGCATCGATATCGATCTTGTCGAAGTACTGGAAGGCCGGGGTGACGGCCCACTTGTCGGTCAGCTTGATCTTGTATTCGGCTGCGACCGTCCATTCGGACGCTTCGTAGTAGTAGTTGGCGCCACTGGCCCAGATGCCAGCGAGGCCGAGAGTGCCTGGACCGATATCGGCATAAACGATAGCGCGGATGGCGCCTTCTTCGTTATCGGTATCGTAACCACCAAGCAGGTAGCCGCTAAATGCGCCGCTCTTGAACGAGACCTGGGCTGCAACGCCGAAGTTGTTCGGGCCTTCACCCGGCTTCTCGACATAGTCTTCTTCAAGTTCGTCGACCGAGACACCGGCTGCAAAGCTGTCGGTCTCGTACTGATAACGGATCGAGTTGTGGGTCGTCTCGTTGCTCGAGAGCGTGTCCGTCTCGCCGCTCAGATCGTCGTCCCACCAGCTGTACAGCTTACCAGCGCGGAAGCCGGCGATGTCGATATAGCCTTCATCGAGCAGGGTTTCCTGATCGGTGGCGTTGTCAGCGTTGGTACGCAGCGTGATAACGCCCGTGAGCGTGCCGTACTCGGTGTCGTTCTTGGTCTGGAAGGTAACCTGACCGCGAGTCCAGAAGTTCACATCGGAATCACCCGAGACGTTCTGGCCAAAACGAACTTCAGTACGGATGTAACCGCTGATCTGAAGGCAGGTTTCGGTGCCCGGGATGTAGAAGTAGCCAGTCCCGTAGGCGTCGCAAACGCGAACATATTCTACGGGCTCCGGCTCGGCGGCGACGATAGCGTCGGCTGCAGACGCAGCGGAGCCCGACGCGAGAACCGCGACCGACGCCATCAACATTTCTTTGATATTCATCATCTTACCCTCGAATGAACAAAAGACTCCCCCGCGGATTGACACCCACGTCTCTTGTTCCTGCTTGTTTCTCTGGCCTTGGCGCTGCGGAGGTTGCAGGATTAACTGACAGAGATTCTCAGCCGTATCAATAAATATAACATCTGAGGCGCCGGATGTTTATCAAGGGGATTATAGGTGTTGCGCTGCAGCAACAGGAATGACCGCCACCACCTCCCACCGCTGCAGCAAATACGACGCCATCATTCAATTCCTGCCAAGGCGGTCCAGCTAGATCCCGGAAAGCCCTTGGAGCATCTTGTCCATTTGGGACAGTGGCTTGACGAGTGGTGCGAACAAGGCACTCTTATAGGAATTGAAAAAGGTGTCGACAAGGGCGCTGTACGGGATCCATATTGCCCTCAAGCACATCATCTATATTGTCGGCGTTGCGACCAGCTACGCCACGAAAGCAATATCGGCTCGCATCGCCAAGGAGGATGCGGTCTGCGTGACGCTTCTGCACCAACGGGCCAATCGACATCGCTTCACCCCGACCCTTCAGGCGCTGCTGCCTCAAGTTTCCGGATGATCTCAAGTCTCGCGACGGCCGCCTCTTCTAGACCGTCCCAGATGTCTCTGAGCTTTATTGCATTTAAGATCACGTTGGGGCCAACGTCGGCGACCATCATTTTTTCGATAACGATCGATACTGACTCCCTGCCCTTGGCGACCTGCCTTACCAGTCGCTCCGCTTGCACCGACGTCAGCGTGGGGTCCCCAATCACAACGGCTGAATTGCGGGAGACCAACCCTACCGCAGCGGTCTCTTTTCTGATCAAATCCTGCCAATCGGTCATTGAGCCCTCATCCGCCGAATGATGATGTACAGCCGTTGCACGTTTCGGGGAATCACATTTCTTGGGGACCCTAGGACGGCCAGTACGCTCGCTGCAAATGCAAGGTGCCAATGCCAAACTTCACTTCAAGCATCAAACTCAGCGCCATAAGGCGTTTGGCCGCGAAGCTCAGCCCTACACCCAGCGCCTGCCACTCAGGCCTATTGCGCTCGGCATTGTTGTTGCTCAGGTCGTCTGACATCCTCTGATTTGTCCTTACGACGCGGATGAAATGCGCACGCGAAAAGCCGCCCAGAGAGAGGCTAGTGAGGACGATATTGGATGTTCATGTTACTCGAACCGCCGCCACGCTCAGCCCTGACGGGGGTGGCACAACGAGGCCCGGTCGCAACGAGGGATCGGGCCTCTGCCTGTTCCTCGCCAATACAACATTTCGTGCGATGTGGGCTTTAACCTGTGGTTAATCCTACTTTCTTAGAATCAGGTTGTTCCGGTTGGAAGAGACTCGCGAGGATGATCCTGGCGGGTCTTTTTCTTTTCTGGAACCACCTTGGTCAAAAATCGGTGCGCAACAGAACCCTTCCATTATCAAAATAAGGTGCCCCGGACGCGGGACGCTCGATGGATGGCCAGACCAGCGTTCGGACTTTCTTTTTCAGCTCCCCTGACTAGCCGGCTTCGGCGGGTATCTTTTCGCTTCAGGTCGCGGCCCTGGATCAAGTTGAGCCTCCTCTGCGGTGGACTTTTTTAGGAATGAGGCGTGGGGTCACCCCATTATCAGTTGTTCTGAACCGTTGGCGCTGGTGGCTGAGTGTTTAGATGCGCACCCGCTGACCGTCAGGAAACGGTGCCGTTGTGCTTGCGCGATCCCACTCGACAACTACCGCAACGCTCAACAGACTTGCACATTGCTACGTCAAGTCAAAAGCTGATTCGGCTCGCCTTGCGGAGCGCGCGCTCCGAATGGTTTCTGAGGATCCATCGCTCCTCGATGGCTCCGATATCGATAAGGCATCGTTTAGTCTCGCAATCCTGTAGTGACAGCTATCGCCCGGTTGCGGACATCGTCATCTTCAAGCATGGTGTGGCGTGGTAGGAGAACTTGTCCAGATACGAGCCGCGCGCGCCGATGACATCGCGGCCATCGGAGAAATAGTCGTAACGTCATGGCGGCATACATTTGATGGCCTTATATCTTCCGACTTTCTTGCAGCGCTGACTGTCGAGCAACAAACCACGCGACATAACAAGACCTTTTCCAACCCGAAGACCATCTATCGCGTTGCGACTACCAAACCCGACGGAGTCGTTGGCTTTGCGTCAGGAGGGCCAAGTCGCCATGTTGAGATTTTTAGGGGTGCAGAACTTTACGCCATCTACCTTCGACCAGCATTTTAACGTCAAGGTATCGGTCGCGCTCTTTTCGAAGCGGTTGCTAAGCAATTGATGAAATCCAGTCCGGACGGTTTTTATCTCAGTGCACTCTCGGTAAACCCAAACCGCCAGTTCTACTCCGCAATGGGCGGTAGCAAATTGAGTGTCCCAGATGTCCAGCTTGGAAGTGAGCTTTACTCTCAGGTCGGCTTCGCCTGGAAGCAGTTCGCTTAGTCACTGATGGCCGCTCCAGCGCATAGCCTCGCCCTCTGTTGAGTAGGAGCGGCCTAAGGCCGCCCGCAAAGCCGTTAGACCTGAGCCTGGCCACCGTCTGCGAAGGTTTCGACGCCATTGACGAAGCTCGAGTCGTCGGATGCAAGGAACAGGGCCGCCTTGGCGATTTCTTACGATTCACTAACCCGGCCCAACGGTATCCGCCAGGCGGCCGGGTCGACAAGCCCTGCTGCTGATCCTTGTTGTCGCTCACCGGCTCGAGCGGGCCTCGGGTGCGGGTGGCGCCTGGCGAAAGAACGTTCACGCGGATGCCGTATCCTTGAGCTCCAGCACACAGGAACGAGCGAGATTACGAACCGCCGCCCTCGAGACGGAATAAACCGAAAGAGGCGCTGTGCTTCGGTGCAGGCGGTGGAACAGTAGGTAACCTTGCAGGTCACGACGACCGCGCGTACTTCCCTGCGGGAATCGACTTCATCGTTGAGGGGCATCATCGGCCAAAGCTTGCCTGACAGTCTCCCACGGTCTGGTCTGTCCGAATTGAGATGCAACCGTTCGTCACGGTTGCATCTGCTTCGCCCGCCGCCGTAGTCGTCCCCTCTCGGGTCCTTCCGGCCCGACTGATAGGCTAGACCTGCAGAATGTATTTCATGCCAATGACTTCTACCCGGCACTCTTCCGGTCACTGACCCGCAGAGTGCCAGGCAGAACGTCTAAATGCTAGTTTTCGCTCCAGAACTCGGTGACAGCCTTGGCGAATTCACCACCGCATTCTTCAAGGACGTAATGCCCGCATCCGTCCAGGACCACACCACGTACTTTCGATCCAAGTGGATTGGTATTCTTTTCCATGGCGGGGCCGAGACTGCCAGCACCCGCAATCGTCAGAATTGGCATTTCCAGCTTCGCAGACATGCGTAATTTGGCTTGCGCGAGCCCCTCATCGCTGAATGCCTGGCGGTAGTACTCAAAACCTGCTCTCGCGGCCCCCGGCGCAGAAAAGACCCTGACATACTCATCCAACGCCGCTGGATCGATCATCCATGCCCGCACTGACTTGTTAGCAAAAAGCCAGGTCAGATAGGCACGTTCGTGCCCCTCCACAAGCATTTCAGGGAGGTCGCTGAGCCGGTTAAATCCGAAATGCCAAGATTTGACGTTTTGAGCATCATTGGGGATCGTGGCAGCTGGAGGAGTGCCCGGAATGAGAGCTTCGCTCAATACAAGACGGCGGACATCTTTCGGATAAGCACTGGCATGGGCATAGGCAATCCATGTGCCGACGTCATGGGAGACGATGTCAACCGGCCCTTTCTGCGTAAGACCGGTTTCTATGATGAAAGCATGTATATCGTCCGAGGCAGTTTTGAGATCGTAGCCGGTAGCGGGCTTTGCGCTATCGCCGAACCCCCGGGGGTCGATTGCATAGACCTTGCGGCCGGAAGCTACCAAGTCGTTCATGACATGACGCCAAGCATACCAGCTTTCAGGCCAACCCGGGATGAGAATGACCGGATCACCCTTACCAGCGGTCACATAATGCAGGAGCGTCCCGTTCGCGCTGACAGCATTCTCTGAAAAGTCAGGGGCCGAAAAAATTGATGTCGCTTTTGCCGCATCGGACGCGGACACTGGCGTGAGACTGGCCGCGAAAATGGTCCCTGCTGCAATCCAGCCCAAGCCTGCACTCACTATCGCCTTCATTGTCAAATTCGTCATCTATCGCTCCTTTCGTTGCTTAGAGTTCGCATTTAGGGAGCACTTACTTCCTAAATGCATGATGATCTTGGCTACGATTGTCTCGCTTCAGAGGAAGGAGACGATCTGCTCCACGGTCGCTGTCATTTCGGCGCGTGTTCGTCCGCTTTTGCCTGCGACGCGAAAACCCTGCGTAAGGCAGAGAAGAGTGTTCGCCGTTACAGTTGGATCTAGTGCTCTAACCAATGACCCGTCGGCCTGTCCGAGCTTGATCAAATCTCGGAAGCGCTTCTCCATGCGCTGGCTTGCCTGTGCGACCATCGACGCCATCTCTGGATCGAACGTCGTCAGGTCGGTCGTGCTGCCTACGACCAGGCAACCCATTCTTCCCTCCGCGCCGTGGGACGTTTCGGCCAGGAACGTGAGAGCTGCTCGAAGCTTGGCTCGACCCGTCTGATGTGCCTGTAGCGCTGTTTCAAGTGCGAGGTGACGGTGTTGGACGTAGCGCTCGAAGACGGCGATGAAGATCTCTCGCTTGTCTTTAAACGCCTTGTAGATACTTCCGGGAGTCAGCCGCATCGCCACCCCGAGATCGGTCAACGATGTATCATGATATCCGCGCTCTCGGAACAGCAGCATGGCCGCATCCAAGGCGCGATCCATATCGAATTCGCGGGGACGACCTCTCCCGGAATTACGCTGCTTTGTACCAGTTTCCATGAGATCACTTTAGGGAATGATCACTTCCTAATCAAGTGATTTTAAGAAAAATGCACTACCGTCGCCGAAAAGATGGATGTCGCGGAGGTCGGCTATAGCGACCGTGACCCAATCGCAAGCTGACAAAAATGCCGGAAGCTCCACCTGAAACCTCCAACGCAATCAACGGGCCGCTTGAGGTGTCGCTTCGCTTGCTGGACGGGGAAAAGCGGGTTGGGGCCGCATTGGCAACCGAAGGACTGGACGCAAAGATCAACGACGCACCGTTCGAGGTTCAGCTGCCTCGCACTTGCTGGACGCCGAACGAAAACAGGCCCGGAGAACGGGTTATCGAGGATCTGCGGCCGCGTTTTGCTGCGAAGCGACATCCGGTAGCGGCCTTCGAGCTCGAAGGATTGGGCATTGAAGATTTTACTCTCCGGGCGAAATTGGAGGCCGTTTTCGGGGACGTTCAGCTCTGCCCGATCGAAGCGCCATCCTTGCGGCCGCCGTCACCCGAAACGTCGCGCAGCTAGCCGCGCTGAGCATCAAACGCTCGCGCCGCTCACGGGGGATACGCCGTTTCTTCCGCTCAACGCCCAGCGTTGGCACCCCGAAGTCGGAGAGCAGGTGATAGCCTTCGGCTTTGCGTGCTGCGGCGGAATAGATCAAGAAGATCGACCGGATAATAAGGGCGGATGCCTTACTAAGAGCTCCGTGATCGAGACTGCGAGGGGATTACCCTTGTGCTGAGGCAGAGGAGATGCACTTTTCGCGCATCAAGGGATTGGGGCGCTCGTGTCGAATACGGCGCCGTGCAGCCGCATCAGTTGATCGACGCGGTCGGGATGGTCCTGGAACCGCTGGCCCGTCATCTCGGCGAGGTCGGCGGGTGGCACCCTGTCGAACATAGCATAGCAAATCTCCCCATTGTTATGACGGGAACGATAGGCAAGGCCATCGAGGCGCGGATAGTCTTCGAAGAGCGCCAGAGCGAGCGCCCGCGACGGGGCGTAGTCATCGACGGCCGTGATCGACGCGTCGACACCATGAAAAAGAAGCCCCTCGTCCATGATCTTGGCCAGAACGAGAGGGCGTTTAAGGCGCAGCGGGGTCCACATCCGCTCATCGACAAATGCCCTCCGGACGATGCGATTTGCCGGACGATGTAGGACCGTTTCAACAAATGCACCCTCAAGGCGTTGGGCCGCATATAGAGCCCGGAACTGCGCCGCTGGCGCGTCAAACCTGCTTGCAGGCGGGCTGCCGGGAGGCGGCCCGAAAAACTTCGGGCCGTGCGATTTACGGTGGACACGCACGATGATGTCACCGGTGTCCAGGGTGACAGAGCACAACCCGGAAGGAAATCTTGCTGTCGGCGCGGACGGGATCGGCACGCTCAGACCTCATCGGCGTCGGCGCCTAGATACGCTCTGGCAGCATGCACGACATCGTCGATGCGTCCCTCGGCCAGCGCGTGTCGCGGGGCATCCGCGAGATTCGGATCGGGGTCGATCAGGAACTGGAGCGCCGACCACCGGCCAGCACCACTGGTGTCGAATAGCTTGACGATCTTTGCCAATCCGGGGACCACGGCCGTCTTTTCGCCCTCGTCTACGAACTGGAAGCGCGGCAAGGTGAGCTCTGTCCCCTGCATTATGCCGAGCGCTGAACCAAGCTTGACTCGCTTGTGGAGCGCTTGCCTGCTCGTCTTGAGCAGTGTTGCACCTTCAGTCAGGCTTACGCCGCCTCCCGCACGGTCGAGCAGAGCGCTGCTGATATCGGCGAAACGCTGTTCGTCGGACGGCTCGATCTGCTGCGAGGCCGCCTCGACCTCTGCTAGAAGATCGGCGGACAGTCGAAACTGATCGGTTGCGAGATCGATATGTTTTGCCAGCTCCATGAACGCGCGGGGGCGATCGTACTGGCAGAGCCGGAGAAGCTCGGTGCGGGCCGGTGTCAAGTCGCTGAGGATGACGAACGCATCGATGGCGAGCCGCTCCGCACGTGGGGTCGGCGTCCAGTGATGCACAAGCGCTTCGCGAACTTCCCGCGACCGCGCCAGACAATCGTAGACGATGTGTATGTACCAGGATTGCTTCGCCTTCGAGCCGCGAACCTGTGGCTGTCGGAATTTCGGAACTTCGAAATCTGAAACCGCTGCCTCATGGAACGCAGCGCTCATCAAGACGGCCGCATTATGAATGCGAGCGTTGAATGAACAGACCAGATCAAGCGCGGGGCTCACGGTCAATTCTGAAGAAACATTGTGTGAGGGGCGACCGAGGGGGACGCCCCAGAGCTTATCATTGGATCGGACGTGCCAATCGGTGCTGTTGTATGGGAGGAGCAGCCTGTGCCCGACGCGCCGGGCTTCCCCCTCAGTTGGAATTCCGGCAGCGGCCAAGGCGTCCAGGATCGCGGCGTACGAGCCGATCGAGGACGAACTAACTATTAGAGCTGTGAGATAGTCGGACAGGCTTTGGCCCGCCTGTCGTGCCCGCAGCTCCGCGGCCGCGCGCACGACAGGATGAAGATCATTTGCTATCGAGGCATAATCACTCATCAAGGTACTCATCGGGCAAGCGCCCGAGGGCACTCGCTTAGCAGGTTGATAGTCAAGGTTGATATATAGATTAGGTCGGTTACTATCAACCCCGAAGCCCGGACATGGGCTGACCTCATTCTTCTTCATTCATGTCCCAGCACAAACGCGCAACCTGATCGGGCTCGCTCAGGCCTTCAAGATTGGAGTACACGTGCAAATTAGTGGCAGCGCAGCTTTTCACCGCTCGGCAGGGACACTCGTGCTTAGCGAGATCCAGGCCGACTGCAATACCTTCTTTCGTGGAAGGTCCTCCCGATTGCGACACTTGAAAGTCACAGTATCGCACAACGATGCCGGGTGCCGAGAACAACCCCATCAGTTCGCTGCAGAGGGTTGTTCATTGAAGATAGAAAGATGCAGGCCAAAGAAAACCCCGCCGTAGCGTGTAACTTTACAGGTTTGGTGGCTGCCCCTACCCTTGTTGAATTGATTCGCGATGGCAGATTCCAATGGATCCGATAACAGACCTTACACCCAGTCCCGCCCCCCACCCCGGCGTTTTCGTTCGCTCAAGGATTATCGGTCCGAAAGGACTAACGGTAACGGACGCGGCCTATGCGCTTGGCGTACACAGGGTCGCTTTGTCGCGATTTTTGAACGAACAGGCGTCGCTTTCTTGCGAAATGGCCATCCGCCTCGAGAAAGCGTTTGGAGCAGACATGGAATTCCTGATGCGCATGCAAAACGAATATGACATTGCCCAGGCGAAGCTGAAATTCGACAGCGTCGAGGTTGCTCGTGCTGTTGATGCCAAACCGCAAGCTCTTCTCGATCGCACTCGTTCCATGCCTTCGGGCCTGACCACTAATATGCGACGTTCCTGAAGATCGCTCCACTTAGAACCAATTTTGAATTCAAAATGCGGAAAGACATAATGGCAAAAACTGCCCTCAAGATCGTCGCCGGCCGGGACCTGATTTCAGCAGAGGCAAAGGTTTCAAAGGCGCCGAGCCAAAAGACCACGAAGGCCAATGCTGCCATGCATCCGCGCGTCGTTGATGATGAGATTTTCTTGTCGTCGGCCTTGCGAAGCAAAGCGTACTACGCCGATGACCATACCATCATCCTGAACATGGACGTTGCAGAAGCGCTTGCGCTCCTTGCTCGGTCCGAGATGCTTGTCAATTGTATCGTCACCTCACCACCGTTTTATGGTCAGCGCGACTACGGCGTCAATGGCCAGATCGGCCTCGAAGAGCACCCCTCTACATTCATCGAAAAATTGGTCGCGACCTTTAGCGCCTGTGGCCCGATCCTTGCCTCAAACGGCAGCATGTGGGTCAACATCGGCGATACCTATTGGAGCGGAAAAGGCGAGCACAAGAGCGGGGAGCTCAAGCAGAACGCTCGTCGCTTCGGTATTCGTCCTCAAGACAAGAAGGGGGATGGAAAGTGGTGTGTACCGAAGCAGCTCCTTCTCATCCCACATCGTTTTGCGATCGCAATGCAGGATCAAGGATGGACGGTGCGAAACGATAACGTCTGGCTAAAGCCAAACCCCATCCCCGACCAAGTGCGCGATCGCTGCTCGATATCGCACGAGTATGTGTTCCATTTCGTCAAGGAGCGTTGGTACTACTTCAACAAGGACCATGTGGGACGGCTGACGGATGCCGGCTCCTTCCTCCCTCCCTTGGATACCTGGGAAGTACCACCCGTGCGGGGAATGCATCACGGACATAAGGCGCGCTTTTCTGAAGAGCTCGTTCGTATTCCCGTTCTATCAACAACACCTGTTGACGGGGTCGTTCTTGATCCCTTCGCAGGAAGTGGAACGAGCCTCGTGTTTGCGCGAAAGCACGGATTCCGCTCCATAGGCATCGATATCAACAAGGACTTCTGCAAGATGATGGTCAAAAACCTCGAAAAGGTTGAGGCTGCGGCAATCTGATGGCCCTCTATCTCTCGGCTGAGCGCGTCAGAACAGCAATTCATCGGCTTGGCGCATCGCGTGCAAAAAGGACCTCGCTTTTCGATTTTCTGATCGTGAAACGAACCCTGGCGATTAAGGGCGCCTCAGCGGTGGCGATTGCCGAATCGGAAGGTGCCTTCATCCAGGCACTTGAAGAGCTTGCAGCCACCGCTTCCGGCGACGAGGACCATTACTATTTCAATCCCTTTGCACTTTTGGATGGCAAGACGGGCTATCGCCCGAAACGTTACCGCTCCAACGGTCCGAACACGACGATTGCCGGCCCGACCTGGCGTGGAATAATCGACCTTAACGAGGAGAAACCTCGCAAGGCGAGCCTGGCAAAAGGTTACGAGGAACGCGTCGCCGGACACGTCCTAAGCGGCGACAGGCGAAAGGCGCTGCCCAATCTTACCGACGTCGCTGTCTGGTTTTGGAGAGGCCGGGATCTTGAAAATATCCTGGCCGGCCTTTCGACCGACGCCGAGCGGTTGGGGCAACTCACCGAAAAATTCAGCCAAGAGGTAGATCTTACCCCCACTGAGGTTGAGGCTGTTTTCGATAGCGCACTTGATTCACAAACGACACCAGACGGCAGCTCCTTCGTCACCGAGCCTCCCTCGCCTGAAACCTATCTGCCCGTGCGCTCGCTTCCAACAGCCGAGACGAAAGAGGAAAACCTTTCCGAAGTCTCTTTCGCACTGGTGACAGCCCTTGCGGCGAAGAACTTCGCCATTCTCACCGGACCATCCGGGACTGGAAAATCACGTGCGGCCTTGAAGCTTGCTGAGGGGCTGCAGCGGTATCACGCGGGTCAAGTCGAAGGATCGATTTTCGAACTTGTTGCGGTTGGCCCTGACTGGACCTCGCCCAAGCGGCTGCTGGGGTTTCGCACGCCGTTCGGCAAAGAACGAAAGCTGGCGGACGGTACCTCCTCCAATGAAAGTTATGAAATCACCGACGCCATTCGCCTGCTCCTCCGTGCAAGCCACCCCGATGCGGCAAATATCCCGCACTTTCTCATCTTCGATGAAATGAACCTTTCCCACGTCGAAAGGTATTTCGCCCCGTTTCTATCGCTGATGGAGGCAACGAGCATCTTGGACGCAGAAAGTGGGATCTCGCTTCTCGGCGTGGATGACCTGAAGTTGATTGCAGCCGTCCTGCAAGCGGAAAACCCCGGCAGTCGGGAAGCGGCCGCCGCCACGTCGATGATCGCAGAAGGACGCGATTTCATTTTACCAGCGAACCTGTTTTTTGTAGGCACCGTCAACGTCGACGAAACAACCTACATGTTCTCCCCGAAAGTGCTCGATCGAGCCCACGTCATAGAACTCGATGCAGAGCGGCCGAGTGATTACCTTCTTGCCGACAACCGAAGCGAACCTGGCGGCACCGTCAACATTGGCCGCGCCGATGTCGCGCTCAAGCGGGGGATAGAAGCGCGCGAGACACGTAGATTTGCGGTATCGAACCCGGCAACTATCCTCGAAACACTCAGCGAAGCCGGACTTGCGCCAGCAGAGGTCGAACAGGTTCGAAGAGGACTGATTACCGCACTCGATGGAACCTATGATCTACTTTCGCCGGTCGGATTTTCGTTTGGCTACCGGATATCGAAGGAAATATTCATTTTCGTGACGGAATGGATGATAACCAAGCTGTCTGATGGAACTGATAAGGCGGCAGTCATGGGAAATTGGCAGGCCGCGCTCGACCAGGCCGTATTGCAGAAAATCCTACCGAAAATCCATGGCAATCGCCGAAACTTGAGTGATAGCCTGCGCGCGCTATCCGCCTTCTATGCCGGAAAAGACAGCCATTCGTCGCCAAGCGCCAGTTACACGATGGGGCTCGGCACCAAGGTAGCTATTTCTCCTGAAGGCAAACTCGACATAGCTAGCGACAGCGAGCAGCTTCCTCGCTCACGCAAGAAACTTGATGCCATGCACGATCGCCTACAGGCGAGCGGCTACGTTTCTTTCGTCAGTTGATATCATGCCCGTCTCTTTGCATAGGATCCGCTTTTCGTGGAACAACGGGGCCCATCTCGAAATTGAATGGTCGAAGGGTCGCGGGCGCGAAATCGGCCCGCTTGCGGACATCCCGTTTTTATCCTTTGCTGAAGAGGAGCTCGAACCAGACGCAAGTGACGCAGGCGGCATTCCGCCGATTTGCTGGCGAGCCGACGCGCCGGTTCTGTTCGAGCGCTTTCAACTGCGTGAAAACACGGAGTACCTTGTCGATGTGACGCTTCCTCAAACGCTTGCCTCCCTGCTTCAGCAAGCACCCTATCCAAAGGGGTGGCCATTCAAGGAACGGCTTGCGACCGTCTTCAAGTCTGATCCTACGCGCCGCTGGCGCAGCAATGCTGATGGCAGCACGACGATCCCCGGCTTGCTCAGATTGCAAAGCCATGCCGGCCTCCTCGACCTAAGCTTGGCTGACGACAACGCTTTGGTGGCCGAAATTGTCTGCCGGAAGCTGGGTTATCTGGAGGAGTTTAGGGCTCTTCTCGACGAGGTCGCCGAAGAGACATCGGAATTGCTTTTGCAATACGAAAGTCCCGTCAGCGCCTCCTTCAACCTGACGGATGTCACACCGCAAACAGAAGCAGCCTTGCTCTTCCAACTGCGTCACATCATGTCAGGCAAGAACCTGCCCGTGGCATTGAGCGAGATCAGGCGCTCCTTCCACACGCGCCTTGATCAGTGGCGGGGCATGGAAGATATCACTTCCGCCCAGGAGCCCGATCTTGTCGCCTTTCTCGAAGAGTTCGAACCTTCCACGATGGTGAAGGGTGGTCCTTTTGCGACGCTGTTCCGGGGATACAGCCCGCGTGAGTTTCCCATCATCGCGTCGTCGGAGACGATCGATACTGCCGAAAATCGCTATGCGAAATTCTTTCTCGAAGAGCTTCAGATGATCGCTCACCGTCTTGCAGCGAACCTCGCAAAGGGCGGCAGGACGGCATCTATTCGCGAGGTCGAAAACTGGATCGATACGATCGATGAAGAGCTGCAGTCAGAACCCTGGCGCGAGATCGGCCCTTTTCGGAATTTCCCTTCGAATTCTCAGGTGCTGCAAAAACGTAGAGGGTATCGCGAAATACTCAAGCTCGACCTCTCGCTGCAAATGAGCCTTGAATTGCCTTGGAAACGAGCAGAGGAGCTGGGTGACGGGTTGATCGGCGATATTCGTCCGGTCAGCGAGCTCTACGAATACTGGTGCTTCTTTCTGCTGCGCCGCACCCTGGCTGAACTTGCCGAAAGCGAACTTGAAGGTGACGGCTCACTGATCGATCGAACCAGTAATGGCCTGCAGATCCGCCTCCTCAAAGGGAAACGGAGCCGGATCGGCTTCGTCTATCGAAGGGATCGAGGTCGCGTTCTCAAGATGAATTTGTTCTACAACCGGATCTTCCCTCGCCCGACGGATGATCGATCAGGCTGGCACGGCAGCTATACCGCCAAGTTCGACCCAGACTACAGTATAGAGATTGTTGTCGAGGATAACGGTATTGCCGTGAAACGGCACTGGCTGCACTTCGATGCGAAGTATCGGCTTGAGACCGTTGACTTCGAATTGCCGCAAGACGGCGATGTCAGTCAGGAGGACGAGGCCGGCGACGCCGACTATGAAATGGAGCTGGCCCGCGTTCATCGACGCGACGATCTCTTCAAAATGCATACCTATCGCGACGGGATCCTGGGCAGCCGCGGCGCCTATATCCTCTTTCCAGGAAACGGTGCGACCGTTCATCTCGACGGCCGCCGTAAAAATCTGTTTGTCCGTCATCCCTCCGCGTTTAGCGGCAATACCGATTATCTCTTTCCGAGCGTTGGCGCGTTTGACCTATGCCCAGGCAAAGACGCCCTTCAGCGACCACTAATCAAAGAATTCATACGTGGCGTTCTCGATGCTGCCTTCGAAGGGCACTCGTATCAGGAAGAAGAGGGCCTGTTTTCCTAGCCTCGGAAGCATATCAGGAGCTGTTCAGCGTCCTCGAGCCGGTGCTGATCAAGCATCAGTCGGCGCCCGGCCAGACATGAGCCTTAAAATCTAGATGGTGGACCAGTGGATCCTTTTCGGCAGGACGGCCGTCGGCGCGGCCGCGTCGCGCTCTCGATCTCCGCCTCCGCCCGGGCGCCGGAATGTCAATCGGCTCGGAATGTTGACCCCTTCTTGGAGTCCAATATTCCACGCCGAAACACAGCATGAGGCGAGTACAGGCGAGGTAAAGCCAGCATGCAGTTTGCTAAAAGTCAACTCGTCTATTCAAGAGCTTGAGCACTATTCAAGCTCCTTCATGGAATAGACCGAAAATTGTTTTTTAATGGTCTTTCTGATGCGCCTTCATCGTCACATGGACGACGCTCTGTGAAGAAAAAACACCACAAACGGGAACCTGCGGCCCTGGCTCGCAAATCTCATCGATGTGGCGTCGGCGCTTCTTCACATTGGGATTTGTACCTTTATGTCGTCTTTTATTTCATTGCAGGACTCCGCATCCAATAACAAAATAGCGCGGCACTTAAGCTGAGTGTGTTCCGGCGAGCAAATGTTGGACACGACGACGTGCTTGCTCGCGCTCGTCTCCGAATGACGCTCAATCTTTGAGCCCCATTTTCGAAGGAGACTCGCATGAACACTATGCCTGAACGTATCGCAGCGGGAAACAGCCGTTTGGGTCGTGGACGAGACCGGAAGACCAATCTTCGAAGGTAGACGCCGTTCAATCGAAGGCTGGCCGCAGAAGCCCAGAGAACGTTAGATTTGCTGAAATTTGCCTGCTCGACCATCTTACGCGCTGATAGCGATGAGATCTCGGGTCAGTAATCGCGGAGAGACCCCTTTCGCAGATGGTCGGCGGAGATCTTCCTGGACCAGGCTTATGCTTTTTTAATAAAATCAGCGCTCATCCCATCTGGAATCTTTATGGCGATAAGATCAGTTCGATCTTTTCCACTCGGTTAGGAGATCGAACATGGACAAAAGCTTCGCGCAGGAACTGCTCGAACTGCGCTCAAAACTGGTCACGGAACGTCGGGAGGCAGTGCGCGGTGGCAACGCCGATAGACTCCCCGACCTCATGGCTCAGATCGATGCAGTCGACAGGTCCATTATTGAAGAGAAGAAACTTGCTGAAGTTACCAAAGGAGAATGAGCAGTTCTTGTGGTCGTTGCTGGTGGGAACGCCGCGCGAGCACACGGCTCATCTTTTAGTCGACAGCTTGAGGTCAAGGACACCGGATATGAAGGGCAGGTTGGCCCCTCAACCAAGGTCTCGGGTAAGGGTATTCACTTTCTTCGACTTCCCACTCCATCCGATGCAAAAGCCGGATGGTCTGATCAAACCGTAGGGGTCAAATTGGATCAGTATTACCCCGCCAGAGGGGTCATATTTCCATGTTTACACACAGAATCCTGCCGCAGCTTCACGCCGCAGCCAGGAATTTCTACTTATTCGACGGGCAGGGCCATTTATCCTTGAGCGCCAGAAGTAGTCCGTTAGCGGCGGGATAATCGCCTTTGTCCGGGTTTGATATCGCCCAGTCGCAGCCGTAGCGGATAGCCATAGCCACGTTTGCACTCTCCGGCATACAGAAGTCGCCGACGATGGTGTTGTGAACCAGCCTGTAGGCTTCGTTCCCCCGCATGGCAGGCTCGACCACAGCCTGCACGACGAGTTTATCAGTCTGCCATTTATCGATGACGCCAATCACGTAGGTTCCGGCGTCGGACAGGTCCTGTTTGCACATCGCGGCAAAGTCCTTCGTGTCCATTGCGTGGGCGGCGGTTCCTACCAGAACCGCAGCGGCTGTGATTAACAGTTGAACTCCCCGGTTTATCGCGTGGCACATTAGGCTATTCCGCTCTTCCCGTTCCGATATTCGAAATCAGCTTTGGCATTGAAAAACGAGTGGTATACCACTCGATGTGAACGAAGCGACCTGGCACGTAAGTCGCTTCGTGCAGAAAGTCAGAAAACTTCCTGAAGGCGCTCGACGATCGCGATGGGCGTAATATTCTGTCTCTCGTCTGCGAGGCGAACCCAGCGAACTTTGTATTCTTCCTTTGCGCGCACCAGAACCTCAACGTCCTGATCTTCGCCTGTCGTGCGCTCAATAAGCACACCACCTTCTATGTTGATCGTTCCCGAGATATCTACGGCACGCGCCAGCACCTTTGCGAACTCGGAACCAACGGACGTTTCGCTTGCAGTGATATTGCCGAGCGGCACATTTTTAACTTCGGCAGCATAGGCGATGACACCGAGCGCAATGGCCTCTTCACGGGTAGGCGCAACCATATGCAGCGATATTGCCCCATTCTGAACCTGGATGCCGTGACGATCGGAGATCTCTGTTCCATTTGGAACGTTGATAGTCAAACTTTTCATCTAAACCTCATGTTGAAAATCGCTTGACCACTACCCGTTTTTTTGCGGCGCCGGGAATATGATGAATAGGTTGATCGACAGATACAGTCTCGTCAACCAAAGCATCAAGAATAGTGAGGCCTCGGCGTCCGCAGAACGCGCGCAGTTCCTTATATTCCGGATCGCCAAGTGGTTTCTGCTGAACGAGCCTTTTGAGGTAGTTAGAAGCGTGGATCTGCAGCACTTCACCCTTGAGCCAGTCGCTAAGAAAATCACGAGCCTCGCCCCCCACCAGTGCACAATTGACGGTATAGGCCGCAAATTCGAGCACATCTAAGAAGTGTCGAGCGTGGAACTCGTATTCTTCATCCGACACATTTTTGTCGATTGCTTTCTCACGCAACACAACAGTGGTTTCGTAGCTCGACTGTCGGAGTGATTGAATCGAGGCAAAATCTCGTGTGCGGTTATTCTCTCTTATCGCCTGCACCGCTGGAACCAGTGCAGCGATAAGAGCTACGACTGAAATAGAGACCGCTATAAGTGCGGCATTGCTATTCAGCCAATCAATCATTTTTCTTGGAGGGAGGCGTCGTTGCGGTTGATGAGCCTGACTGCGATCCCGACTGAGCCGGAGTGCGATCGAGTGCGGAAGCCTTTGGCGAGAAGGACTTTTGCACCGTATCCCGATCAAGATTGGCTGATTTTGGCGACCAGGAGCCGCCTTCGAAAATCCTTTTGGCCTTATCATCGCTCATTCACGAAACTCCTAATATGCACCCAAAGCGGCTATATCATCTACCGAATTTTCGTGGCTCAGGGAATATGGTGAAAGTATCTAATCAGCATCGGAATTGCACTTCACGCCGACCCGGAAGAGCTTTCTGCGCGTCATCGACAATGGCCAAGACGCGGAACCGCCTCCATCGGTGAATGCATCGCTGCATCGCACCGGGAACGCCGATGCAAAACGGCTTCCTAGAAAGCTTCAATGGCAGTTTTCGAGATGAGTGCCTCAACGAAACACTGTTCTCGTCACTACCTCACGCCAGAGCCGAGGTCTCCGCTTGGAAGGAGGATTACAACAAGCAACGACCACATTCATCGCTGGGCAACATCACGCCCAATGAATTCGCCATGAAATGGCTATGGAAAAACAGGCCGCATGAGCCAGATTGAAACCAAAGACTCTCCAAAATTTCGGAGGAAACTTGGGTCTCAGGTCACTCCATCCAGTTGATAAGAAGATCCGTCAGATGTCACCGCTATCGTTGGATAGGCATCACCGTCCAAAAGAAAGAATTGCTTGCGTATAACCGGAACAGTGGCATTCCTCCAGGTTGCGTGCGGCGAACACGATAACTAGCCTCTAAGTAGTGATTCGCTTACCGAGGAAAGCCTGTGGCAGAGCCGTTGCACATTCGCAAAATCATGGAAGAACTGGTGGCCGGGCGCATGCGCGTTCCAAATTTCCAGCGCGGTTTCGTGTGGGACCCGGAACGGGTCGCGTACCTGATGGACAGTATCTACAAAGGCTACCCCTTTGGCTCCATTCTACTATGGCGCACTAAGCAGGAGCTTGCCCACGAGCGCGACCTTGGCCCCTTCAAGCTTCCACATAACGACCCATCCTACCCGACTGATTACATCCTTGACGGACAGCAGCGTATTACGTCGATCTTCGGCGTATTTCAGACCGATATCCAGTTGGGTAAGCGCCCGCTTTGGGCGAGCATCTACTACGACCTGCTGACGCCGGAGAACGCGCAGGATTCCTCGTTCATGTCGCTTCAAGATGATGAGGTGGATAAAAGCCGCCACTTCTCCATCAGCTGCCTTTTCGACCCGGTAGCCTATCGGAAGGAAACCGACGGCTACAGCGAACAGATGATTCAGCGCATCGACAAGCTGCAGGCTCGCTTCAAGGAAGCCCTTATCCCGGTTCAGACGATCACCACCGAGGACAAGACTGCAGTTGCCATCGTGTTCGAGCGCGTGAACCAGCGCGGAGTCGAGCTGGATACGGTTCAGCTTCTCAGCGCTTGGACGTGGAGCGGTGATTTCGACCTAAACCAGAAATTCGAGGAGCTGGCGCATGAGCTTGCCCCGTTCGGGTTCAAGGATGTGGGTGCGAATAAGGACTTGCTGCTCCGCTGCTGCAGCGCGGTGATGACATTGGATCCATCGCCAGAGGCGCTTATCAACCTCAACGGCCAGAAAGTCCGGGATTCCTTCGAGACGGTTATAACCGGCATCAAGGGGGCCATCGACTTTCTGCGTAAAAACCTCCACGTCGCGTCGCTGGAAAACCTCCCCTACGAAAACATTCTCGTGCCGTTGTGTGTGTTCTTCGCTGATGATGAGAAGAAGCAGCACAAGATGACTAACAAGCAGCGCATCGAGATCCTGAAATGGTTCTGGCGCACCTGCTTCGGCCGCCGCCTGAACAGCCAGCCGATCAAGACGCTGAAGGAAGACGTTGCCGAATTCGCTGCCCTGAAGGCCAACAGGCGCCAAGAGCTGAGCATTGCGCCCGTCCACCTACCCGCTACCTTTTTCTGGGAAACGATCTTCCGGCTAAACTCAGTGCTATCGAAAACCTTCATCCTGATGATGGCGCAGCGTGCCCCCCGTAGCTTCATTAGCGGCAACAAGATCGACCTTCACAAGGTGCTGAAAGAATACAATCGCAACGAATTCCACCACATCTACCCGCGAAGCTTCATCAGGACCAGCGATCAGGACATTATCTATGATGAGTCCTGCTTGGCGAACATCTCCTTCCTTTCCAGGACCGATAACAACGCAATCAGCGGCGCGGCCCCCAGCTTATATCGTGCGAAAATGCCGGAAGACGTCGCCGAGATCGTTACCTCCAACCTCCTGCCGGTAAACGCTTTCAGCGATGACTTCCTGCAGTTCGTCTTGGATCGCAGCCATCTCCTCAATCTGGAGGCCGCGAAGTTGTTGGAAGTTATGCCACCCGTCCCTAAGGCGGCATCAGTAAAACCGGAGCTGCAGATCATAAAGAACGGCGACGGCACGGATGTCGTTGTCGCTTGAACCCGGTGGCCCAATATCTAAGCACGGCTTCTTTCTTGAACTTCAGGCGGTGTCGATCAAACACCTTGCTGATCTTCTCTTCAATAAGGGAAGCGCGGTCCACAGAACGCTGGTGTCACTCTACGCCAATATCCTTGAGCTAACCGACAGCGCCACCATAACACTGAGCAGTGCATGATACGCCGATGCTAAGCGAAGGGGCGACAACCCCATCAGTTCCGGTGGTGCCATCAATATTTTAGAAATGCTATAAACTTAGCAATTGGATGCCTTAAACTCAAAAAGATACTCCCGGAGGCACACGTTTGTTCTAACTAACTTGGAGGGAACATGACAAACCAACCATCCGCAGCCAATACCGATAGCGCGTTTTTGTACGACATCAACGCACATATGAAATTGTTAACGCCATCGTTCGAGGCCCTTGTTCAGGAGAGATTCTCCGCCGAGGCCCGCACTGCTCAAAACTTAGCTATGTCGCTCGCAGCACTAGGGATCGCAGTGCAGGCGGGGCTAGTTGTATTCAATAAAGTAACGGCGCAGGACTTCGAGTTCCAAGTTGCCTCTGCAACAGCCGGAGTTGGTCTGCTGGCGGTTATCTCCGCATTTTTCCTAACTCGTTTCCTATTTCTTGCGTGGCGCGACTCCTGCGCCTACCGCTTAAAGACATTTGCCGCCGCGGTGTCGATGAACGACGCTTCACAATCGATGCAGGCCCATGCAGGAGATCTCCACCGTAGCGTCAAGGAATTGGAAGACTTTATCGAAATAATACAGACAACAATATTGAACAGGCAAGAAAAAATCTTGCGCTATTGTCTGACCAAATTCAACAAATGCAAAAATTCAAAGATACCATGACAGGTATCATGACAAAATTTATATCACGATCCAGATTTATTGACAAATATACCGTTGCATTCGAGGTGACGCTGCCTTGTATTCTTGTAGCAGGGCTATTCATCTTGGCTACATTAGGGTTCTACTAGAGCGATCCCCCACAAACGTCGCTATCATCGACATGACAAGCTGACGTTTTGATGCAAGACATCGCTATCACGAGAGTGGACAGAAAGCGAGCAAAACCGATGAGACGCGGCACTTCGGGAGGGTGTTGCCGCGCTCAGGAACCCATCCATCTATCTGACCTAAGAGGGGTGAGCTTCAACGTCATGGCATCGCGCACGAAGATGTCGCCTTGAACCAATCTGAACCGTCGGCCATCGGTCTATCATCGTTGAGGCTTTGGGCAGGCGCTGTTTACTCAACCTCGTCTGCTCGGCAAAGCGGCAATCTAATCGCGACCGGAGGCAAAGGCATCCGAGTGGTCGCGAGGAGATTGCTCGAGCTTGGCTTTCTGTGGCCGCGGCATCGACCAAATTTGACGCTAACGATATCGCACATCATTCGCAATGTAGGGACAGCTAGCGGAAGACGGCATGATTGACCCGGAAAAGCCTGAAATCCGAGGTTGCTGGGGTTTCGACAGGAATCAAGCCAGTCCACGAGCCTCCGCGAGCCAATGCCGCGTAGAGCGGCGCCTGATCGGCATCCACTGGCAGGGGAAATGTGCAGACAGCAACGTAATCGAAGGGAGCGGCGGCTGCTTTGCGTATTTCGCTATCGGCAGAAGTGAAGAGTTCCAATACGCGTTTCATGCCGGGAGACGCACGATGGAATGGAACAGCCGCAACGGAAAACCTCGAGGAAGCGCGAAAGCGAGGGGAATGGAGGCTCCCAGCGGGACTGCAATTTTACCCGGCGCGACAAAATTCAGGACCGAAAAATCCCGCCCCTTGCATTCATCATAGCTCATATAGTCGATGGCATCGTAGGTCTGCTCTTCGGGTGAAAGGAACCAGCGGAGGCAGAGAACAATCGCGATGACAAAGGACAGGGCCGCTGCCACGAAGCGCTGCACCTGCCGGCCATTCGGCTTACGGAAGCTTTCGGATTCTGTGACCACCTTCAATGCGTGGGGCAGAAAGAGTGGAACGAAAGCGAAGGCAAAGGGATATTTCTGGTCTGTAAAAGCGTCAGGACAAGGCTCAAAGCAGCAATCGCAAAGACGATCGCCAACCCCGTGCTCCCTTGCCTGGCATCGCGCGCGACGACGGGCAGTGCAGCTATCGAAATACACACCAGCACCATCAATAGCATCACGATCGTAAACTGGCGGTGCCCAAAATAATAGATGAAACTCTGTTCCTGCGACACGCGATCCAGCCAGTCGCGGCGCGTCAGCGGGTCGATCATCCAATACGGACCGGACAGGCACCTTGGAAACATAAATCCCGCTGAGCCGATAAATGCTGCGCCCGTGGCTGCGAGGCCGGCCGCTCGGATGAGCGGTTTTCGCTGACTGAGTGCAAGGGTACCAACCAACAGGACCGACGAACAGCCGAGCGCCAGGACAATGTATGGGGCAGGGAAAGCATCGCATTGTGTGGACACCATCCCGGCTGGACCAAGGAAGACGAGGCCGGCTGGTATCGTCAGAGCCAGGATGGTGCATGCGGCGGCGACCAGGACGTCCCCAGAGCCTGGCAAGCGAAACACAAAACAACCCACAAGCCCCATGAATGCCATGGCGATCAGGGGCAAGCCCTCAACGCCGATGACGATGCAGATGAGCGTGTCCAAGCCGATCAAGATACCGCCATTGCGGCTCCAACGCTCCAATCCGACACAGATCATCAACAAGCCGATAATCTGCATGTTGTGATGATCAATCCGGCCAGGCAGGAATTCCCATATGGCAAAAGCCATAAAGACTGTGGTAGTGACGAAAATTGGATACGAAATAGCCGCATCGGCTCGCGTCTGCCTTGAAAGGAAAAGGGCGACAAGCGCGCTAAATCCGACCAGCATCAATGGCGGCCAGATCTGAAAGGGTTGCTTGAAGAGCATTCTCAGGACCGAGCGCGGGAGACAGCAAGGTCGCTATCGCGACGAAAGGCAGATCGATCAGCCGTGACCAAGCGACGCGTAAGGTTCGGGGGTTGTAATGACGGGCAGCCGAGATCGAACCAGTGCCCCCCTTCGAGGAAGAGATAAGTGGCAGACTTCTGCACTGATTCAGCGCGCCAATGAAGAGAGAAAGTTTTGAATAAAAAATATGACCTCGTCCGCTCCCCTCTCGACAAGGAACTTGGCGCCCGCATCCGGGCTTGCAGAAAGCTCCGTGCAATGTCTCAAAAGGAGCTCGCAACAAAATCCGGTGTCTCCTTTCAACAGATCCAGAAATACGAACTCGGATCCAATCGAGTATCTTCAAGCAGACTTCAAAGAATTGCTGATGCGCTAGGCATTACGCCAGCTGTTTTATTCGGGCAGGAGGCCGACGCGAACGATGGCGTTCCGAAGGATGCGAAGGAGCTTGAGACGTTCGCGGCCTCGGCGGAAGGCAGAGAGCTGAATGAGGCCTTCCGGCGAATTGGCGACGCCCGCATACGGAAGTCTGTCGTCACATTCGTGAAATCACTGGCAGCGGTCGATTGACTTCGATCGTGGCTCGTCAGCAGGTCGATCACAGACCGGGCGAGCAAGTCGTAAATCCGCCGTCCTCCTCCTGTTTCAACGGCGCCTGCGGTACCTGGTAACCGGTTTGCCAGTCCCACGTTGTCTTCCCCACCTTGATCTGTGAGCGCTTATCCATGGGCAAGCAACGGGAGTTTCTCCATGGAGACTATGGAGGTTCTCTGACATCTCGGGTTAAAGCGGTCACGTGACTGCTCTTCCACTATGGCGCCGGAAGAGGGAATTATTCACCTCATCAAGCTCAAGGCCGTCGAACCGCAAGCCTACATAACCAGCACGCGCTCGCTTCTCGTCAATGGCCATATCCCGGAGCAACCACGCGGCTGAAGTCCGCTGCTGGCCCTAGCGGCTAAAGGCCGAAGGCTGGAGTTTGCCAGACCGGAGCAGATGTTGATGGGTGTAAGCCACCGAGCTGGCATCGTCCAACGCATCGTGACCCTTCAAATCTGAATGTTCTATGCCGTAATATTCGGCCAATTTATTGCTAGGCGTTCGTGCCAAATCTTCTACAGGCATCCCGGCAGCAAGCAAAAGTTTCACAGCATTATCGAACCGGGGCGCGGGAATGGGTGGGTGAATACCCTCCACGTAACAACTGATTGCAATCATATTCAGTTCGTCTTTCCCCCATGACCAAAGTATTGCGCCATCAGAAAACCGCTCAAGTTCATCTAGCGCCGTCTGCAAGGCTTTTCCCTCTTGAATAATCTGTTCTTCGGTTATGCCCCTTAGATCGGTGAAATAGGGATCGATTTTATAGCGAACGCCATTCCTGTCGTGGGGCTCGACGTAAGCTTTGAATGTCTCAAGAATCGGGAATTTATCTTCGAGCCCAATTTCCACCGCGCCGATTTGTGCAATCACTGGGTCGGGATCGATGGCCGCGCACCAGAAACGGCTCTGGGAACCTCGGATGCAAAGGAACTCGCAGTCGAAGATAATAGCTGTTTTCATGCGCCTCTCCTCAGAAGAGTATCCGAAACGAGACTACTTGAGTTTGATGAGTTGGCAATCTCCGGGATTAGCGCAGAGCGACGGAATGTCGATACCGGCTAATCGGCCCGACGCGGACGCTTATCCGAAATGGCAAGACGCGCGTGGTCAAGGCGGGAGGTAGACAGCTTACATTCGATCTTCGCCGAAGGGTAAACGTTGTGCGGAAGCGGTGATCCGCTCCCAGGTTGTCCTGTCGATCATAATCTGTGATCGGCTTTCCATGGACAAGCAACGGGAATTATGCCGCTCTCTCGCGCGTGCAAGGACAATAGCGAGAAGCGAACTTGTCGTTGGGGCTCTAGCAAGGCGAATCTCACGCCGATACAAGGTAGTTCAGACACTGCAAAACAATGATGGGGCGCTATGCAGGTTGGTTTCAAAACGGGTGTTTGCGTTGATCCAAATCGGTTAAATTGGGAAGGAACTGCCGCACGCCCTTTGGCTTGGACAGCTTGGTATCCCGCCGACGAGAGTTGGGTCGCTCACGTGCCCTTAGAGAGGTCATGGTTCCAGAGAGAACCCGTTGCCTTCAATGCGCCTCTAGCTCGTTCAAACCAAGTGCTTCCTCTGGTTGTCCTTTCGCACGGAACAGGTGCTACAGGGGAAGCACTGGAGTGGCTAGGATTCCGGCTGGCTCAGCGCGGTTTTGTAGCGTTAGCAGTCAACCATCAC